>OLGH01000225.1_pt1 | contig 72581 bp, 95 predicted proteins | sample 1604851 | NCBI WGS metagenome assembly OLGH01 (sample SAMEA3888894, study PRJEB22519) | human gut metagenome | biome: human gut; feature: human-associated habitat; material: faeces | place: Denmark | collected 2010 | reverse complement strand
TCGCTTTGCAAGCAAAATCCCACTAAACCCTATAGGTTGCGGATTTGAGGTATATCTACAGACGGATATACGGTTTACAGAATGTATGACGGAGAAGGCTCAAAGGTGCTTCATATAGGATGCTGGACGCACTGCAGGAGGTTGTGGGTTGATGCTTTGCCATCAGACAGGACGGCGATGGACATAATAGATTCTATCGGTGATTTATTCAGGAATGAAGACCTGTTCCGCACAATGAAACTCAGCGGTGAGCAGATAAAGGGAAAAAGACTTAAACTTACAGGACCTATTCTTGAACGTATCCATCATAAGGTGGTCATGATGATGCAGGATGCGAAGATTATGGCTAACGAACTGATGAGAAAGGCAGTAAACTATACGTTAAACCAGTGGAAATCCCTGAGAAATATACTAAAGGACGGTTCTGCGGAAATCTCGAACAACCTCTGTGAGCAAAGAATGAAACCTGTAAAGCTGCTACTTAAGAACTGCATGAATATAGGAAGTGAGGCAGCCGCAGAAAACTCGGCATTCATCTTCTCTCTGATAGAAAGCTGTAAGTTGAACGATATAGATCCTCAGGATTACCTGAAACACTTGTTTGAATGTATTCTTCATGGTAAGGACTGCGACAAGAAGGCTCTTCTGCCATGTTTTTATAAATCGGAATGTTAAAACAAAAATATTTTCTTGCGGACATTTTTATTTTATCGGCTGAAAAACAGCCGATAAAATTGTCGTAGCGGAAAATAGAATGCTTACTGCTCCATCCATGGAACGGATTGAGCATCACGGCGTATGATTCGTCCGGTCTGCCATGATAGAGTACCCCTCCGACGACTCCAGTCCGTCCGTCGGGAGTTCTTTCGGCGAATCCGAACGAATGGGGTGCGAAGTCCCGGTAGAGTTCAATTTCATATTTCCCGTTCGAGTTCTTTTCCCACTGTTGCAATCGTTCGATGCATTGTTGTAAGGTATTGTCTCCGATACTTTTTGCGTATTCCACCACCTTGTTATAGTGTTCCTGACATTTGATTATCATATTCATTCATTTTTATGTTGTCTGTAACAGTTCTTCATATTCACCGAATCCGAAACATCCGGCTATGACAAAATCTTCCCCGCTTTTGTCAGCCAGCGACAGCAGGCTGTCCAGAGTATCGCAGTAGAAGAAGATTTCATCATCCATTTCCGTATCGGAATCCATGTCCAGGGCTATTCTTGTTTCCAGTGTCTCCAAGGTATCGTTCCAGCGTATGACGCATTCGAGGAAATGCGGTTCATGTTCCTTTTCATTACGGTACTCCTGATATTTTTCACGGATTTCCTTCTTGATTTCCTCCGGCTTCTTCCAGGAACTGTCATCCACGATTTCAAGACTCAGCCCCTCGACAAGCAGGCACGTGCCTCTGTCATATACCATCAGGGTACGTTTTCCCATGTGGCTTTTTCTCAAGTTTTCCCAATCGGGAATGTCCCACCGTTCGGTAGTCCATACTCCCCGGTAATTTTCGGGAACAGCGAGATATTCGCTCAGTGTCATTCTTTTCATTTTTCTGTGTATTTATGGTGAAACAAAAAGAACCTTGCAGGTCTTGCAAGGCTCTCCAAATGCGGGATAGCGGTCAAACTCGTTGCAGGCGTCCCAGTCCACGCTCATCGTGTATCCTTTCGGGAAATGTGTGCCGACAAACTTATCAATCATAGCCCGTTCCTCTTCGTTCAGGCTGCCGTCCTCTTCCGTTCCGTATTCCAGGGCATATATGGCCCATTCGGGAATGTTGTCCCATTCCGTCTGTTTCATGTGCGCTGCCATAGCATACCGTTTATGCGGCGGAAAGTCTGCCGATTATCTCCTGAAGTTCCTGTTCCCATTTTCCGTCGCCATTGCCGAAGGATGGATAGGTAAGCTGGTACCAGTTGTGGTAGTCGAAGAGTTTCATCCTCAACGGATAGTAGTCGAACATTTTCCGTCCGTCCCTGAAGATACGGATATGGTTTGTACCTATGTTCATGGCCTGTAGTCCGTGTCCGTTTAGAATCTCATGGAATCTTTCCATCGGGGTGAAGTTGCTTCTGCTCATATTTTTCATTTTTTGAGTTAGACATCTGCGGCTTGTCAAGCCGGTATTTTATTTCTTGCCTGCCTTTCTGTCCCGTGCCGGATTGCGCAAGGCTTTGCGAAAAAATACCGGAGCCCCCGGCGAGGATGATTTTTTCAGCAAACCACGGAGGGGCCCGGCCTTGCACAATCCAGCGGGCACGGGACGACCTTTGCAGGCGGAAATAAAACAGCGGTCTCCTTTTTCCTTTATTCTCCGTCATTGTTCTCTTCTTCCTCCTGCTGCGGGATGAGGTGTCTCAGTTCCGGATCATTTTTTATGCGTGTTATCTCATCCTCTATTATCTGCAACACGTCCGCCTTTATCTGCGAGTAGTTGCGGTCAATCTGTTGCTGCATGATGTCGTTTCCGTCTGCGTCCCTGAACTCGTTGATGACAGGAATTTTCTTGTAGGCTTTCATCTCTTCCGACACTTTCGCGCTGTCCACGATGATGCGGGCATGGAAAATCTTCTGCTCTATCTCTTCCCCGAAATTGTCTGCCACGCTGCCAACGAATGTACCCTGCGAAAGATTGGCTATCTTGGAAGCGGGTATCAGGGAATCAAGCTGCGTGTTGATGGAAGTCGAAGTGTCCTGACGGTTGATGGATATGGACTGCCGCTGCTGGAGAATCTTGCCGAACCGTTCCGACAATGATTTTGCCGTTTCTCCGACCACCTGTCCGCTGAAGATATTGCCCACCGTGTTCTGGATAACCTTCGCCTCCTTGTCGCCGTAGTCACGTGCAAGCTGCGAGAAGTCCTGGAAGCCGAGACAGACGGCCACCTTGTTGCTTCGGGCGGTCGCAATCAGGTTGTCGATACCACGGAAATAGATGGTCGGAAGCTCGTCGATGATGATGGAACTTTTCAGTTGTCCTTTCTTGTTCACCAATTTGACGATGCGCGAATTGTACAGGCCGAGAGCCGCCGAATAGATATTCTGCCTGTCCGGATTATTGCCCACGCAGAGGATTTTGGGGTGTTCGGGATTGTTCAAATCCAGCGTGAAATCGTCTCCCGTCATCACCCAGTAAAGCTGTGGCGAGATCATTCGCGAAAGAGGGATTTTCGCACTTGCTATCTGGCCCTGGAGCTGGTCTTGAGCTCCACCTTGCCATGCGTCCATAAAGGGGGAAAGATAGTTTTCGAGGGACGGATAAGAGGTAAGAATCGTGAAGATATCGGCATACGGCTTGTTAAGAAATTCGATCGCATGAGGGAACGTGCAATACTTTCCGTCCTTGTAAATCCGCAAATACCAGATGATTGCGGCAAGCAGGATAATCGGTGACTCCACGAAAAAATCACCCTGTTTCTGTATCCAGGTCTTGTTCAAATTGAGCATTATCGTGTAAGCTGACTCATAGGCATCCGATATGTCCGCCATGAATCTTGGATTGATGGGATTGCAGCGGTGGCTGCGTCTAGGGTCGTCGAAATTGATGACGTAGAATTCCGGCTTGACCTTGTAATGTTGTCTGTGCTTGAGCAGATGGTTGTAGGCTATCTCCGAGAGGTCCGGAAACTTGTAGTCATAGATATACATGGCAAAGGATTTCTCGATTTGCTGTTTGATGTAGTTGTTCACCACGGCATAGCTCTTTCCGGAGCCCGGTGTTCCCAGTACGATAGAGGCTCGGAACGGGTTTACGATATTGATCCAGCCGTCCCATTCCTTGCCCTGATAGACAAATTTCGTGGGCAGGTTGACGGAATACTCGTTTTCCATAAGCCTTGTTTCCTGCATGAAACTTTCGTTGGCGGTGTTGAACACGTCTTCCATGAGGTTGTGTTTCAGCATACGGCTGATCCATATTCCCGACATGAGCAGGAGAATGTAGCCTATGGTGAGCGTCAGCGTATATACGGTAGCGTTCACTGTCGTATTGAACGGCAGGTCAAGCATCCACCAGTTCATGAAGAATAGGACGATGCCGCCGAGGAAGGCGGCGTATATTTTCCGCCACGTCATCTTCTGGTTCTTGACACCTTTCGTACCCAGACACGAAAGTCCCAGGAATATGAAGGCGAACACTTTCGTCACAAGCAGGTTGCTGAACAGTCCTGCCGTCCTCTGGAAGTTCAGCAGAATCCTGTCCACGACTCCGATGTTGATACCCATGCCCACGAATGCGCTGTAGCAGAACCAGTAGACATGGATTACAATAAACACGATGGAAATGGCACGCATGAACTCCATGACCTTGGCCAGTCCTCTCAAATCATCTTCTTGTTGCATAACTGTAAAAATTTTGATGGTTGGTAATTGACAATCAGGATATGCCGCGTGAACGGCGTTTCTTCTTTTTCTTGCGTTGTAGTCTGCGGGCGAGTGCCTCCTCCTGTGGGTCCGGCCCGTTGATGTCGGGACTGAATATTCCGAAAGCCTGCTCGATGGCGCTTTCCATGTTGTCGGAAAGGCTCTCCCGTGTGGAGGTATATTGTCCGGTGGATTCCGGCTCCGGAAATTCCTGCGGCCTGTTAAAAAGCTGTTCGAAGGCGTTGGCGGAAAACTCCTTGCCCAGACGGGAACCGTTATATACCTCACGGTTTCTGTGGTCTATGAAGGTCACGCCGTAGATACGGCCTTCCTCGTTTTCCCTGAACACCACGTCAATGCCCTTTTCCCCGAGCAGCCGGATGAAATCTTCCCGGTTTCCTCGGCAGCCGTGCCTGGCCAGCGTGACGGCATCATGGATTTTCGGCTGCCACTTCCGGTTTCTGAAATCTCGGACATTGACGGCAATCCTTTTTTCTATCCCTTCGTAGCCGAAGCGCTTGCCGATGAGCGAAGACTTGATGGGCGTGCATACCGGCCCGCCCGCATCGTCCGTCAGGGTATATACGATACCGTTGTAGGGTGAGCCTTCAAATTCTCCCCGAACCTGTTTGGCCTCGATGTTGAAGCATGAGAGCATGGCACTGAACTCCCCGAATGTCTGGAAGCGGTAGGCGGTGAACACACTTTTGAGGATATTGCCGACCTGACGTTTCACGTCCCCGTCCCGGTAGTCCGCCTTCTTGAGATACGGTTCCAGCAGTTCGTTCCGCTTGTCAGCCACAGGCTTGAGTCCGAATCTGTTTTCCAGTTCCCGGCAGGCTTTCATCGAACGATTCCATTCGTATGCGTCACTGATTTTCTCGCCGTTCTCCTTCACGCAGGTGGAGACAATATGGACATGCCTGCGGCCGATGTCCTCGTGCAGATAGACGATGTAGGGCTGGTCGCTGTAGCCCATTTTCCGCATGTACTCGCGTGCCAGTTCCGCGAACTGCCCGTCCGTGAGGCGGTCGTCCGCCGATGGGTTCAGGGAGATATGCAGCACCGGCTTCTCCGTGTTCCTGTTGGCGGCGAGGTAGCTCTCGAAAGCCCATAGCGTCTGCTGCATGACATTGTGGGGATTTCCGGTGAGGTCGGTAATCATGCGGTTGCCCGCGATGATACGGGCGGTTGCCTCATCCACTTTACGCTGGTTGTAGATGACCGCCCCGTAGAGTGATACACCCCTGTTGATCTTAGCCACCATTCTGCTGTTCCTCCTTCTTTCTTTTTATAAGGTATTCCTCCTCGAACTCCCGGGTAAGCATGATGATCCGCTTGCTCAGCACCACCAGGTCGATGGTGGCCTTTTCCAGATTGCGGAGCAGGGCGAACGCCCGTTTCTCGCCGAAATTGGACTTGACTGCCTTAACAGTCTGGTTGTAGTTGTTGCCAATGGCCTGGAACTGGTGATAGAAATTTGTAAGTCTGATATAGTAGTCCATCGCAGCCTTGTCGATTCTGACGACCTTCATTTCACGTCCGAAAATCATCGCCTTGATGAATCTTGCCCGTTGTTTCATCCCGGATTTTTCAAACAGCAGCTCGAAATTTCCGTTCTCTTCCGAAGTCAGTTTGATACCGTAGCGGAATACTGCCGGGTCGGTCTTCGGTTTTCTGCCCGTGCTTCTTCTTGTTCTTCTTTTACTGTTTTCTTCCATACGCATTGAGATTTTCTGTTTCTGATTTTACGTCATGGATTTCCGACTTTGGAGGAAATCCCTCCCGAGCCTTCAGGCGAGTGGCAAGTTTGTTTTGGGATGCCCGAATCATTTCGGGCTGCCCAAAACACAACTTGCTATGTTCGCTTGAACATGAATTTGCCTGAAGTCAAATTGAGTTTTGACCTTCAGCCTCATTCTTCGGCTTCGGGATAGCTCCATCCGGTATCCATTCCGTTGTTGGTGGCAAAGTTACAGCGGTATATTTATCTGTAAAACAGTGGATTATATGTAACAAGATGTCATACGGTGACAAGGGTCGTCACCGTCTCCGGATGATGGTGATCATTCGGGAAAATCCCCTTTTATTTGCAGTGCGGACGGTTGCAACCGGCCTTCTGATAGCGGAATAATGGTCATGTTATCCGATGATTCCGGTAACGGTTGGGATGATGGAAGCAATATCGGACGGGACCGTTGACGGATTGTCATGACCAACAGACAGACCGCGGATGGAAGCGATGTCGGAAAGATGCGGTAACAGTAGCATCAAAGGTTATGACACTGGATGATACCGTTAATGGATGCGGATTCGGATGGTTGGAAAGAAACGTCTGCGGATTCACGGATTAGTGGATGACACCGGTATTTATTCAATAACAATTAAAAAGAAAGACTTATGAGTAAAGAAACTTTGTTCGTTGCGATTAGCAACCAGAAAGGAGGGGTCGGGAAATCGGCCCTGTCCGTAGTGCTTGCCAGTTACTTCCATTTCGAGAAGGGACTGAACGTGGCTATCGTTGACTGTGACTCTCCCCAACACAGTCTCGTACGTATGAGGGAGCGTGACAAAAAGGCTGTTTCCAACAGCGCCTATTACCGGCAACTGATCAAACAGCAGTGGAACCAAGTGCAGAAAAAGGCTTATCCCATTGTAGGCTCCACCGCTGAAAAGGCAAGGGAAGCGGCTGATGCGATTGCGGCAAGCGGGGATTATGACCTTATTTTCGTGGATCTTCCCGGAACGGTAGAATCCACCGGGGTATTCCGAACGATTGTCAATATGGACTACGTGCTTACTCCCACCGTTCCGGACCTGATTGTGATGCAGAGTACACTGTCCTTTGCCACGACCGTGCTTGACCATATCAAGAAGATGGAAAATACCCCGTTGCTCAAGGACATCTTCTTTTTCTGGAACAAGTTGAAAAAACGTACCAATGTGGAGATTCTCAAGTCATATTCGGAAGTCATGAGGGAGCTGCATCTGACAGTCCTCGACAGCACGCTTCCTGACCTGTGCCGTTATGAAAAGGAGATTACCCATGCCAAGCGTGCCTTTTTCCGTTGCACGCTGCTGCCGCCTCCGGCCAGACAACTGGAAGGCAGCGGGCTGGTGGAACTTGCGGAAGAGCTTATGGTCAAACTTAAACTCGGACAGTCATGAAAAAGAAAATCGTAGAGGTGGACGAAGATGTCCTGAAGGAAATCATTGTCGGCGACATACCTGTTTTCGGCAAGGACAGCCTCGCCCCGAAAGAAAAGCCCGTGGAACATCAGGAAGCGAAAAGCCCCGCCTCAACCGTACCGGCAGATACTCCAGCGGAAAAGCCCTCCGTGGAGAAGCCCAAAAGGAAAAAGGATGAATCCTGCGGATACCGGGAAAGGTTTCTGGTCAATATACCCGCGTCAAACCGTTCCCATGTGTATATCAACCGTGAAGTGGCCGAGTGCATCAAACGGGTACTGCCTGTCATCGCTCCGGAGATGAGCATATCCGGCTTTATCAGCAATATCCTTGTGGACCATCTGCAGAAACACTGGGACGAAATCAACGAATTGTATAACAAAGAGTATTATAAACCATTAAAACCATTTTGATTATGACACAGATTATTTTTCAGGCCATCGTTGCCTGTTGCTGCATTTACACTGCTTACAGATTGTCATTGTTTATTTTCCGTAGGCTGTTCAAGGGCAGGAAAAGAGGAAAGGATGTCCGCGACGTTTCTGGTGAAACGGCAGACATGACAAAAACTGACAACAGGGATGACGATACATCCGAGATTACGTTTGAGATACTGAAAGACATATCTGCTTCCAGGTCTCCGGAAAGCGGTTTCTATAAATCCATCTATCTGGTAAACTATCCTGTTGGAAATCGGATACAAGTCTATATCAACAAGGAAAATCACTCCCATATCAAGCGTTTTCTGGCAGTTACCGCTCCTGAGGTGCCCATTTCCGGTTTTGTAAACAGGATTATAGATGAACATTTGAAGAAGTACGAGCATGAGATGTCAAAGCTGTACACGGAATGTATCACCAAACCTTTATAATTATGACTGCGATAGTTTATTTTACCGTAAAGGCAGTATGTGCTGTCTATATATTGTGCCATTTGTGGACATTTATTTTCCACAGACATATGTACGGAATATGGGACCTCATTTTAAGGCTGATGCGGATTGCCCGTGTCAGAGTGTGGAGATACCGCAGACAACGCAAGGAAGAGGCGGAACGTCGTGCCCGCAGAAAGGCAAGGCGCAGAAAGCCGGAAACGGATAAGTCCAAAGGAAAAACCGAAACGGCTGTTCCGTCCTCTTCTTCGGATGACGATGATGTGATAGGCAAGACAAAGGTCATCTATCTGGAAGACCCGAAAGTTGCAAGGATGACTCCAACCCGTTCCGAGCCGATGGAGAAAATTCCATTGGAGGAAGACGAGGATATCGGTTCTGATGATGTGGAGCAGGAAAACAAAGGACTGACAGAAGAAGAGCGTGAGGAACTGATGGCTCCCGTAGATGCCGAACCCGACCCGGATTTCAACACGGCATTGACAATCGAGGAAATAAACAACGTAGCGGAAGTACTTACTTCCGGGATTGTTGACGAACAGAAAGCCCTGCGTGCCGCAAGAACCATCCATTACAAACTGAGTGAAACGGAGATACTGGCTTTCCTGACCGACAAGCTGAGCAATCTGGAGAAGGTGAACGGTTTGCTTGACAAGTATCTGGGAAACCGGAGGGGTGTATCAGGAAGAAAAGGCAGTAAGGAAGATGAGCCTTTCGATATAGACAAGTATGCGTGATCAGGAAGTTCAAACGTGGCCATCCTGAAACGGTCAGATGAAGGAGATTCTGGTTGAATCTGAAAGAGTGATACATACAGGATAACTTTAGTTTCATACCCCTGCTTTCCCTTTTTAATATTTAGGGGGAAGTGGGGGTATGCGATATGAGACGGTGGATATCCTATTTCCTATCCGGGTACAAAAGGTCGGGACTGACATTGATGAAACGTACGTAATCCTCCGTATGCGCGAAAGACTCGTCATTGATTCGTCCAGCCAGTTCATCGGGTGTCAGACATTCCACATCGTAGAATGTCTCGTCTTCAGGATCATCCAGACTTCTGGCGGGGGATTTCCTCCACATCTCAATGATTTTCTCATCAGAAACGTCTCTGCTGAAAAAACCGCAGTTCCATACAAAAGCGAGTAATCGTGTTTCTCTTTTCCCTGTATGGTCAGGGATTTTAATCTGTTCCTTTGATTTCATAAGTTCCTATCTTTTAATCTGTCCATTTTATATTCGGTTTATTTGGTTCATGATTGTTTTGCAATGCAGTTATGTCCGTTATCACTTCTCCAGTAAACAGATTGATGACTTCCCGTCCAGTTTCCACGGCCTTTTTCACGGTATGGTATGTACCTCCGTTGCACACGTTGTCCCAATATGCTATTACCATTGAAGCCCTGCTGACCATATAGGTGTCACGGCGCAGGTAACATCCCCTGTAATATTTTTCTGAAAGCATCACTACCCGGTCAGCCTTCTTAAGCAGTTCCCTGTAAAGCAGCTGGTCTTGCGGGTCAAACCATTCGGCTTGGGCTCTGAAAGGGATAGCAGCCGCCAGTGTCATATCCTCATATTGTTCTTTCAGTTGCAGGACAGCTTCAGCCGCTATCATGTCGAACCCTTCTGCCATGCCCGAATAAAATTCTCTGAAACCTTCTTCATAGAGGTTTTTTATCATAGTTATGACCTTTCCCCTGATTTGTCCGCTGAAGTTCCGGTAGTCCTTGTTTTCCTGCATCAGTCTTTGCTTCCGGTGTCCCGTGAATGCCGCTACCTTTTTTTCTTCCTGTTTCATGATGTTCTGTTTTTTGTTCTACATGTGTCCGGTATATGCCGGAGTTTGATTTCTTGCAGGCTTTTCTGTCCCGTGCCTGGATACTGCAAGGCTTGTCGGGAGAAAATACCGCAAGCGCAGCGAGGATGATTTTCTCCCGGGCAACCGGAACGGCCTGCCTTGCAGATTCCGTAAAGGCACGGGCTACCTTTGCCGGAAGAATCAAAGGACGTTTTCCCAGTGTTTTTCCTTTGCCGAAATCCCCCTGCCGATGTAACGTAATGACACCCGATGTCACGCATCGTCAGTGTTGTAAATCAATGGATTAAGCGTTATATATTCGTGGTCGAAATCATTTTTTTGTCTCACCAATTAAAAGTTTCGACACATGAAAAAAAGATTCTTTTTTGCAGCCATGATGCTGCTTGCAACGACAGGGGCTTTCGCCCAGGGTAATGGTATCGGCGGTATCACTGAAGCCACCAACATGGTCACTTCCTATTTCGATCCGGGAACCAAACTGATTTATGCCATCGGAGCCGTGGTCGGCCTTATCGGAGGCGTGAAGGTCTATTCCAAGTTTTCCTCGGGAGATCCCGACACCTCCAAGACGGCAGCCAGCTGGTTCGGTGCCTGCATCTTTTTAATCGTAGCCGCCACCATCTTACGTTCATTCTTCCTCTGATTATGGCGGAGTATCCTATCAACAAGGGAATCGGCCGCAGCCCTGAGTTCAAGGGGCTGAAAAGCCAGTACCTGTTCATCTTCGCCGGCGGACTGCTCGCCCTGTTCGTCCTGTTTGTCATCATGTACATGGCAGGCATCGACCAGTGGGTATGTATCGGCTTCGGTGTCATCTGCGCTTCGGTGCTTGTCTGGGTGACTTTCCGCCTGAACGCGAAATATGGTGAATGGGGACTGATGAAATTGCAGGCGCTGCGCCGCCATCCCCGCTACATCATCAGCCGGAAGGGTTTCCTCCGGTTGATTTGTCCAACCCCGAAAAAACGTAATGTATGAGAAATGTAATGAAAGCCGCCACACTGGAAAGCCGGTTTCCTCTGATGGCCGTCGAGCACGGGTGCATCATCAGCAAGGATGCCGACATCACCGTGGCCTACAGGGTGGAGCTGCCCGAAGTGTTTACGCTGACACGCGCCGAGTACGAGGCCCTCCATTCCACATGGGCGAAGGCTGTCCGGGTTCTGCCGAACTACAGCATTGTCCACAAGCAGGATATCTTCATCGAGGAGAGTTACAGACCTGACATCTGCCGGGATGACCTGAGTTTCCTCAGCCGAAGCTTTGAAAGGCATTTCAACGAACGGCCGTACCTGAACCATACCTGCTATCTGTTCCTGACTAAGACCACTAAGGAACACAGCCGCACGACAAGCAGTTTCAATGCCCTCACGCGCGGGTTTATCATCCCCAAGGAGATGCAGGACAAGGATACCGTTGCACGCTTCCTGGAATGCTGCGGGCAGTTCGAGCGTATCGTGAACGACAGCGGTCTGCTCCGCATGGTCAGGCTGACGGACGAAGAGATTACCGGTACGGAAACCTCCGCGGGCATTATCGAAAAGTATTTTTCGCTTTCGCAGGAAAATACGACCAGCCTGCAGGACATCACTCTCGGAGCCGGGGAAATGAAGGTCGGCGACAACCTGCTCTGCCTGCATACCCTCTCCGAAACGGAAGACCTGCCGTCATCCGTGGGTACGGACAGCCGTTATGAACGGCTGTCCACGGACCGCAGCGACTGCCGCCTGTCCTTTGCCGCACCGATAGGGATACTGCTCACGTGCAACCATATCGTGAACCAGTATCTCTTCATAGACGATTCGGCGGAAAACCTGAGGAAATTTGAGCAGACCGCCCGCAACATGCACTCGCTGTCCCGTTACAGCCGCTCCAACCAGATCAACCGTGAATGGATTGAGGAGTACCTGAACGAGGCGCACAGCAAGGGGCTCACTTCCATCCGTGCGCACTGCAACGTCTTTGCATGGAGTGACGACCGGGAGAAGCTGAAGCGTATCAAGAACGACGTGGGCAGTCAGATTGCCCTGATGGAGGCCAAGCCCCGTCAGAACACGGTCGATGTGCCGACACTCTTCTGGGCGGCCATTCCCGGCAATGCCGGTGATTTCCCGTCAGAGGAAAGCTTCTACACCTTCATCGAGCAGGCCCTGTGCCTGTTCATCGGGGAAACGTCCTACAAGGATTCACTCTCGCCGTTCGGCATCCGCATGGTGGACCGTCTGACCGGAAAGCCTGTCCATCTGGACATTTCCGACCTTCCGATGAAGAACGGTACGATTACCAACCGCAACAAGTTCATCCTCGGACCTTCGGGCAGCGGAAAGTCTTTTTTCACCAACCACATGGTGCGCCAGTATTATGAACAGGGAGCGCATGTGCTGCTGGTGGACACGGGAAATTCCTATCAGGGACTGTGCAGCCTTATCCATGCACGCACGCATGGCGAGGACGGCATCTATTTCACCTATGAGGAGAGCGATCCGATAGCCTTCAATCCTTTCTACGTGGAGGACGGTGTGTTTGACATCGAAAAGAAGGAGTCCATCAAGACGCTTATCCTTACCCTGTGGAAACGTGACGACGAGCCGCCGACACGTGCCGAGGAGGTGGCACTCTCCAACGCGGTCAATCTCTTTCTGGAGAAGATACGCACGGACAGTACCGTGGTTCCGTCCTTCAATACCTTCTATGAGTTCATCCGAGACGAATTTCAGGAAATCCTGAAGACCAAGCGTACACGGGAGAAGGATTTTGACGTGTGGGGATTCCTGAATGTGCTGGAACCTTATTACAAGGGTGGCGAGTATGACTTCCTGTTGAATTCCGACAGACAGCTTGATTTGCTTGGCAAACGCTTCATTGTCTTCGAGCTGGACAATATTCGTGACAACAAGGTGCTGCTTCCGATTGTCACCATCATCATCATGGAAACTTTCATCAGCAAGATGCGAAAGTTGAAAGGTATCCGAAAGATGATACTTATTGAGGAATGTTGGAAGGCATTGGCATCCGCCAATATGAGCAACTATATCCGCTACCTTTTCAAGACCGTCCGAAAGTTTTTCGGAGAGGCTGTTGTCGTTACCCAGGAGGTGGAAGACATCATTTCGTCACCCATCGTCAAGGGAACCATCATCAACAACAGCGACTGCAAGATTTTGTTGGACCAGAGGAAGTATGTCAACAAGTTCGATGAAATCCAGTCCCTGCTGGGCCTGACCGACAAGGAACGTGCTCAGATTCTCTCCATCAACATGGCCAACAGCCCGTCCCGCAAGTACAAGGAAGTGTGGATAGGTCTCGGCGGAACACAGTCGGCGGTCTATGCCACCGAGGTCTCGCCGGAAGAGTACTGCACCTACACGACCGAGGAGACGGAAAAGCTTGAAGTAATGCGGCTTACCCGGAAGCTGGGTGGCAATATCGAGCTGGCAATCAAGCAGCTGGCCGAGAGCAAGAGGAAAAAGTGAAATCATTTATCAACCCATTAAACTTCTGAATTTATGTATAGCGATCTGGAATCTAATGAAAGCAAACGCCGTGAGGTCGTGTCATCTCTCTACTGGTCCCTGATGCAGGGCTGGAATATTCCTCTTTCCATACAGGACTATTACGGGCTCACGGAGGATTACCGTCTGTTCCATCAGCTTGAAGGGATGGCTCCTGACGAATACCTGCGGAAGAGGCAGACGGGGGAAGTACCCGACATTCTGGAGGTGGATGCAAGACTGACACACGCGGTGGAGAAGATTTTTGAAAGTGTATGTCCCCGTCCTCCGGCTGAATACCTTGACAAGCTGAACGGGGAACTGGAGAGGCTGGGCAGTATTGCCGCCTCGCCGGGTTCCGTACATGACCCGATACATATCCGCCCGGATTTTCTCGTGAAATACGGCATTGACAGGAGCAGTCCGGAGGATGTGATACGGAAACAGGCGGAGAAGGCTTACCGGGAACTGGATGCCCGATTTGTCAGGATGACCGGCAGACGTCCTTATGCGGACGAGTTCTTCAGGAATATCAGGCCTGCCCGCACGGTCTCCTCGGAAACAACACTGCGGAGGAAACCGCACATCACCGTCCGTCCTAAGCCGAAAGGCCGCAAGATGGGACTCTGAACTAACGGAAAAGATTTATCAACCATTAAAGATTAACGACATGAAGAAAAGAATTCTGACAGCCTTATGCTGTATCTGCCTCCTTTCGGCAGGCAGGGCACACGCCCAATGGGTAGTGACCGATCCCGGGAATCTTGCCCAGGGCATCATCAATGCCGCCAAGAATATCGTCCACACGTCCTCGACGGCTGGCAACATGCTCAACAATTTTCAGGAGACGGTCAAGATTTACAAGCAGGGCAAGGAGTATTATGACGGCCTTAGGAAAGTGAAGAATCTGGTACGCGATGCCCGCAAGGTGCAGCAGACCATCCTGATGGTCGGCGACATCACGGAAATCTATGTGACCAGTTATGAGCGTATGCTCAGTGACCCTTATTTCACCCCTGAGGAACTGAGTGCTATCGCCCTCGGCTACACGAAGCTGCTGGAGGAGAGTGCCAATCTGCTGACGGACCTGAAGACGGTGGTCAACGAGAACGGCCTTTCGATGAACGACAAGGAACGTATGGACATCATCGACCGCTGTTATACCGACATGCTGCAATACCGCAGTCTGGTGCAGTACTATACCAACAAGAACATCGGCGTGTCGTACCTGCGTGCCAAGAAACAGAATGATCTTGACCGTGTGATGGCTCTGTACGGTTCACCCAACGAACGTTACTGGTAATTTCAAGGAGGATTGCTTATGGTATTGTTGGCTGTGAATTTTGACAATCTGCACCAGATCCTGCAAAGTCTGTACACGGACATGATGCCGCTCTGTTCGCAGATGACCGGCGTGGCCAAGGGCCTTGCCGGATTGGGAGCCCTCTTTTATGTGGCGTACCGTGTCTGGCAGTCGCTGGCCAGGGCCGAACCTATTGACGTGTTCCCTTTGCTGCGTCCGTTTGCTCTGGGTATCTGCATCATGTTTTTTCCGACCATCGTGCTGGGTACGCTCAACAGCATTTTGTCACCCGTCGTGACCGGAACGCACAGGATTCTGGAGACGCAGACCTTTGACATGAATGAGTATCGGCAGCAGAAGGACAAGCTGGAGATTGAGGCGATGCGGAGGAATCCCGAGACGGCCTACCTGGTGGACAAGGAGGCTTTTGACAACAAACTGGATGAACTGGGAGCTCTGGACGCTATCGAGGCTTGCGGTATGTATGTGGACCGTGCCATGTACAACATGAAGAAGTCCGTGCAGAATTTTTTCCGTGAGCTGCTGGAACTGATGTTCAATGCGGCCGCGCTTGTAGTGGACACGCTAAGGACATTCTTCCTGATTGTCCTTTCCATTCTCGGACCGATTTCCTTTGCCATTTCGTGCTGGGACGGCTTTCAGGCCTCGCTGAGCCAATGGTTTGTCCGCTATATCAGCATCTATCTGTGGCTGCCCGTCTCTGATCTTTTCAGCAGCGTGCTGGCACGCATACAGACCCTGATGCTTCAGAGGGACATCGAGCAGCTGTCCGACCCCAACTTCATTCCGGACAGTTCCAATGCCGTGTACATCACGTTCCTGATTATCGGCATCATCGGGTATTTCACGATTCCGACCGTGGCCAACTGGATTGTTCAGGCCGGTGGAGGTGCAGGAAATTACGGCAAGAACGTGAATCAGGCTGCTTCCAAGACAGGCTCCATTGTGGGCGGTGCCGCAGGTGCTACTGTAGGAAATGTGGCCGGAAGACTAATCAAGTAACAATCATAAAACGAATAAGAATGGAATTCAAATCATTGAAAAATATCGAGACCAGCTTCCGGCATCTGCGCCTGTTCGGAATAGTCTATCTGGGTGTCTGCACCCTGCTTGTGGGCTATTCCGTGTGGAAGGCATACAGTTTTGCCGAAGCCCAGCGCCAGAAGATCTATGTGCTGGATGAGGGGAAGTCGCTCATGCTCGCCCTCTCGCAGGACCTGGAGCAGAACCGTCCCGTAGAGGCAAGGGAACATGTCAGACGTTTCCATGAGCTGTTCTTCACGCTGGCCCCTGACAAGAGTGCCATCGAGGGGAACGTGCAGCGTGCCATGTTCCTGAGTGACCGTTCCGCCTATTCCCATTACGGGGATCTGGCCGAACAGGGTTATTACAATAGAATAATTTCGGGCAATGTCAGCCAGCGTATCGAGATAGACAGCGTGAAATGCGACTTCAACACCTATCCGTATGATGTCATGACATACGCACGCCTTTTCATCATCCGTGAGAAGAGCGTGACGGAACGCAGCCTTGTCACGCATGGCAGGTTGCGGAATTCCACCCGCAGTGACAACAATCCGCACGGGTTCATCCTGGAAGGGTTCCATGTACTGGAGAACAGGGATATCAGAATGTATGACAGATAAAACAATGTATGTATGAGAAAAATGTATGTAAAGTTCAAGGAATGTATCGGGGGCAGGCTGCGCGGCCTTTGTGACAGACTCACACCCCGTCAGAGGGCAATCGCCATCATCGTGATGGTTTCCCTTTTCGCGCTGGTGAATTTCTACATGATTTTCCGTGCGATTTATGACATCGGACGGGAGGATGCCCGGCAGGACATCATCAGGATAACCCCGCTTGAGGTTCCCGACTTTGTGCCTGCGGATACCCTCTCCGATATGAAAGTCCGTGAGATGGAAGAGTTTTTTAACCAGTTCAACAAGTAAGATTATGAGTACAGATGCAGAAAAATTGAAACAGAAGCAGAAAATCAGGAAATATCTGGTTTTCACAGGCATGTTCCTGCTGTTCCTCGGGTGCATGTGGTTAATTTTCGCCCCGTCCGAAAAAGACAGGCAGGAGGCGGAAAGGAAGACAGGCTTCAATGCCGAACTTCCCGATCCGAAAGGTACGGGTATAGAGGCGGACAAGATGGCTGCCTATGAGCAGGCGGACATGGTTCGCCGGCAGGAGGAGAAGAAGCGTACGCTGGCCGACTTCTCCGCCCTGACCGATGGACACAGACAGGATAATATCCCGGAAACAGAACCGGCGCAGGACATTGCAAGTGAAAATGAAAGCCGTGCGTACCATTCAGGAGGAAACGGCAGGACGGGAGCCTTCGCCTCTTCAGCCTCGGCCTACAACGACATCAACGCCACTCTCGGCAGTTTTTACGAGAGTCCTGAGGAAGACCCGGAAAAGGAAGCCCTGAAAGCAGAGGTGGAACAGCTCAGACAGGCTGCCGCAGCGCAGACGGCCGGACCGAGCTACGAGGAACAGGTGGCTCTGCTGGAGAAGTCCTATGAACTTGCCGCCAAATATATGCCTTCGGGCGGCAGCACGGGAACAGCGGACAGTCAGGAGACGGAAAGTCCCTCAAGGGAGAGGAAGGCGAAAGCCGTTCCCGTCGGGCTGGTGTCCTCTCCGGTCGTGTCGTCCCTTCCTCAGCCTCTTACCGATTCGGTACAGTTCGCGAGACTGCTTTCCGGTGCTGATATCGGCTTCCATACGGCTGTGGGCAGTGCCGGGACACAGATGGCGAGGAATACCATACGGGCCTGCGTGCATGGCGACCAGACCATTATCAGCGGACAAAGCGTGCGTCTCAGGCTGCTGGAGGCCATGCGTGTGGGAAGATATGTGCTTCCCCGCAATACCCTGCTGACCGGTGAGGGACGTATCCAGGGCGAGCGGCTTGGCATTGAAATCCTGCAGGTCGAATATGACGGCAATGTCATTCCCGTGGAACTGACCGTGCTGGACAGTGACGGACAGGACGGGATATTCATTCCCGGTTCGACGGAAGCGAATGCGGTAAGGGAAGTGGCCGCCAACATGGGACAGAATCTCGGCACGACCATCTCCATCACCAACCAGTCGGCAGGTGACCAGCTTCTCTCCGAGCTTGGACGAGGGGCCATACAAGGCGTGTCGCAGTACATCTCCAAAAAGATGCGCGAGGAGAAGGTACACCTCAAATCAGGCTACGGACTGATGCTTTATCAGAACAACAATCAATAACCCATTAAAACAGTAAAGACATGAAAAAGATTCTTTTGATGCTTGCCCTCGCAGGCGGCGTTGCAAGTGCACATGCACAGTCGGCTGATACCACGGCCGTAAATGATTTGACCCTGAAGGCGGATATCTATCCGCAGCAGGAGGACGGCGACCTCTATCACGGGCTGTCCAGAAAGCTCACCTTTGATCGGATGATTCCGCCTTACGGTCTGGAAGTGACGTATGACAAGACGACCCATATCATCTTTCCCTCGGCTGTCCGTTACGTGGATCTCGGTTCTCCGAATCTGATTGCGGGCAAGGCGGACGGTTCAGAGAATGTAATCAGGGTAAAGGCTACCAGAAAGAACTTCCGTGAGGAGACCAACATGTCGGTGATTACCGAAAGCGGAAGTTTCTACACCTTCAATGTGAAGTATGCCGATGAGCCTCTGCTGCTCAACATCGAGATGGCCGATTTTGTTCATGACGGCAGCGAGGTGAACCGCCCGAACAATGCCCTTGACATCTACCTGAAGGAACTCGGCAGCGAGTCGCCCAAGCTGGTACACCTTATATCCAAGGCCATCCACAAGGATAACAGACGTCATATCAAGCATATCGGGAGCAAGGCGTTCGGCATCCAGTACCTGCTGCGCGGACTCTATACCCATAACGGGCTGCTTTATTTCCATACCCAGGTGAAGAACACGTCGAACGTGCCTTATGAGGTGGATTTCGTGACGTTCAAGATCGTAGACAAGAAGGTACTCAAGCGCACGGCCATCCAAGAGCAGGTGATATTTCCACTGCGTGCCTACAACTATGCCACGGCTGTCGCCGGAAAGAAGGATGAGCGTACTGTCTTTGTCTTTGACAAGTTCACCATTCCCGCCGACAAGATGCTGGTGGTGGAGATGCACGAGAAGAGCGGAGGCCGTCACCAGACCTTCACCGTGGAGAGTGAGGACATCGTGAGAGCGAGGGTGATCAATGAACTTAAAGTGAAATGACCATGAAGAAGTATCTGTTCCTTTTTGCCGTATGCGTATCGCTTGCCCTGTCATCGGGGCAGGCATACGCCCAGCGTTACCTTCCCGGAATGAAGGGTGTGGAACTCAGGGGAGGCTTTGCCGGAAACCTGAAATCACCGGTTGACTGGTACACGGGCTTTGCCCTTTCGGGATATACGAAAAGGGCCAACCATTGGGTGGCTGGTGTGGAATACCTGCTGAAGAACTACGGTTATCGCGGGACTTCCGTCCCACGGGCCCAGTTTACTGCGGAGGGTGGCTACTACTTGAAGTTCCTGTCCGACCCGGCGAAGATATTCTTCCTTTCTGTTGGCGGTTCCGCCCTGGTGGGATATGAGACCTTGAACTGGGGAGAAAAGGTTCTGTATGACGGTTCCATGCTTTCCTACCGGGATGCCTTCGTCTATGGCGGAGCCCTGACGCTGGAGTTGGAAAGCTATGTGACGGACCGTATCGTGCTGCTTGCCCATGTGCGCGAACGAGTGCTATGGGGCAGTTCTCTGGGAAAGTTCACGACACAGTTCGGGCTTGGAGTCCGTTTCATCATCAATTAGACGCCTATGGATATAGAGATGATAAGAGGCATTCCCATTGAGGAATTCCTGTCCCGTCTGGGACAGGAGCCGGTCAGACGGCATGGCGACGAATGCTGGTATCTCTCCCCGTGCCGTGAGGAAAGGACACCTTCGTTCCATGTGAACACCCGTAAGGGCGTATGGCATGACTTCGGCACCGGGCATGGAGGCGACATCTTCACCCTTGCGGGGGAACTTTCAGGAAGCGACGGCTTCATGGCGCAGGCGAGGTTCATCGCCGGAGTATATGGAGGAACAGTCCCCGAATATGCCGGACAGAAAAGAGAAAAGGAAAGTGTCAGGACAGAAAAGCGCAAAGAGCCTTCCCGCTTCGAGGAGGTGGTTTGCGGTCCCTTGCGCTGTAATGCCCTGCTCGACTATCTGAAGGGACGCGGCATACCTGCGGAAATTGCCCGTGCAGAGTGCGAGGAAGTACGGTTCTGGCTGTACGGCAAGCGGTATTTCGCCGTCGGCTTCAGGAACATGGGCGGAGGCTATGAGCTGCGGACCAGGTTCATGAAATGGTGCCTGCCGCCCAAGGACATCTCCGTCATCCGCAACAGATCGCTTACCTGCAACCTTTTTGAGGGCTTTATCGACTTTCTTTCATGGAAGGTACTCGGCATCAGCCGCGGTGAGGATTATCTGGTCCTCAATTCGGTGACCCTGCTTGAACGTTCGTTCCCTTTTCTGGACAATTACGGGAGGATCCGGTGCTACCTGGACAATGACGATGCCGGAAAAAGGACACTGGCCGTCCTTCGGAAACGCTACGGTGACAGGATTGACGACTGTTCCGACCTGTATGCCGGATGCAAGGACCTGAACGAATATCTGGAAAGCAATTTTCCGCCTGAACAGTAATTTTTTATAAACCGTTAAAACAAGAAATGAATATGAAACCGATTATGAACAAGAAAGGGCTGTTTGCCCTTGTATGCGCCCTGATGGGCATGACCTTCAGTATATTGACCTCGTGCAGCGATGACCTTGACGTGCAGCAGTCCTATCCCTTTACTGTGGAGACGATGCCTGTACCCAAGCGTATCGTGAAAGGCGAGACCGTGGAAATACGCTGTGAACTGAAACGGGAAGGACGGTTCTCCGACGCCCGCTATACCATCCGCTATTTCCAGCCGGACGGCGAAGGCAAACTGCGCATGGATGACGGGATGGTGCTGCTGCCCAACGACCGTTATCCTCTGGACAGGGAGGTGTTCCGTCTTTATTACACCTCAGAGTGTGAAGACCAGCAGAGTATCGACATCTATTTTGAGGATAACAGCGAGCCGGCACAGCTTTTCCAACTGACCTTTGATTTCAACAACGAGACGGAGGACGAGGATACCGTGGTTACTTCCGGCGGCAAGGAACTGCCTGTCGTCATCGTATCACAATGAACCTGACCTGCCTATGGGAATAAAAGCAAATTTGTTTGCGGCGTTTTTCGCCATCATCTGCTTCGGGAGCATACCGTTGCGGGCGGAGAATCCGGTAAAGGAAAAACAGGACAGGTTCAGCCTTGCGGTTGAGTGCATTAAGCGGTTCGAGGGCTGGCATGGAGAAAAAAGACACTGGCCTTATGTCGGGTACGGGCATAAGGTCCTTCCCGGGGAAAGGCTGACCAATGACATTACAAAAGAACAGGGGGATTCAATCCTGAGAGCGGATTTACGCAAGCTGTGCCGTATGTTCAGTTATCTGGGACGTGATTCATTGATTGCCGCTGTTTTGAGCTATAATGTGGGGGCATACCGTCTGAAAGGTTACGGCAAGATGCCCAAAAGCAAATTGTTGAAGAAGCTGGAGGCCGGAGACCGGAATATCTATAAGGAGTATGTTTCTTTCCGGTGTTACAAAGGCAAGGTAGTGCCGAGCATTGAACGGAGAAGGAAGGTGGAATATATGCTGCTCTTCGAAGAGTAAAAAAACGAGGAAGAATCTTTCAGTCTTTTGACTGTCAGTTTCTTCCTCGTCTGTTGTTCTACTTTCCGGTTATCGTTTCCGCCATAGGGTTCTGCCGGTGCATTTCCCAGTTCATGATTGCCGATTTTTTGCTTGAATTTGCATAGCAGTATTCGCAGAGATGAGGGCAGGTATTGTATTCCCCAATATCCTTGGCTGCCATACATCCGCATGAGGCACGTTGTCCCGGATCCTTTTTGTGATTGCTGACGAAGTATTTGTTGCCAGGTAGAAGCACAGCACCGTAAGGAAGGTCATTCATGTCGAAAAAGGCTGGAGACGGCATTTCCTGTATGGTGACTCCCAATGCAGACATCAGTTCCTTGTCTTTCCATGCCAGACGTGCTATCAGGTCACCGTCGATGCAGCGGTTATGGGATATCCTGTATTTGCCAAAATCCAGATTTTCGCCGCAGGTAGCCAGCTCCAGATTCCATCCTCTGTTACGGTTCAGTACCGTCAGTTTTCCGGCAAGTTCCTCCATTTTTTCTTTATTCCATTCATGATACGGGATTCCGCTGTCTGTCATGTTGGCCTTGACCTTTCTGTACGAGTCTATGTCTGCAAAACTGAAAACCAGCTTTTCCGTACAATTGTGTATCTCCGTTCCTACACGTTCGATCTTTTCAATCAGAGTATCCACGGATATGTTGTCTGTGAGTATCAGCGGATCGAACCGCCATATTACGGCTTCTTTACCCAATATCTCAGAAAGGGTCCTGAATGTTTCAATACGTTCTGTCAGCGGAGGAACACCGGTTTCCAGTCCGTCTTCCTCATAATCATTCAAAGTGAACTGGATATAGCAACCGATACCTCTTTCTTTCAGGATCGGCAGATAAGGAAGAAGAGGTTTGGGATTTTTCGACCAGAACACTATGAATCTTGTATTCCGGTAAGAGATATAGCTCTTTTTTCCGTTGAACGGGTTGTTCCACACGGAATAGCCGGTTTCGAGCCGATGGAAGAACCAGTCCGCATAAAATGCCGGGATGTCCGTGCTGCGGCTTGCCGATATGATGTCGGGAGCCGGGACTTCCATCTTTCGGCCGTCTATGATGATATTTGCTTTTTTCCAAGTCATATTGTTAAAATTATATAGTAAAGACAGGCGTCGGTTATGAACGCCTGTCCGGGTTGTTGATATGTCATTGGTTTGCTTGCGGCAAAAATAATATGAATATTTCATTCTGTAGCCGTTCAGCTTACCAGAACCGCATCCTGTATTTCCACCTCTGCTGGAAGACGGGAAAGCAGGAGTTCCGCCATTGCCCCATTCTGTGGAATCAGTGCCGGGAAATCCGTTCTGCCCGGCTTATATATCTCAGTCGCTACGTTATACAAGTCCCAAGCGGTGATTTGTCCCTTTTCGCGGACCAGTTTCAGCACCTCTTCCGTGAAGATGGAAATCTGGCTCTGGTTCAGCGGGTAGGTTTCCACGGAGGATGACAGGTTCCTGTCCGAACTGTCATGGGAGACGCGCAATGCTGTCAGCAGCCCGATATACATATACACTTCCTCCAGGGAGACAATTCTGCGTTTCAGCCGCTGAATCCTTGCGATGTCCTCGTTCATGTTCACCTCGAAGTTTGCCAGCCAACCGTCCACCGTTTCGAATACCCCTTCCGTTGTCACCTTGTTTTTTCCGTAATTGCAGATGCTCCTTTCCGGTGATAGGATACACTGGTTATGGCATATCTTCACGCACGGGCCTATGGCCGCTTGTATGCCGTCCTGATGGTAGGCGACGACCAGCGTAGTCGTCAGCTCGTCCGTTTCCCAGTCCTTGATCCGGATGGTCGCGAAGATGCGTCGGAGGATGTGCGCTTCCACTGCTTTTTCACCAAGTGTCTGTTCCACCTGCGGGAGAATGCTTACTCCCGGCTGTGTCTTGTTCCTGTTCTGTGCCGCGAAGATTTCTTCCACCTCGTAATCGAGGTTGTACTTCTCGCAGATGTCCATCATACGCTGCAGGACCTGGTAGTGATAGATGCCCTGGACAGGCTTGCCGTAGATGTCATTTTCTTTGTAGGTACGCTGGAGAGTCTCGAAGTTCATTACTTCGATTCCGTTGTTCTGAAAATCAAACTGCTGTTGTTTTTCCAATACTGCCATTGCTTCCATAATCTTGAATTTTATAAAGTTAATACTATGATTGTCTATCTTTTTTCAGGTATGTATCTGCCATCCGTGGAACGGTTCAAGTGTCACGGCAAAAGACCGGTCCGGTATTCCGTGATAGAGCAGACCGCCTACGATGCCGATGCTTCCGTCGGGATAGCGTTGCGTGAAGCCGAACGAGTACGGTGCATGGTCATAATAGAGCGAGATTTCGCTTGGATGGTCTGGATTCTCCTCCCATTTTTTCAGTCTATCCAGACAGTTCTGGAGTGATGTGTCACCGATGGATTCGGCGTAACGCTTTACATTCTGGAAATGTTCTTCATTCAGGATTTTCATGAGTCATTGTATTTTATCTGTTAAACACGTCCGGCTTCGGGAGCCGGTATTTTTTATTTTTCGCCTGCCTGACTGTCCCGTGACCGTACCCGCAAGGTTTGGCGAAAGAAAATACCGCAGCCACCGGCGAGGATGATTTTCTTTCAGCCAACCCCATAGGGGCCTGACCTTGTCCGGGTACGTTGGACACGGGACTACCTTTGCTGGAGGAAAATAAAATATACAGGTTGTGTGTCGTTGTATTTTCTTGCAGCTATGTCGGTGAGAAACCCATTGATTTGTTCGTCTTTGACAAAGGAATGGTGTACTTTTGCAAATCCTAATTTGAAAAATCATGGAAGATTATATAAAGAAAGCTGCGGATGCTTTCCTTGTGGAGCGTCCGTATGGTATGCGTGTGGATTACAGTAAGCAGGGATACGTGCTGTTCAACCGTAACCTCAATGTGTTGGGCAATGGGGAACATGCCCGCCTGGAGGAACTGCCTCTGGAAGAGTTTGATGTGGACGAGATTCCCTTGGAAGGAGAAATCATAAAGGAACATGCGGGTTTTACCGATGTGTTTTTCTATTCGGATTGTACCAATCCCTATGCAGGGTATGTGCTGGATCTGAAGAAGCTCAAGGTCTATAACCAGTTTATATATCCCTTGGCGATGGTACTGAACAGAAAGCTGTAAAATTCAGATAATAGCGGTAACAGTTGCATAGGAGAGCTGTTACCGCTTTGGATCTTATTTTCTGATTTCATTTCCGGCAAGAAATGCAAGATAGTCTGCCACAGCCTTATGGCACCCGGTAAAGTCGGGAGTACGGCGGCCTTTGTATTTTCGGAAACTGACGGTTCCGTTCCTGTCGATTGCTGTCACATGCCTGTTGAATGTCCCTTTGGTTCTGATATGGATGTCAAAGCCGTCCCTTCCGGTAATTTCAAGAAACATTTCTGCCGTTATTTTCTCACCGTCCAGGAATTTCCGCTTGTTCTCGTCAAGCAACTGTTGCCATCGGGTTTCTTTCTCCTTTCTTTCCAGTTCTTCTTTTCTTTTCCGTTCCAGTCGCTTTTCTTCCTGCTTTTTTGCATATTCCTCACGGGCCTGTACCAAAGGGGTGGAGTCAAGACCGAGTGCATTGAATACATGGACAGACAAGAGGGGAATGATTTTTCCATCCTCTACATCCTTCAGGGTGTTTTCAATCCAGTTCTTGCAATAGGTCGCCGCTTCTTCCCGGTGCCCCTCCTTGTCAAGTATTCTGCGTGAATACTGTCCACAGGAAAAATGGACATCACCTATCTTGCAGATTATATGGAAACTGTCTTCACTTTCGTTTCCGTATTCGTTTTTTCTTGCCAGCGAGATGAATACATTCTCCGCATACGGCTCAAGTTCCATGTATGGGGCAACGATGGTGTTGCCGTCAAACTTGTATTTCAATACTTTTGCTTTCATGTTTCTATTCTGTTTTTCTGTCGGTAGATATTTCATCTATTATCTCATTCTCTTTTCTCTCACCTTTGAGGAAGGCAAGCAGCCGCCCGAAAAAGAACGGGGCTTGGTCTGTCCCCAGCTGTGAGCTTTCCCCGTTCCGGGTGGCGCATATTGCAAACCGTCCCAGTCCGAGACTGTCCTGTGGAGGTAGGATATGGAATGACAGGTTTCCCGTACCGTTGATATGAAGCCCGCCACGGTAGGTGTAGAATGTCTTTGCGGTTCTTCTGTCCGTATCAATGTCCACCCGGCTGTAGCCTGTTTTTTCCAGGTGCTCAATTATTTCCCGGACGGATATTTCCATGTCTGTACAACAGTTCGTCCAGTCCATGTTTGCCAGCACCGCCTCATAACGGTCATAAACCGTGTTGAACTGCTTCTGATATTCTTCAAGAAAATTTCCTTCGTCATCGCACATATCTTCAAGCGCAATGCCGCTTCTTTTCACGAGGGCGATATCCGCCAGTCCGCATACCGTTTCGATAAGCAGCGACCGTTCCATATCCCCGTTTTTCCCTATCCCGAATATTTTCATCCGGCAATACCGGAACATGGCAACCCGTGTCGACATGTCAAGGTCTTTCCATACATTGATATTTTCCTGTACATATAGCTTTTTTCTGATTTCTTCCGGCAACGAGTACCACCATTTGTTCAAATTTTCCGTATCCATAAATTTTGATTTAAGTTGTTTTAAAATTCCGCCTTGATTGCCATGTGCGGTATGCAGTGGCATATTCCTGCCTTTCCCGTTCCAGATTGCTTTCCGTTTCCGGGGTATATCCGAGCAGGCGTATGTATCCGCCGTTGCAGCCTGTCAGTTCGCAGCGCATTCCGGCTGCCTCCAGTTTCCCGATGCGTTTCTGTGCCGTCTTCGCACTCGAATATTCCTTGGGCCAGAAATAATGTTCGCCCTGTGAGCCGTAAAAGTCCTCTCCAAGTATCATTTCCCCGATATGTCTTCGGTTCTCGATGAAGCCGAACCGGGCCTTGCCCAGTGCCTGACGTATAGCCTTGTGTGCCGCTCCTTCGGGATGTCTGAAAGCTTCAGGATTGTCTTTTCCCGTAATTTTCGGCAGTTCCATCCGGTACGGCTGTCTGTAGCTGCCGATTCCGAGCGTGAGATAGAAGTTGGTGTGGAAATAGTCGGTCATGGGGTCGCTTTCATCGAAATTGTATGACATCACAAAATCCCTGACGTTTGTCATCACGTCCTTGGCCCGGTCGGTCAGACTGTCTGATGTCTGGATGTTGTAGTGGTTGATGTCTCCCTGTATTTTTCCTGACTCTTTGGTGAAAGCCTCGAAGTCTGCTTTCATCAGCCGGATAAGGATTGAATTGTATCCGTCCCTGCGGACCGAGAAGGTATATCTCGGGTAGGTTTCCTTGAGCCATGCCCTGACCAGTTCCGTGATCTCCGGTGCGGACTGTCCGGTATAGTTGTGTCCTTTCCAGCGGTATTCATTGTACACATATTCGGTGTATTCCTTTGCGGTGGCACCCTGAAAGTCGTGTTCGTAGCCTGTTGGAGCTGTGGAAACGCAGGGCTTGTCTTTCCAGACCTCGAACAATTTTCCGAATTCGGTGTTCACCTGCTGCATGAGGGCAGTGTCACCACCCTTGTCCGGGTGGTGAAGCATTGCCAGACGGCGGTATTCCTTTTTCAGGTCCGCCAGAGAGTGTATGTTTTGAAAATAAGTCATGTCTGTATCCGTTAAAGTCCCGCGAGACGGTTGATGAAATATATCTGCCAGTCCAGGTCAAGCCCGAGGTTGCTGCACGCGATTTCGAAGTCTTCGCTTCTCAGGTCGTTGTCCTCCTGAAGTTCCTGCAGGTTTCTTATCTCGTCGTCCAGGTATTCCTGTGCCTCTTCCTTGCCGCAACTGCATGAGTTGCAGATCAGGTCAATGATATTCCGTGCCATATCTGTTGTCTTTAATTGTTTGTCAGGTATATGTTCCTCTTCTCGTCATAGTTTTTGCCGTTCCACCATTCGTCGGCGGCCTCGGAGAATGTTTGCCCGGAATTGGCTGAAGGGAAATCGGATGTCTTGAATCCGGTCAGGTATTCAAGGTTATCGGTATTGTTGGATTTCCACCATTCCTGCATCTTTTCCAGAAAGGATTGCTTGGAGCAGGTCTCCACATTGTCCTCGCACTGGGAACACCAGATGTCATCGTCCACGTCACTGTGGTATTCGTTCGTGTTTACATCCACCCATGCCTGAATCTCAATCTCTGTTGAACCGCAGTCACTGCACACTTTGATTTTGGAATCGTCCGGGTGTTTGCGCCTGGCCTTGCCGTCATACAGGCTGACGGCCCGTTCCACCAGTTTTTCCCTGTAGCGGTCCGTCAGTTCCGCATAGAACCGTTCGGAGGCTCCGAATACACCCTTGTCCGTCATCAGACTCCATTTTTCCCAAAAATGTGGGTACATTTCCTTGAAGACTGTCTTGCACTCTTCCTCGCACCAGGTATTCCACATGTAGTAGAAGTAGCTGGACACTGCATTTTCCGCTTGATATTTCATACTGTTGTTTCTATTTGAGGTTATACATTTTTGCAAAATGGCTGTTCACTTCAGGAATCCTTTTCTTGTAATAGGGTTGGTTGTCCCTGCACCAGTCCGCCAGTTCCTGTTTGTTTCTGAAAGGTTCCCTCCAGCTTTGCCCGCTCATGATCATTTCCACCTGCGGGGCCAGCTCCCTGATGAACGCTCCGACAGTCCATCCCTCCCGGACGTGTCTGTCCATATTGACTTTTGTTGCCATATTGTCTTTCGTTTTAAGAGTTCCCGTTTGTATTTTCAAGTTGAAGCCTGACTGCTTCGTACATTTGATTGAGCCAATCAATGTTGCTGGCTCCAAGTTCGAAAGGACTCTGACAGAAAACCTCTTCCATACTGTCCTTTATTGTTGCCAACACGGTAATGAACTTGTCAGTAACCTCAATTCCTGTAACATAACACTCGTATGGGTCTCCATTATCGTCAAACCAGATAATCCATACGGGGTCTTCTTCGTTGTCGGTAAACGTGATTTCTTTCAGTCCCTGCGCATCAAGCAGCTCCCTGATGGCTTCGATTATGTCCTTTCTCAGTTCTTCAATCCTGTCGCTGAAACACATGGACGTGTATCTGACCTTGCCTTTGCCACCCCGTTCCCTGAAAGAAAGGATCTGCATGTCGGGGTGACAGCCGAATCTCCAGTCTGTCACCTCGTCATCATCGCAGGTAGTGTGGATGTTTCCGCCCAATACCAGACCGCAGTCTTCCGTTACAATTCTTTCCGCCTCGTCGCGGTCTTCCGCCACGACCTTGTAGGTACCCTCGAAGGTGTACCTTACTCTTACATCGTACTTTGCCATAATTCCTATGATTTGGTTAATGATTTCTGTTGTTGATTCTTATTCTTGGTTCTCGAACGATTCCGGTGACAACCGGTACAGTTCAGCCAGGTTCAGTTTGGCCATCGGGTATTCTACCCATCCGCTTTTGCGTCTGTATCCCGTATCTTCGGCAAGGCTGTTCCTTATGAGGAATTCCATCGCTTCCGGATTGTTGTTTATGTCAATGAATGCCTGGTCGGGAATCCCGAATGCCGGAGAGTCTTCCAGATTGACGGTAAGTACCGTGTATAGTTCCCCGTTGTCCGGTGATTCCAGACTCAGAACCGGCCATCCGTTCGGGTAGAAGCCGGTGACAAGCCTGAATTCCTTTCCATGGTACCGGAATGTCCTTTCAGACCGGTTTTTCCCGGATTCCTGAATTTTGAAGTCGTCTTCTCCTTCAGTGAATGTCCTCACCGGGCAGGACACATCGTAATGGCAGCCGTCTTCGTGTCCGCACAGGTATTCTTTTCCCTTGAATAGGATGATTGCATATTTCTTTTCCATGATTTGATATCTTTAATTGACCATACTTGATTTATGAAGCGACAAGACCTATCTTTTCTCCGAAGAAGGAATCGCATACCCCGTACACATGCTTGATGGAGCATTCATATTTTGAGTTCTCGCTGTCAAGACGGAAGCGGAATCCGTGATAGTCCCTGACTTCCAGTTTCAGTCTGACATCTTTCAGGAGTTCCATTTCCAGGAGGCTTCCACCGCCGTACATGGAGCTGAAGATGCCGCAGCAGTTGCCTTTGGGAATAATGACTTCCCCAAGCGAGAATCCGGCATCATAAAGTTCCTGCAGGCTTACCTTGCCGATATAGGTCAGCAGGTTGGCACCGCAGCAGGAGTTGATAAGTTCATGGTAGAACTGTTCATAGGATACCTGTTCCTTGCCGTCCCTGTATTTTTTGTCGGGGAACCGGCCATATACCGTGTAGCCTTTCTCCACCAGCATTTTCTTCACTTTGGCTGGATTGAGGTTCAGCGCGTCTATCATATCCCCGAAATAGGATTCCTTGTACCGGTATCCTTCCTGCGATTCCAGCCAGTTGGAATTGATGCAGTCGTAGTTTGACAGCATCTCGACACGCACGGGGATGTCATCCGTGTTTTTGAGAAGTTCTTTCAGCGTGTCAGAGTCGTTTCTGTCATAGATTTCTTCCCTGATTTCGTCTTCGTGTTCTTGAAAGAACTTGTCCACTTCCTCTTCCCCGAAATCATGGAAACGGATACATTCATCCTTCAGCTTTGAGACGATTTCACGGACAGCTTCCCATTCGGCGTCACCGTACCATTCGTCCACTTTCTCCCACAGACTTTCACAGCTCCTTTCTTCCAGACACTTCTGGATGGTGTCACGGCAGTTGTCGAGATTGTCGTTGTAGTCCACCCATACCAGCGTGTAGGACTTGTCCATGAGCGATTTCACGAGTTCCATTGTCAGTCTTTCCTGTTCTTCCATTTCTGTTACCTGTGTACGGCAGGATTCTGTTTCCCGTACATGTCGTTTATAAATGAGAAGAGCGACCTTTCGGCCGCTCCCTTGTCATTCGTACTCTTCCTTGAGCCTTTCATATTTCTCTGTTTCCATTTCCGTCTCGCCGTCGAAGTGGAAATGTGCCATATGACCGTATCCGGTTTTAGGCTCACCGCCGCATTTGTGCAGTGCGGTGTCTATTTCCCAGTCGGTATCACCGATGCCGAGGGATATGTATGTCCCTCTGAGCATACACCCGGCCAGCCTCAGTGCGGCATCCTTCCTTTTTTCCCGGCGGAGCCTGTCAAATGCCGCGAGCGCGATTTCCCGGTTGGGTATTTTTATCGTAGTTTCCATATCGTTTCATTTTCAGTTTGCCGTTTCCTTGTCTTTCCCGCTGTCTTTTGCTGCCAGGACACCGAAAGGCAGATCGAGTATCCTGTGGTTAAAACATAGCGTTGAATTGTAGTCCGTGCGTTGCCAGAGGGTAAAATGGTCTCCGGCGAACGACCATCTGAAATAGCCTGACAGTGAGCCGAACTGCGGATTGACATTCCTGCTTATGAGGAAGCGGTTCACATCCACGATGTGTCCCGCCGTCAGTAGTATGTTCAGTATTTCCACGAATGCCAGCTGCGAGTATGGGTCGATAGGCATTACAGGTCCTTTGAAGTTGATTTCCATATCTTTTGTCTTTTAGTCATAATTGTCATCAAATATTTCGTAACGGAATGTAAGCATGTCGCAGTAGTAGCTTGATACGCCCGTGTATATCAGGGCATCTTCTCCCGTGTCCGCGTCTTCTTCCGTTTCCGTGACGGTATCCCCGTACAGGTCATGGTAGTGTGATACCATCATGTGCGGGTCATCCGTGGTGATGTCATATCCGTAACTTCTGCTCCAGCTTATGAAAAACTCCGTTTCTTCCTCTTCGAGCCTTTCAAGGGCATCCCTGATCTCGAAGAAGTTGGGACAGAGCCATTCACGGCTGATCAGTGTGTCCGGAATGTTTTCCCATTTCGGATACCGGTATTCCGGTTCCTTTTCCCCGGGAAACAGGTCGGAACAGGCACTCAGGAACTCGCCCATGTCGCTGTAGTCGGACAGGTGCAGCCAGTAGTCCCTGTAATCCTTTATGTCAATGAGATGCTGTGTGGTCACGGCAATCTCTGCATTGTTCAGATCCATATTACTTGTCTTTTATGTATGTGGATGCCGGGGATTCCATTCCACCGACCTCGACAAGGTGCCGTGTCCCGGCTGTGCAGGGTTTTTCGGGAAAATACCGCAGCTCCGCGAGGATGATTTTCCTGAAAACCGCCTGCGGCCTGACCTTGCTCAGCCGATGGGGACGCGGCTTACCTTTGTCGGTGGGAATGGAACTCCCGGTCTTCTTCATACGGTTCATATTTATTCTGTTATGCGCTGGCTTCCCCAGCTGATGTGTATTTTGCCTTCACTGTCCTGCGTGCGGATGAGCAGGCTGTCGATGACAGACATTGTGATGTCGAACTCCTCGAAGATTTCTGACTGTTCTTTGACCTCACCGGTCTTGATGAATTCGTTCAGACGCTCCTTGGTCAGTACCAGTGCCATCAGGTTCTGTTCGACCGAATCTTCGTAGGTGACGTAGTGGACATCCTTCATTTCTTTGGAATCGAGACGGATGAAACGGAAGTAGAACTGTTCCATACGGGGGATGTTCCACTGCAGGGATTCCAGTATCACGTCGTTGCAGGTAGGTATGTTCACGGAGCTGCTCAGGCTCTGCTGTGTGCATATCAGGATGCCGTTGATGGTGGAGTCGAATTCGGTCACGATGCTCTGCCGTTTCTTGAAGGCTACATCTCCCTTGACCACAAATACAGGTCTGTCGGGAAAATGTTCCCGGATATAGCTCTCGTAGAGGTCGAAGGCCGCCAATGTGGTACATCCGATGGCAACCTTACCCGGTATTGTCCTTATGAGCCTTTCAATATAGCGGGTCTTGGAAGGATAACTGTCACCGTAGTATCCCTCTATCAGGTGAGGTACCGAACAGGCTTTGATAAGCAGCTTGATCTGCCTCATGAGTCTCAGTCCTGCATCCTTTTTCGTGTCTCCCGTGCTGTTGTAGTACAGCTCACAGATGCGGCAGAATTCCTCGATGATGACACGGTATACCTCGTGTTCTCCTTCCGAGGGACGGACGGTATGTGTCCGTATCCGGTATTTCTCTCCTGCGAAGTCCCTGAATTTACGGGTGATGACCGTTTTGCCGATAAGTTCGGAGAGTTCGTCCTTGTTGTACACGTCCTGGTTCTGTTTCTCGATGCCGAATACAGTGGCTTTCCCCGGACAGTGGCAGGCACGGAAAAGGACATGCCCCCTGAAGGCGGGGAACGGTGTTCCGTAATCCGGGTTGTTCTCTTCCTCTATCTCGTGGTCCCTGTTTTCGTGGTAGACCTGCGGGCTCCAGCATATCATATTTACGGAGTTGTTGTAGAGTAGTTCGAACTGGCTGTACAGTTCCGCGATGTTGTTGCGGGTGGTTGTTCCCGTGTCGAGGATCTTGTACCTGAGCCTCCTGAATATGCACAGGATGTTTCTTGTACGCTGCGATGTGGGATTGGTGATTTCGTCCGACTCGTCGAAGACAAGGCACAGCTTGCCGGAAGTGCGTTTCACGAAACGCATCAGTCCTCTTTTCAGTTTCCGGAGCATGGAGGTGGAGACGACAAGGAATGTCCCTTCCGGTATGTTGTTGAGGTCGCCGGCGGTCTGTATTGTACGGAAGCGTTCCTTGTTTATGGTAAGGAACGGTATCCAGGTCATGTTGGTGGCGATGGCCGGGGCAAGTATGATGACGTTCTTTGCCTTTCTGAACTTGAGCAGGTATTTCGCCCTGTGATAGACGGCGGCGGTCTTGCCTGAACCCTGCTGCCAGTTCAGCAGGGCGTAGCGTTTCTGCAACACGAGGTTCAGGTCGTGTTTCTGCAAGTCCGTGAATTCGCAGACTTCACCGTCCTTGTTGATGAATGTGGTGCGGTCCAGGTATTCCTTCAGGCCGGCATCTTCCCGCATTTCCGCAAACTGGAGATTCTGGGTCTCGTATTGCCTCTGTTTGCGCCGTATCAGTTTACTGGCGGCACGGATCTGCCGCATGTTCTTTTCTGTGACGTTTTCCGGCATCGGGAGTTCGGCCCTTCCGAGTATGAGGTCGTTGATGCCTGCGGCCTTGTGCGTGACCTTGTCAAGCAGACGCGGGGCATATTGCTTCAGCTTGAAGCCGTAGGATGTCTTCACCAATGCCACTTCCTTGCGCGGCACCACGTTCTGCGAGGTGATGTACCTGCGGATGATGCCGAGAACCTTGCCGGTGGTCAGCTTCTTGCGTTCCCATTCCTTTATCTGTTCCCGGGTGGCATTTTCCGGCGGTTTCTGGTTGCGGAATTTGGACACCAGCGCCTCCGCCTTTTCGACATGCCTGTTCAGCACGGCATGGGCTTTCAGCTCGTACATGTATTTGGCGAGCCTGTACTCGAACTGTTCCAGCTCTTCTTTGTCTATATGGTTGCACTCCCGCATCAGCTGGAGGCGCAGCCGGTGTTTCATTTTCCGCACTTCGGCTATGCGTTTCTTCAGCTCATCCATGCTGACAAACTCTTCCGCGTTGTAGGGCTGCATTTCAATATGGAGGGAACGGCGGAGGAATACCATGATTTTTGTTGCGAAATTCTGTACGCCCACCGTAGAGAAGGCTGAATGTTCCAGCCTGGTCTGGCCGATGAAGGAGAAATTCGAGTTGATTTTCGCCACGCGTGTCTTTTCCCAGAACTCGTTCTGCATGAAGGAGAGAGGGACGATGACCATCAGGATTCCGGCAGGGTTGAGCACGTCATAGGCCTTGTCCATGTAGAATTCCTGCGACAGCCTGTAATCAAATTTCAGGTTGAAGGGCGGATTTCCGACAATGATGTCGAAACGCTGTTCGGGATTGTACAGCTGTATGTCGCATTTCTCGATATGAGCTTCCGGGTAGAGGTATCTGGCAACGGCCACCGCCTTGCCGTCAATGTCGAATCCGTAGGCATTGTGCAGGTTGGGCAGATGGTTGAAGAAGTTGCCCATGCCGCAGCACATGTCAAGTACCATTTCCGCCGATGTCGGAGAAAGGGTCTCCACCATGCTCCGGCATATGTCGTGCGGGGTGAAGAACTGTCCCATCTCGAATTCCTTCTTGGCCTCGGCGTATTCATGGTAGCTGGTGAAATCCGACTGCCTGAGGTTGTGCAGTCCTCCGATTCCCGTGTAGCAGTTGTAGATGCTTTCCTTCGGAACGAGGTCCTTGCCGGAGTCTATGGCGAAAAGGATTTTCTCGTTGATCTCGGCACGCCTGTCCTGGGGAATCTGTTGGGGTATGATGGCATACATGTCTTTTCTTTTTTAATGGTTGGAAACGAAGACACCCCGCAAGGATGTCTTACGGGGTGTCTGAATAAGTATTTCATGAATCACTCTTCTCTGAGTGTGATTTCATCCAGCCGCAGCCTTCTGTAGCAGTTCTCTGCGGCCTGGCTGTCCTTGAAGCGTACGTCGATGCGTCCGTTCTTGTAGAACTTGATCTGTTCTGCGTTGCTCAGGGTGAGGTTGTACCATTCGGTTATATCCACATCGCGTCTGTCAAGGCCGATGACCATACCGCTTGAACCGTTTATCACGTCATCTGCCCCGTATGCGATACCTTCGCAGAAAATGTCCACTTTCCTTCCGCAGTCATACGAGAACTCATATTCCCGGTGGTATTCCAGATGGATGCTGTCCCAGGACACGATGTCAGGGAAAGTTATCTTGTCCTTTTTCAGTTCGGGCTTCACCTTGCTCCAGCGGGAAGGCTGTACCGTTTTCAGGAAACGGGCCAGCAGTTCTTCCTCTGCGGTCTCACGGAAACTTTTTCCGCCGAGGTGTTCAATGACCATGTCCACGTAAGTCTGGTAGACCGGACGGAATCCCATGCGCATGGCCTTCTCGTCGATTACAGGAATGGGTACGTCTACATTGTAGGTCCTGTTGAAATAGGAAATGATGCGATTCGCGAAATTCGCGTTGGCATTGCAGTTGTTGTCCGCAAGCTCGTTGATGAGGTCAAACGGTTTGAATTCGTTGTGGGTATAGTCATCCTCCCCGCTGTTGTTGAAATAGAAATTCCGTATGGAGACCTTACCGTTATCCTCATACTTGAAGCTCTTGATTTCCCGGTACCGTTCCGCTTCTTCCTTGAAGATGGCATACCAACGGTCGATACGGTCAAGCGTCTTGTAGAGCTGGTCCTGCTGGAGCTGGCAATACTGCCTGTCCTGTTCTGTAATCTTGTCCTCGTTCCTTACTTGCACGTTCAGGATACCTGTGAGCAGGTCAGTGTGGCTGCCTGCTGTTCTTGTTGCTGTTGTCTGCATAACTGTATTGTTTTAGAGATTGTCAATTTCGGGTTTGATACGGTAACAGTAGGTGATGTGGCTGTCCATGTCCTTGACCAGCTTGACCTGTTCGGGATAAAAGTTGAGACGCCGTTCCACGGCCTGGACATCTATTTTGTCCCACTCGTGCTGCGGCAGGAACCGGTTCTCATGACGGAAACACCAGAGAACGATATGGTTTTCCTGGTTGCCCTTGAACACGGTCCCTTCATAGTCCTTCAGGAACTGTAGGAAGTCCTCTTCGGTCCTGAAAGCCTTGTCGAAGCCTTGGTACAGGTTACGTGCGTCCGGACCCGTGTTTTTTGTCAGATAATACTGTCTCCATGTCTCAGTGGTGAAATCGCCGTAGAGAGGGTCAGGTTCGGAATAGGACCATAACGGCACTTTTGCCGTGAATGCGACGGCACCGTTGGCGCACGCACCGCAGTTGCCCCAGTCTTGGAATATCCCTTCCGTCCATCTGACGAACTTCAACTGGAGGGGGTCAATATGGTGGAAGGATCCTCCGCTGACACTTAAACCGATACCGTCATACTCTTCCCATATGAAAGGGATATAGGGGATTTCACAGATGGAAATCAGTCCGTCCGTATTTTTGCGTTTCTCGATGAGGGCGTTGCCGTAATATTTCCCGTATCTGTCCACATAGATGAGTCTGTCACCGACCTGTGGAATCTTTTCAGAGCGTGTCCTTTCTATCAGTTCCACATAACCGTTGGCCATATCCACGTCCTGCTGTGTCAGCCGGTGTTCATGATCGTACAGAATGTTCAGTGGTTTGAGTGTTTCCACCGTGTACTTGTTCTTTGTTGCCTGTAACATAACATTTGATTTTTTGTTAGTCCGGCTTCTGGGGCCGGAGTTCCCATAACTACAGGCTTAAAAAGGTCGTGTTCCGTACATGCAAGGCTTCGGGAAAAAATACCGCAAGCCCTCCGGGGCGAGGATGATTTTTTCCACGAACCCGAAGGGCTTGGCCTTGCTTGTACGGGAAGAACACGAATTACCTTTGCCTGTGGTTATGGGGACTCGGCTACGGTATGCTTGTTTTTCCCGATATGTTTTTATTCCGTAAGATTGCAGCCGTTTATATGGCCTTTTCAGAAAGAAATGTTATCTTTGCAGGTGAGATAAAGAGTTATTTGAAAGCATGAGAAATATGGCGGTTCGGAACAGTCCGGCTTTTTCTTATCCATTGCCCGTTCTCGTGCGAGTTTTATCCAATCTGTTGATAGTCAAATAAAACCTACCTGATTACAACAAATATACGAAAAGTCGAGTGCAGAAGCAAACATTCATGTTTGATTATGCCGAGACGGAGTATCTAAGACGAAGTCAAAGATACGAAAAGTCGGGCGCAGAAACAAGCGTCAGCTTGATTATGCCGAGACGGAGTATTTAAGACGAAGTCAAAGACAGGCAATATATTCGGATTTCGATCGAACTTCCCGCACAACGCCGGCGATAAATCGATCGGAAGGAACGGGAACGGCGATACCGGACTGCATGATTCCGAATATTTCACTACCTTTGTCTTCCGATGAGCGAAATCGCCGACAAACTGATCGACTGGTACGGAGTCAACGGACGCGACCTGCCCTGGCGTCGGACACGCGACCCCTATCGCATCTGGCTCTCGGAGGTCATTCTCCAGCAGACGCGGATCGCGCAGGGGATGGACTATTACCTGCGCTTCGTCGCGCGGTTTCCCGACGTCGGCGCCCTGGCTGCGGCCGACGAAGACGAAGTGCTCAAACTCTGGCAGGGATTGGGCTATTACAGCCGCGCGCGGAATCTCCACGCCGCGGCCCGGCAGGTCGTCGAACGCTACGGAGGGCGGTTTCCCGCCGCCTATGCCGACGTGCGGTCGCTCAAAGGCGTGGGCGACTATACGGCGGCGGCCGTCTGCTCGATCGCCTACGACGCGCCGTGCGCCGTGGTCGACGGCAATGTCTACCGCGTGCTGTCACGGCTCTTCGACCTCGATCTGGCCATCGACACCGCCGAGGGCCGCAAAGCGTTCGCCGCGCTTGCCGACGAACAACTCGACCGGCGTCGGCCTGCACGCTACAACCAGGCGATCATGGATTTCGGCGCGCTGCAATGCACGCCCGCCAACCCCTCCTGCAACGACTGCCCGCTGCGGGACGAATGTCTGTCGCTGGCAGCCGGAACCGTAGCGGAACGCCCCGTCAAGGCGGGCCGGACACGGATTCGCCCGCGCTATCTGAACTATCTCCATCTGGAATGCGGCGGACGCATCGCCCTGCGGCGGCGACCGGAAGGAGACATTTGGCAGGGATTGTACGACCTGCCGGCGATCGAGAGCGACCGCCCGCTGGATTTCACGGAGCTGGCCGCCGCACCGCCCTTCCGCGACATGTTCGGCACGCTTCCCTACCGGCTGGTGCGGACGATCCGTATGCCCAAACACCAGCTGTCGCACCAGACCCTCCACGCGGCGTATCACCACCTCGCGCTCGACGCATGGCCCTCCGCTGCCGGAGGGTGGACGCTCGTGCCGTACGAACAGTTGGAGGACTATGCGATCCCGCGCCTGCTCGACCGCTATTTCGAGCGGATCGGCAACAGCGATAGCTGATCCATGCGCCATTCCTATTTCCGTATTTTCTTACGGTCTGCCGTATGAATCGGAGAGCCCGCGGCTGTGCCGTGTTTCCGGATTAACCTCCGCCATGGCGAGGGCTTGGGGCAAAGCCAGCCTTGACAGTCGGGCTTCGGCGGAGCTCCGGTGTAAAATTGGGAGATCGTCGCCAAAAAGAAACCGGCACCTCGAAGGTACCGGCTCCTTTGCTTTCCATACTCCGATCAGGCGTTCCCGCCCCCGTCGGAGGCATCCCCTCCGCCCTGTACCGCACGCGCACTTTCGGCCGGCTTGCGGCCGCGCCGGCGATGACGTCCCCCGCGGTGACGGCGGCGTTCGGTATTGCGCCCTTCGACACCCTCCGTCCCGGCGATCGCCGGAGACGCTGCACCCGAATCCGGTACGGCCTCCCGCGGTGCCGCCTTCGGACGTTCGCCGGCGCGGCCGCCGCGTCCCTTCGCCTCGCCGCGACCTTTCCGGCCACCGCGCCCCCGACGGTCGCCCGAAGCCGACGGCTCATACGCGGGGGCCTTACCGAGCTTCTCCGGCAACGGGAGCTTCTCCACTTCGCGCTCCATGAACTCCTCGATACGGCGGAACTTGCCCTGCTCCTTCTCGTTGACGAAGGTCAGCGCCCGCCCCGTGGCGCTCGCACGCGCCGTACGGCCGATGCGGTGGATATAATCCTCGGGGTCGTGCGGCACGTCGTAGTTGACCACCATGCCTATATCTTCGATGTCGATGCCTCGCGCCACGATGTCGGTGGCCACCAGCAGGTCGATCTTGCCGTTCTTGAAATCGAGCATCACCTCCTCGCGCTTGGCCTGATCCAGATCGGAGTGCATGGCCGCCGCATTGAGGTGCATCCGCTTGAAGGCGAAAGCCAGCTCCTTGACTTTCAGCTTCGAAGAGGAGAAGATGATCGTCTTCGATTCGAGCGGTTTGGCGAAAAGCTCCTTTATCAACCCCAATTTCTGCGTTTCGTAGAGCACGTAGGCCCCCTGCTCGATCGCCTCATTGGGTTTCGAGACGGCGATATTGATCTCGACGGGCTTGCGCAGAATCTGCCTGGCCAGCTCGCGGATCTTGGGCGGCAGCGTAGCCGAGAACATCAGCGTCTGCCGCTCGGCGGGCAGCCGGCGGACGATGGTCATGATGTCGTCGAAGAATCCCATGTCGAGCATCCGGTCGGCCTCGTCGAGCACGAAATACTTCACGTGCGACAGATCGACGCCGCTGTTCTGCAAGTGGGCGATCAAACGGCCCGGCGTGGCGATCACCACGTCGGCGCCGCGCAGCATCCCCTGCTTCTGCTGCTCCCAGCCGCGGCCGTCGCCGCCGCCGTAGACCACCGTCGTCGAGACGGGCATGTAATAGGAGAATCCCTGCAACTGGGTGTCGATCTGCATGGCCAGCTCGCGCGTGGGAACCACCACGAGCGTCTTGACCACGTTGTCCTCGTTGCCCTCGACGAGCAGCTTGTTGAGCAGCGGCAGCGTGTAGGCCGCCGTCTTGCCCGTTCCGGTCTGTGCGCAGGCGATCAGGTCGCTGCCTTCGAGGATCACCGGAATGGTGGCCTCCTGCACGGGGGTCATCTCCTCGAAATTCATGTCGTAGAGGCCGTCGAGAACCTCGTCTTCGAAATCTATTTCGTCGAATCTCATAATCTTAGGGTTATTTTATCTCTTCACCGAACAGCGTGGCCGACGAGCAGCCCGTGATACGCACGCGCACGTACTCGCCCACGCCGTGTCCGCCGCGGTCGAAGACCACGACCTTGTTCTGCGACGTGCGGCCCGACAGCTGCGCGTCGCTGCGCTTGGAACGCCCCTCCACCAGCACCTCGAATTCGCGCCCCACGTCGCGGCGGTTCGACGCCTCCGACAGTTCGTTCTGCAAGGCGATGATCTCCGATAGACGGCGCGTCTTCACCTCGTCGGGCACGTCGTCGGGCAGGTGCTTCGAGGCGAACGTGCCGGGCCGCTCCGAATATTTGAACATGTAGGCGAATTCGTAGCCCACCTCGCGCATGAGCGACAGCGTGGCGGCGTGCTCCTCCTCCGTCTCGCCCGAGAAGCCCGCGATCAGGTCGGTCGTCACGGCGCAGTCGGGCAGGTAGCGGCGGATGGCCGCCACGCGGTCGAGGTACCACTCGCGCGTATACTTGCGATTCATGCGGCGCAGCATCCCGGTCGAACCCGACTGGGCGGGCAGGTGGATCGCCCGGCAGATGTTGGGACGCGACGCCATCGCTTCCAGCAGCGCGTCGCTCATGTCCTTGGGGTGCGACGTGGCGAAGCGCACGCGCAGCAGCGGCGAGACGTCGGCCACACGGCGGATCAGCTCCGGAAAACCGACCTCGCCGGCACGGTAGGAGTTGACGTTCTGCCCCAGCAGCGTCACCTCGCGGTAACCGTTGGCGAAGAGCGACCGCACCTCCGCGAGGATCGTCTCGGGATCGCGGCTGCGTTCGATGCCCCGCGTGTAGGGCACCACGCAGTAGGAGCAGTAGTTGTTGCAGCCGCGCATGATGGCCACGAAGGCGCTCACGCCGTTGCGGTCGAGCCGCACGGGTGCGATCTCGGCGTAGGTCTCCTCGCGCGACAGCAGGACGTTGATCCCCTTGCCGCCCGCACTGGCTTCGCGCACCAGCTTCGGCAGGTCGCGGTAGGCGTCGGGCCCCGCTACGATATCCACGGCGTCCTCGCCTTCGGTCAGGCGCTCCTTCAACCGCTCGGCCATGCAGCCGATGATGCCGATGAGCACCCCCTGCCGGCGGCGGCGCAGGCCCCGCAGCTCGGCCAGACGGCCCCAGATGCGCTGCTCGGCATTGTCGCGGATCGAACAGGTATTGATCAGGATGACGTCCGCCTCCCGGGGATCGTCGGTGTAGCGCCACCCTTCGCTCTGCATGATCGACACGACGATCTCCGAATCGCCGACGTTCATCTGGCAGCCGTAGGTCTCTACGAACAGTTTTTTACCTTGCCCCTGTAACGGGCGCAGCGTATTGATTTCCAATTTGACGTTCAATTATTAATTGTCGGATTATCCCACCGCCTGGATGGTGTCCTTGTCGGGGAACTGCTTGAAGCCTTCGCCGAACGTCTCGTAGGCGTCGGTGACGACCATGAAGGCTTTGGGATCGATCTCCCGCACCTTGTTCTGCACCAGATGGACCTCCTTGCGGCTCACCACCACGAAGATCATCTCCCGGTCCTGATCGGTATACATGCCCTTGCCCTTGATGTAGGTGCCGCTGCGGTCCATATCCTCGATGATGAAATCGCGCAGTTCGGCATGGTGATTCTCACTGATGATGAAGAGCAGTTTGTCGTACGACGCGCCGTCGATCACATAGGCCAGCACGCGCGACGAAACGTAGATCGTGATGAGCGAGTAGAACGACAGCAGCCAGCTGCCCCCCTCGACCGCCTCGCGGTCGGCGCCGCTTCCCACGCCGAAACCGATGACCAGAAGTCCCGACAGCACGACGCACGAATCGGCGAGCAGGATGCCCGTCGAGAATTTCATCTTGGCGAATTTTTGCAGATACATGGCGATGATGTCCGTACCGCCTGTCGTAGCCTGATTGCGCAGCACCAACCCCACTCCCAGACCGATGAGCACGGCTCCCAGCAGCGACGCGAGCATCAGGTCGTTCGACAGGTCGATCACACCGCCGAAGAGCTGCTTGGGATCGAGCGCTTCGAGCGCCTCCTGGTTGGGAAAGGCGATCCACGAGAGCAGGTTTATCAGACCCGGCGTGAGGCAGGCGGCGAAGAGCGTGCGGCCGCCGAACTGCCGGCCGAAAACGATGATGGCGCTCGCCAGCAGCGGAACGTCGATCATATAGCCGAACGTACCGACCTGAATCGAGGGAAAGACGTTGTGCAGGACGATGCCCATGCCGTACACGCCGCCGGGAACGATGTTGTACGGGCTGACGAAATAGGAGTACCCTACCGCCATGATCAGACACCCCAGTACGATGGCGAACATCGAACGCCACCACGCGAAGGTTCCGACCGGTTCGAGAAGCGCTTTCAAATTCATACTCATGCGTCGTTTTAACTGTGCAAAAGTAATCAAATTCCCGGCAATATTCCACCCCTGCCCGGCCATATTTGAAAAAAAACGGCCCGATTTCCGAATTTTAATTATATTTGCAAATAGATTGCGATACATTTGAAGGCTTTTCATCTATGATCCTGACATATTACTGTGCTGTCTCCATGATACTTATAGCCTACCTGTTGGGATCGATTCCCAATGCGGTGTGGATCGGTAAGAAATATTACGGCATCGACATCCGCGAACACGGAAGCCGCAACGCCGGCACCACCAACATGCTGCGCGTGCTGGGCCGGCGGGCCGCCCTGCCGGTCTTCGCGCTCGACGTGTTGAAAGGCTTCGTGGCCGTCGCACTGCTCGGCCTGCTCAAATACGACGACAACATCTCCGACATCTGGCTCATCAACCTGAAAATCATCGCCGTATTCGCCGCCGTGCTGGGACACATCTTCCCCGTCTTCGCCCACTTCAAAGGCGGCAAAGGCGTGGCGACGCTGGTGGGCGCCGTGCTCGGTATCCATCCGATCACCGTCCTGCTCTGCTTCGGTATCTGGTTCATCGTGCTGATGATTACGCACTACGTGTCGCTCTCGTCGATGATCGCAGGATGCTGTTTTCCGGTCTTCGTGCTGCTGTCGCCCAAAATCAACCACTCGGTGCCGCTCGTCGTCTTCTCGTTCGTCATCGCCGCACTGCTCATCTGGACGCACCGCAAGAACATCGACCGGCTGAAAAAAGGCACCGAGTCGAAAATCTACATCTGGCGCCCCGTCGCTTCCAGAAGGCGCAACGACCCCGATAAATAAGGCTTCTCCCCCTCCCTTCATATACCGAGACTATGCTGCAAGAGAATCTGATCCGAATGTACGAAGAGAGCTTCCGCACTCACCGCGAGCTGCCGGCGCTGACCGACTATTTCAAGGGCGAAACCTTTTCGTACTACGAGATGGCCAAGGAGATCGCCAAACTGCATCTCTTCTTCAAAAAAGCGGAGATCCGCCGCGGCGACAAGATCGCGCTCGTCGGCCGCAACAATCCGCGCTGGTGCATCACCTATCTGGCGACGATCACCTACGGAGCGGTCATCGTCCCCATCCTCCAGGACTTCGCGCCCGCCGACATCGTACACATCGTCAACCACTCCGAGAGCCGCCTGCTCTTCGTCGGCGACAACTACTGGGATATCATCGAGGAGGACGAAATCGCCCGCATCGACGCGGTGCTGTCGCTCACCGATTTCCACGTCATCTACGAACGCCGCGGCAAGTCGCTCGGCGTCTACATGCGCGACATGGTGAAAAACTACCGCGCCAAATACAAACGGGGGTTCTCGGCCGACGACATCAAATATCCCGACATCCCCAACGACCAGATGGTGCTGCTGAACTACACCTCCGGTACGACGGGCTACTCCAAGGGGGTCATGCTGACGGTGAACAATCTCACGGGCAACGTGCTGGTGGCGAAAAACGCCCGGAACACCCAAACCGGCACCCACTATTTCGTACGCGGCGGCCGCACGCTGTCGTTCCTGCCGCTGGCCCACGCCTACGGCTGTGCGTTCGATTTCCTCTCCCCGCTGGCCGTAGGCGGCCACGTGACGCTGCTGGGAAAGATTCCCTCGCCGAAGATCCTCATCGAGGCGATGCAGATGGTAAAGCCCACCGTGATCTGCTGCGTGCCGCTCATTCTGGAAAAGATCTACCGCAAGCAGGTATTGCCGCTGCTGGAAAAGGGTCCGATGTCGATCGCCATGAAGATTCCGCTGCTCAACTCGGCGATCTATTCCGCCATCCGCAAGAAACTGATCGATTCGTTCGGCGGCGAAGTGGTCATCTTCATCGTAGGCGGCGCCCCGATGAATCAGGAGACCGAGGCCTTCCTGCTGAAAATCAAGTTCCCCATCACCGTAGGCTACGGTATGACCGAGTGCGCGCCGCTGATCAGCTTCACCACCGACGACCTCTTCAAGGCCGGCTCCTGCGGCATGTATATCAAGGAGTACCTCGACCTGCGCATCGACTCGCCCGATCCGGAGCATACGGCCGGCGAGATCATCGTCAAGGGCGAACACGTGATGCTGGGCTACTACAAGAACGAAAAGGATACGCACGCCGTGCTCGACCCCGACGGCTGGCTCCACACGGGCGACATGGGAACGGTCGATCCCGACGGCACGCTCTACATCCGCGGCCGCTCCAAGACGATGATCCTCACGGGAAGCGGTCAGAACATCTATCCCGAGGAGATCGAGGACAAGCTCAACAACATGTACCTCGTGCTGGAATCGCTCGTGCTGGAACACAACGGCAAACTCCACGCACTGGTCGTGCCCGACTACGAGCAGGCCGAGCGCGAAGGAATCGACAAGAACGACCTCCCGCAGATCATGGAGAACAACCTCAAAGAGTTGAATACGGTCGTGGCCGGTTACGAACATGTCGCAGCGATCACGATCTACCCCACCGAATTCGAGAAGACGCCCAAACGCAGCATCAAACGCTACCTCTACAACGTGACGCTGCTGGGCAAATAACGGAAAAAGGACGAACGGCGGTCAAGTCTGCGGCCGGCAGGCCGCGTCGCCTGATAATTCACCCGCCGCTCGTCCTTTCCGGTTTCATCCGGCACATCGCGTGCCGGATTTTTCGTCGTGTCTGAGTCGTTGCCGTTTTTGGTTCGATAGCTGGGAAGAAAAGCGATTGCCTCCCACGCTTCGCCACGTTCTTCTCAGGATGACGATTGGCAATCGTCATCCTGAGAAGAAATTCGGCAGGGATTCCGACGCAAGGATCGACCGCCGGCGTATTTGCGGGGCGAAGTCTGCGGAGGACGCCCTTGCGGCAGACCTCCGCCCGCGGAGGCTTCGGCCTGCGCGGCGCAAGCGCCGCCATGCCGTGATGCGCCGTAGATACTCCCGCTCGGCAATGTTCGAATAAAATTTGACATTGCTCTCGCTTATTCGTACTTTGGCTGCGCCGTAGATACTCCGTCTCGGCATAATCAAGCTGACGCTTGCTTCTGCGCTCGACTTTTCGTATCTTTGACCGTCATGAAATACTACAAGAAACAGAAAATCGGCGAAAACCTGCTCTACGTCATGGTCTGGCTGGCGATTCTGCTCGTACCCATCCTCAACTCGAAGATGATGTCCGAGGTGCACGTCAGCCTCTCCAACATCCTGATCGCATGGCAGCAGATCGCCCCCTATCTGTTCATCTTCATCATCCACAACGCCTTCATCGTGCGCTACGTCAAGCGCCACCAGTACATGCGTTACGTCGTCGTCGACGTGCTCTTCATCTCGGCGGTCTTCTACGGCGTCGACGTGCTCGACCGCGTGCTGGGCGACTTCGCCACGCCGGAGCATCTCATCAGCGCCAAACACGCGTCGTTCACCGACCTGCCCGTCTACTGGAACATCGTGCTGGGACTCTTCATGACCTGCGCCAACACCGCCATCAAGATGATGTACCAGTCGCTGCGCGACGAGCAGGCCATGGAGGAGCTCAAACGACAGAACCTCCAGGCCGAAATGGACTATCTCAAATACCAGATCAACCCCCATTTCTTCATGAACACGCTCAACAACATCCACTCGCTGATCGACATCGACGCCGCCTATGCGCAGGACGCCGTGATCGAGCTGTCGAAGATGATGCGTTACGTCCTCTACGAATCGGGGCACGAGGCCATTACGCTCGAGAAGGACATCCAGTTCATGGAGAACTACATCAAACTGATGCGCATCCGCTACACCGAAGACGTGGATATCCGGTTCGACTACCCGAACGACCTGCCGCACGACGTCACCATACCGCCGCTGCTGCTGATCGTCTTCGTCGAAAACGCCTTCAAGCACGGCATCAGCTATTCGCGGCCGTCGTTCATCCACATCCGGGTGCGCTACATCGACGGGAAGGTCTATTACAGCATCATCAACAGCCGTCATACGGCCGAACCCTCGGGAAAGGACGCGGGTATCGGCCTGGAAAACGTCCGGCGGCGGTTGCAGCTGATCTTCGCCAACCGCCACACGCTCGCGATCGACACCCGCCGGCCCAACATGTATCGTGTCAAACTCATCATCCCCGCTACCTCCCATGATTAAATGCATCGCCATCGACGACGAACCGCTCGCACTGCGCCAGCTGCGCACCTACATCGCACGCGTTCCCTTTCTGGAACTTGCGGGCGAATACCGCAACGCGCTCGAAGCCTCCCGCGCGCTCGAAGAACAGTCCGTGGATCTGCTCTTCTGCGACATCAACATGCCCGATCTCAGCGGCATCGATTTCGTGCGCTCGCTCTCCGCGGAGCAGCGGCCGATGATCGTCTTCACGACCGCCTACTCCGAATACGCCGTCGAGGGATTCAAGCTCGAAGCGATCGACTACCTGCTCAAACCCTTCGGTTTCGGCGAGTTCAACCGTGCCGCACAGCGGGCCAAATCGCTCTCCGAGCTCATCCGCAGCCGCCGCGAACATCCCGAAGAGACGACGGAAAGCATCTCGCTGCCGCAGGACAGCCGCGAATTTCTCTCGATCAAGACCGACCACATGGTCTCGCTGGTCAAATTCGAGAACATCATCTACCTGGAAAGCATGGGCGAATACGTGCGCATCCACACGACCGAAGGCAAGACGCTCACCGCGCTCTACCGGCTCAAAAACATGGAAGCGGCGCTGCCCGCCGACACCTTCATGCGCGTACACCGCTCCTACATCGTCAACCTGCGCCGCATCGCCGGCTATGCCAAGGGGCGCATCTTCTTCTCGACCGACGAAAACGACTTCGTTCCCATCGGCGAGAATTACCGCGAAACCTTCGCCGCCTATACCGAGAAGGCCTACAATACGCTTTGAACGGAAGGCCTCCGCCCATAAATTCAGCCCTGCCGCAAACGTTTGCGGCAGGGCTGAATCCATAAAAACTCCTCACTCCACCCGCGGATCACGCCGCAGGCCAGCGCCGACAGGCATAACGGATGAAGCCGGCCGTCGACACCGCGCCCAGCAGAACCGCGGCGCCGCAGGCGACGAAGACGTCGCCGATGCCGACCAACGGCGAAACGATACCGCCCATAAGGAAACCCGACGCGCCGAGCGCCGCCGAAGCCGCTCCCGCATTATCGCGTTCGCAGTCGAGGACGATCGACGTGCCGGCGGGCTGGATCATCCCGAAGGCGAACATCAGCAGGAAAAAGGCCGGTTCGACGACCGCGATCGGCGCTTTCATCCACAGAGCGGCCGCCGTGACGATGGCCATAAAGACGGACGCGCCGCCGCCGATGCGCAGTCCGCGATACGAGTCGGCAAACCGGCCCGCCACGGCACAACCGACACCGATACCGACGGCGTTGGCTGCAAAACAAAGTCCGAACGCCAATGGCGAAAGTCCGTACCCCTGTTGCAGAATGAACGGCGAAGCGGAGATATAGGCGAACAGCACCAGCATCGACGAGGCATAAGCCGCCAGAAAAGCGACATATTTCGGATTTCGGAACACCTTGCCGTAGGCGGCGAAGGCCGACAGCACGCCGCGCGCCGAACGCCGTGCGACAGGCAGCGATTCGCGCACCTGCGAACACAAGACCGCCAGCGCCGCACCGACGAGCAACAGCAGAACCAACGTCCCCTTCCACGAGGTGAAATCCAGCAGCATACCGCCCACGACGGGTGCCACGACCGGAGCGACGCCGTTGACGGCCGAAATCATGGCAATGAACCGGGTGAGCTCGTTGCCGGTATACATATCCGTAGCGATCGAACGGGCGAGTACGATACCTCCGGCAGCCGTAAATCCCTGGAACAGGCGCAGGAGATTGAACAGATAGATATTCGGCGCGACGATACAGAGCGCCGTCGCCACGATGAAGGCTGCCATCGAAACCAGCAACGGCATCCGCCGGCCGTAACGGTCGCTGATCGGACCGATGAAGACCTGTCCGACGGCCAGGCCGAACATGCCGGTCGTCAGGCTCATCTGTGCCATCGACGCCGACGAACGGAAATAATCGGCCAGCGCAGGAAGCGCCGGCAGGTAGAAATCGGTGACGAACGGCCCGAATGCCGTAAGCAGGCCGAGCGTCACGAAAAGAAACGTGTAATTTTCGTTGTTGCGATTCATAGTTTGTCTTACTTGGAAACGATCGATCATATCCACAAAAAAAACATGCAGCACTCGTCACAACCAGACTTACGTGACGAGCACAACATGTTGTTTTGCGGTGCAAATATAACTCTTTTTTTCGGAATCGTCGCTGCCGGACCCGACCGTTTCACACACTCGCACCGCCTCGCAACCGCTCCGCCCGAGAACAACGGAACCGCCCCACCCCGCAGCGTACCGACGCCGGACATCCTGCGAAATTCCGGCCGCACGAGATGTCGGAAACTCGCGAATTCTCCGTATATTTGCAGGCGCTAACCCGAAAACCCCAACGATGACAAACCCGATGCAGACGGCGGAAGCCCGTATTTCGGCATCCGCATTCGCCGACACGAAACCCCACTACGACATCCTCGATGGACTGCGCGGCGTAGCCGCGCTGACCGTCGTCTGCTTCCACCTCTTCGAAGCCTACGCCACGAGCCATCTCGACCAGCGGATCAACCACGGCTACCTGGCCGTCGACTTCTTCTTCATCCTCTCGGGCTTCGTCGTCGGTTACGCCTACGACGACCGCTGGCGGCGCATGTCGGTCGGCGAGTTTCTCAAACGCCGTCTCATCCGCCTGCAACCTATGGTCGTCATCGGCGCACTCATCGGCGCTGCGATGTTCTACACGCAGGGGTGCTCCGTGTGGGACGTCTCGAAGGTCACGGTCGCGGCGCTGCTCGCAGCCACGCTGATGAACGCACTGATGATCCCCGCGACGCCCGGCGTCGAAATCCGGGGCGTCGGCGAGATGTATCCGCTCAACGGCCCCAGCTGGTCGCTCTTCTTCGAGTATATCGGCAACCTTCTCTATGCCTTCCTCCTGCGCAGGCTCTCCACTCGGGCACTCGCCGCATGGGTCGCGCTGGCGGGGTGCGGACTGGCCGCATTCGCCCTGTGGGGGCCTTACGGCGATATCTGCGTGGGATTCGCGCTGACGGGCGACAACATCGTGGGCGGTTCGCTGCGGCTGCTGTTCGCCTTTTCGGCGGGTCTGCTGCTGTCGCGCGTATTCAGACCCGTCGCTGTCAGAGGCGCCTTCTGGATCGGCGGTCTGGCAATCGTCGCCGCAGCGGCCGTGCCGCGTATCGGCGGAAGCGAACATTTGTGGATGAACGGGCTCTACGACGCCTTCTGCGCCATCGTGCTCTTCCCGCTCATCGTCTATATCGGCGCCTCGGGCCGGACGACCGACCGGCTGACCGCCCGCCTCTGCAAATTTCTGGGGGACATCTCTTACCCGCTCTACATGGTGCACTACCCCTTCATCTACCTCTATTACGCATGGGTGAAAAACGAAGGACTCACCTTCGCGCAGTCGCTGCCCGGCGCGGCGACACTCGTCGCAGGGTCGGTGCTGCTGGCCTATCTGTGTCTGAAACTCTACGACGAACCGGTACGGAGGCTCCTCACCCGACGGTTCCTGCCCACACGCAGGTAGCCGCACGGCCTCAGTCGCCCATGCCGGAACCGATCGAAGGGAAGCGGTCGCACTGGCGATACTCGCCTTCTACGAGTTCGTAACAATAATGCGACCGGCCGTTGGTCAGCACCAGATAGCGGGCGCCGAGCACCGAGTTGTAGCGCACGGCCTGCGCCAGCACATGCCGGTCGATCGGTATTTCGGGCGCTTTGCATTCGCAGAGCACCAACGGCTGCGCATCATCGTCCACCACCACCACATCGGCCCGCTGCGGCGCACCGTTCATCGCCACCGGATACTCCTGCACGATGCGCCGACGGGCTGCGCCGCACCCCGTTTCGAGGTAGGCGATCAGGTGACGGCGCACCCACTCTTCGGGCGTGAGCACCAGCCACATCGCCCGCAGATCGTCCCACACGAGCGTCCGTTCGCCGCGCCGCGAGGCACGCAATTTGACCGCAGGAAAATTCAATTTGGGGTACGAAGACATCGTGTTCCGAAAAAATTTGTAACTTTACGCAGGACAAATATACGAATTATGCGATACATTCCCCTCGTCACAGCCCTCTTTTCGACGCTCGGCGCCGCCGCCCAGTCCTACGACTCGCCCGCGACGGTGGCCATCGACCGCGACGCCCCCCGCAGCGAGATCGTGGCCTACTCCACGCTGTCCGACGCGCTGACCTTCGACCGCGCCGCATCGCGCTACCTGCGCCCGATCGCCGACTGGCAGGAGGAGCGCAACGAATCGGGGCGTCTGCTCACGGGCGAGTTCTCCATGCCCTTCGCATGGATCGACCGCGAACTCTTCCTGCACGTGGCCTCGGCAGGATCGTCCTACGAGGTGACGGTCAACGGCAAACGTGCGGGATATGTGCAGGACGGCACGACGCCGGCCGACTTCGACATCACCCGTCTGGCCACGGAAGGGAAAAACCGGGTGACTGTCACGCTCTTCGCACCGGCGGTCGCCGACGCGTTGCAGCGCAATCCCGAAGCCAATCCCGCATTGGGCGAATGCTACGTCATGGCCCAGCCCAAGATGCGCGTGCGCGACGTCGTGGTCGACGCTGCGCTCGCCGACGACGGCAACAACGGCGTGCTGGGGCTGGGTATCGTCATGAAGACCCACTCGCTCAATCCCAAGACCACACGCGTCTACTACGAACTCATCGCCCCCGACTCGACGAAGGTGCTCGACGGCTACAAGGATCTCACGCTCGACATGCGCCGCGAGGATACGGTGCGCATCATGCAGGTCGTACCCCGTTCGCAGATGTGGAGCGCCGGACAGCCGAACCTCTACACGCTGATCGTGAAGACACGTTTCGAAGGGCGGATCAACGAATACGTCCCCGTCAAGGTCGGATTCCGCACGATAGCGGCCGACAAGGGGCGGCTGCTCGTCAACGGGGAACCCGCCGAGCTGCACGTCAAGGAGTTCGAGGCCGAACCGCAGAGCGGCGAACTGGATACGCTCAGAAAATTGGGTTACAACACGCTGCGGCTGCCTGCGGGACGCCTCTCACGCGAGCTGCTGAACCGTTGCGATTCACTGGGATTCTATGTCGTCGACCAATTGCCGATCGACACGAGCCGCGCGGGACTATCGCGCAAGAAGGGAGGCAACCCGTCGAACGATCCGCAGTGGCTCGACGCCTACCTCGACCGCACGCAACAGCACTACCACGCCGTGAAGCGTCACCCGTCGATCGTCGCATTCTCGCTCGCCCGCGAGTCGGCCAACGGCATCAACCTCTACGAGAGCTATTTGCGCCTGAAAGAGTTGGAACCCGACCGGCCGGTCATCTACACCGAATCGGGCGGCGAATGGAACAGCGACCGGCTCGACCTGTAATTTTTTTCGAAAGTTTTTTGGAGATTAAAAAATTATTCCTACCTTTGCATTCGCAATCGGATAACGATTGATGCCTCTTTAGCTCAGTTGGTAGAGCACGACACTCTTAATGTTGGGGTCCAGGGTTCGAGCCCCTGAGGGGGTACATCAAAAAAGACTAACAACCTATTATATAGCTTGTTAGTCTTTTTTATTTTGCATATTTGCACCACACTTGCACCATTTTATGTATTAGAGCATTCATCTTTTCCATTTATTAGCCGCATAATATCCCGATAACGCCACTTGTTTACGCCTCCAATTCTTATGGACTTCAAGTATCCCTCATTATCCCATCTTTGTAAAGTGCGCGGCGTGGTTGCAAGAAGTTTAGCCGCTTCATTGGCATTGAGCATTCGATCTATATTCTTAGCATCAAGCATTACCTGAGTGTGGAAACGAAGCAAATCCTTACCCGAAACCACATATATTCCTCTCCCTTCTTTAAGAGCTTTTAATAAAATATCATCCATACTTGAATTAAAATAACGGCAACCCCTGTTGCCATCCGTCGATATATTCTCAAATCTTTCTCTTTACTGCCCGCCACAAGACTGGCAAAGCACTTACTCGGACAGAAGAGATTAAAGTAGGCTGAGAATTTGAAGGATAAGATATTCCCAATCGTTTCTCAGTATCAGTAATCAATTTGGTAAGACTTGCGCGAGTAAAGTTTATGTAGATGATTGATTCATCGCGCGCCCCTCCTCTACGTTTTTCTTTTTGCTCTTTCATTGCAAATCCCGAATTAATTACTACCTTTGTTCTTGGGTGAGGGGTGATCTTTCGGGATCGCCTCTTTTTATATTTCCTATTTAATTTTGTCCGCTAAACAATCCTGCTCCTCCACCTCTCCGGTGTGCTCCCTGCAAAACCCGATCTGACGGATATTCGGGCCCGAGGCATCCTCGAAGACCACGATCGCCCAATCTTCGTCCGTGCGGCAGCCTACGAGTCTGCAACCCTCCGGAATCGCGATCTTCACTTCGTATTGTTTACTCATCTTTCGTGTTATTTCAAGGTGCGAAAATCTATCATTGCGAGATAGCATTATTTAGGACAATCAGGAATCGGCCGACACCTCCACTTCCGCTCTCTGCGCTGTCCGTGTAACCGTATTGAATTTATAGAGGGTATGACCGGGCACCCGAACCAGTTGCCCGATCAGTTTGTATTCGTTCTGCTTTCGTTCGACGGCCTCGATCTGCGCTTTGGCGATCTTATCGTTCGTCTCGCCGTCGTGTGTAATCAAGATGCCCATCGTTCTATTCGTTTTCGTAAATCGGCCGCCAGCCGATAACTTCACCGTGATGTCCGAGCGTATTGCTGAAATAAGAGCCATTCCAATATCCAATGGAATACATCGGTTCGTCATACCCAACAAGTTGTATTTTCAATAACACGTCCTTGTCACGCTCGGGTAAATCCTTCGAATTGCGCCAGCGGATCAATTCTTCCCGTTCGGATTGTGCACCGGCGATGAAATCCAATTCAGTTGCTTTCTTGTGGCCGACAAAGTCTCTGACCCCACCGCGCCATACTTTTCGCGCGTATGATTTTGCCCGTTCTTTAATCGTTTTCATATTTCGTTCAGTTTATAGTGTCCCTTATCATTGCGCAGCAACAACCCCTTTTTCACCAGCCGCAAACAGATAGGCGAAGCCCAACTGCTGTGGTGTGTCTCACTAAACCCAAAGGCTTGGGAATGTGTCTTGCCGATTACCGACGGCGACACATAGTCTTTACCTTTCAGGTAGGATATTATCCACTCTTCGCTTTTCGTCAGTTTCATATCTCGTTTAGTTTTTGGATAAATGATCTCAAATCTTCACACAGTACAGGGTGGCAATCCCTGCCGATCCCGCCACAACCGTCCTTGTATTCGCAGGAGGACTTGAATGCCTCTACCGCTTTTTGCCGCATCAGCTGCTCGGTATCCTGCTCGGCGAGTTCGGCCGCACGGGTCATTGCAGCCCAAAGTTGCCATTTGGCATGGTCAGTCATCTCCACCGTGAGATGATCCATACACCCGTCGATAAATTCTTTTGCTTCTTTGCTTTTCATCATTCACCTCCTTTCAACAATTCAGGGTTGTCGTGGATATTTCCAATCTTTTTAAAGACATAACACCAAATTTCTTCCGGCTTATTATGCGCATCAACAAAACAAAATCCACGTCCCCTATAAGCAATCACGCTACACATCTTAGTTCCCATCATATTTTCCCATTCTACGATGTCCCCTTCGCAAATTTCTTCACCGTTCTTGTCTTTCATCCCCGTGTACTGGCCGACGGTGTCGGGATCAACCTCGTGCCATTGCTCGTGGTGATCCACAAACTCAACGATCATGCATACGCCATAGTAGTCTTGGAGCAAGCTACCTTCTACCCATACTCCATTGTCGAGGCGCTTGCCTCTGGATTTAATTTTTCTCATAGGCTCCAATTTCTTTGTAATTATTTCGAGATTTTGCGAGAATCTCGTTATTTCTTAAAGTAGCAGATTGCATCCTCTGCACTTCCCTATCTTTTTGAACAGTTCGAACCATCGGCCGAACAAGTACACCTCCAAATATCGCCTTCTTGCTATAATGCGTCGTCCATCAGTACATTCGCACTTCTCTATACATATTCTAAAAAATCTCATATCCTTCCTATTTCACCAATTCGAACTCGTAGACCACGACCCACGGATTGCGTTTCCACGTTCCCCGTCCCGACACCTTGTCAATCAGCGAAGCGAAGGCTTCGCGGGGAGTAGGGAATAATTTCCAAGTTCTGCCGTCCTCGGTATCTACATACGATTCTTTGCTCCAATCCTTGCATTTTATGCCTGGAACATAATACCCAATTATCCCGCCTACTACTCCCTCTTTCATGCACCCCGCGTCCGAAATATCCTGCAACCGCTCGCACTTGATTCCGGTGATGCGGATTCGGTGCGGCATAAGGTCTGCACGGACAAACTCCTTGTTGCTCCACCCTGCAAGCTTAACAACATCATCTGTATGTTCTATTCTATACGCTTTGCATAGCCTATCATTATACTCTTGGCCGACGACAATATTTCTGACATAGAAATAGCTTTCCGCAATGGCAATGAGTTCACCAATCTTGTAGCGGGTTTTCACATGATGAATATCTACACCCTGAGTGGCGAATACGAGGTATCCGTCGTCATAATAATACGAATCGGAATCGGCGATTATTTTTTGAAGCTTGTCGTCGAATTCCAGCCGCCTCGTCATGGTCTTTCGGCCCTTGATGACCGCCTGCGTCAAGCCGTAGCGGTCGTTGAACATAATCTTTTTCATATTACTCTCCCAATTTCTTAACGGCTTCCAGAAATACGGCAGTCCAATTCAAAGCAGGAGTATCGGTCGGGCCGGCCATATCGAGTTCCGGCGTGAATTTGGTGGAGACGGAGACTTCATTCCCATTCTGGGTGATCTGGACGACAGCCGTCTGCTTATCGTCCTGAAAAGTGATTTTTACCTGATCGTTTTTCATAGCTAACTTATTTTGAGGTATTCAAATTCGTATCTTAATTACTCGGTTGACTTTTCATTTTCTCTTTCCTTTTAGCTCCGCAATGCGGCGGAGGATATATATCTTCATTGCTTCTGATTTAAGTTCATCCGAAGTCATCGCAAAATGCCATAGATGCGCATATTCATCCGAACTATACCCGTAGCTTATGCCAACAACCGTCCCATCCATATCCTTACGAACTGAATAGACATGTATCTGACAACGCCCCTCCCGCCTCAGTCGGCGCAGTAGTTTGGTTTTCATATCTTCTCGTATTCATTTATCGTTTCGAAAATCCGCAGCGCTACCTGCGGAACTATGGCGTTGCCGCAGGCTTTGATCGACTCGCGGCACCATGCCGGAAAGGTAATTCCGTCCAGTCCGGCGGAAAGCCCATCATCTGGGCCACATATCGGGGATTCAGTCGGGAACCCTTCCCAGTTCGGGACGGATGCGAAATCATGACGTCGCGGACGACTCCGCTCTTCCGCTTCGCTTGACTGAGAGGAAACGAATTGTTTTTCGCATCGCAGGCCGTCGGGGTCGACAACAGCCCCATCCGCGTTGCAAGCGCGAGCGTCGGCCGAGCAGTCGCACCCTTCGACAAGCTCCTGTTCACACGCCCGCTCCCGCAATCCGACGCGACCGGTGTCGGCAGCATCGCCGGCGGCAATGGCTCCGAACCGCTCTTGCCATGAACTTTCAGCCCTTGCGTCACCACGGTGGGCAACAAACCATGTTCTGTATCGAAGATGGGGAGCACCGACGCCCGCAGCTGGTATAAGGTACGCTTGCACCTCGTATCCTGCCGCTTCCAAATCAGCGCACACCTGCTCGAAAACCATTCCCTGCGACCAATTAACGATTCCGAGAACGTTCTCGCCCACGACCCAGCGCGGTCGAACAGTCCGAACAACTCCGAGCATTGCGGGCCAGAGGTAGCGGTCGTCGGCCGTACCCTTGCGTTTGCCCGCGACGCTGAACGGCTGGCACGGCTACGGGAACCCTCCGGTAAGGACAATGTCCTCATTCCTCCAGAGGGTTCCATATCGTTTTGAAAGTTCAATGTCAATTGTTTCATAGGTCAAGGTGTGTATGTCATCGTGGTGATACGCTTTGGGAAAGTGATACTGTAGTATTTGCCGGCAAAAGCTATCTATCTCACAAGTAACGAGCGTCCTCCATCCTGCCCAATGCGCGGCGAGGGCAAACCCTCCTATTCCCGAAAATAGATCTATGTGTATCATTTTTTTCTTTCGATTTGATGCCTTCGCGTGTGTTCCGCTTTTGGGAAGCAAACCAAATTATCCCTGCGATTATCGGATTTATCCCCGTTTATGTGATGGACATCCCAGCCGTCTGGTATATCGCATATTTCTTTCTCCCAAATGTAGCGATGCATCAAGCATCTGTCGTCGGTAGTGAGGGCATAGTAGCCATTACTCCGCAAGGTGAATTTTTTACCATCGTAAATCTGGAAACCGCAAGGTATAGAAGTTCGTAGTCTGAATCCTCGCTTTTTAAATGCCTTATAGACGCATTGTCTTGTAACGCCTATACTCTTGGCTGTTTCTGCCAGCGACATCCCTTTTGCGTACATCTCGGCATATGCCTTGTCGTATATTGAATTTCTATGCGCTCCCATAACTCAGAAATTTTTCAATACCATTTCAAGTCTTTCATCAACCGATTCAAGGGAACACGACTCACCGCGGGAATACGCAATGTAGTCCCGGAGCAGTCCTTGTGAGAGGATATAACCGTAGGCTTGATTTTTGGCTTGTTTCTCAATGAGAAACTTCGAATAGATGGATTCGCTCGTGTCGTGAGCTGGACGGTTTGATCTGGGTGTAATTTTCCCATTCAAACATTTTTCTCTGGTGTTGGACATAACCGAAAATGTTTGTCGGGCGGAAATGAAAAACGGTTCCGCCTTTCCCGTTGTCCTACACCAGAGCGGCAGTGGGCGCATTAACGCTCCACACGGGGGTACGAAACCGTGTATATGTAGCGTCAGGGCATAAAAAATGCCCGCTACAAACAGGCAGAATACTCTGCCGCTCTGAATATAGGACGCTACAAACATACAAATCTTTTTCATTCCTGCAAAATTTATCGGCTTCCCGTATGCCACGCGGCCGCTAAGTCGAAGCCGCCGATGCCGCTGAATAGAGAACCGTGCGTCATTAGTACTCCACCGCTTCCCTGCGATCGATGAAGAAATGAATACCCTGTGCGCATTCGCTCCACCTGTTATCGTCGAAATCCGGAACTTCGACTGTGGCACCGACGGTGTAGACGAAGTTTTGGTCATGGTCGGAACGAACGGCATCCACAGTTGCCCTGGTGCCGTCCATGTTCTGAATCTCCATGACGTATGCTTTATCGCAACGGCATTTGTGTCCCGTTGCCGAACTGCGCCGCGCATCTTCCGGAATTCGTAATTTTACGATATGCCCAGAGGCTTTTTTCCAACCGATGAAACTACCCTCGGTCGGGCATGATAGATAACATCCTTTGGCATCGCGCAGGTTGGCACCGCACAGGTTGGCACCGCGCAGGTCGGCACTGCGCAGGTCAGCACCGCGCAGGTCGGCATCGCTCAGGTCGGCATCGCTCAGGTTGGCACCGTGCAGGTCAGCATCGCGCAGGTCAGCACCGCGCAGGTCAGCATCGCGCAGGTCAGCATCGCACAGGTCGGCATCGCTCAGGTTGGCACCGCGCAGGTCAGCATTGCACAGGTCGGCACCGTACAGGTCGGTATCGCGCAGATCAGCACCGCGCCTAATAGCGTCCAAAACCGTTTCGGTGATTGTGTTTCCCTCTTTCGTGTATTCAAATACGACCGAGCCCGTCCAACGGTTGCGGATTTCGATTTTAATCTGTTTCGTTGATTCCATTGTGGTAAATTTGTTTATCCGGATTCATGTATTGATTTGCGGCAGAAATAGCATCTTCGAGCGTGCGAACTACAACATACTTGTTCCCCGCAGCCTCAAAGGATTCTTGCCATCTTCTCTGTACGGCACTCTGACGACTGCCTTTTGCCTGTGTCTTGAACTCCAACCCGAGCGATCCGTATTTACCCCTCGGCACAAGCAGAAGTAAATCCGCAGCACCGGCCGTCATACCTTCGGCCTTCATGATTGCGGCTTCGGTCTTACTCCGGAGTCCGCCGTTCGGGACACTCGTCAGACATAATGCATAGGCCGGATATTGCATTCGGAACCAGCGGACAAATGCTTTCTGAAGATTCGATTCGATATGTTTCATAATTAGAATGGGCTTTCATCAGATGTTTCGAATTCTGATTCTACAAATGTTTCAGGTTCGCCTTTACGGATCAGCCAGTTGCTATTGTCTAATTCCCTGACATCATTCTTCGGAATTTCGTATCGTCCGTTGTCAAAGTTGTATTGCAATTGAATCCCTTCCCTGTTTACCTGCCCAAAGTTTCGGAACCGAACCTTTGTTACCATCAAATAAGTTCGGTATTCCTCGAAGTTGCGATATACCGTGAACCCGTAATCAGCCTTGTTGTAAAAATTCGCTGACCCGCTTATGTCGTACAGTGTCGGAGGCCCGTACGTCCTCGTTTTAGGGCCTAATGCCTCCATCTTTGCCGGATGCGCCACAAGATGGATAAGCAGATCATTTCTGCGAGCAAAGCGACTCAGATCGTCCAAGAATCGCCCTATATACTCACTTCCGTTCTCTGAGGGCTTGCGCCGATGTTCAAGACAGTTGAACGGGTCGATAACGAGTTGCTTGATTCCATATCGGCGAACATGATATCGGGCGCAGTCAAGAATCTGTTCAAGCGTAGTTGTCGTGTAGGGGTTCATCCAGAAAAAGTGCTCCGAGATGAAACTGTAGGCTTGGTCAAACTCATCCTCTGTCATCCACCCGCTGCGAAACTGCTTCCCGATCAGTTTGGAAGCGATCTTTGCGTAATGCAATTCGAGTGGGTAGTTCTCCGGCGAGAAGTAGAGTGTCTTCCAGTCCAACTCCACAGCGAGCCGGGCAACAATGAAGTCCAGCATTTCCGACTTCCCGTGCGACGGAATACCTGTCCATATCGCCAGTTTCGATGTCGTGAATCGCACAACGTCATCAATCTCAGGGATACTCATCCGTTCACCCGAAGGAAGTCCCTGCGAGAACATTGTGTAGATGTCATCATAATGCGACGCAATATTCTCCACCCCCTCTACCGGCACATCTTCCGCGTTGGCTATGATCCGTCGGATAGCGTTCCCGCCCTCGGCCTTCAACAGATCATTGGCGTCCTTGCGGCCTTCATAAGTCACTATTCGGCACCGTTCGGCACCCAGGCGGCGGACAAGTTCGTTCCGGAGATGTAGTCCAGGATCGTCGAAATCTGCGGCGATATAGAACGTTTTGACGTGTTTGAAGGCGTCCACGTAGTTATCCAGATACGACAAATCTTTTGCTCCGGCGCCATTCGGCACCGATACGCAGTTCGAAAATCCGCAGTCTACAAACGTCAGGCAGTCGAATTCCCCCTCGCAGATGATCAGCTCCTCGGCCTTCGCCACGCAGTCGAAGTTGTAAAACACCAACTCGGCGTCCTTGACCATCTTGAAGGATTTCTGCGGCCCTCGGTACTTGATGTTCCGCAACTGTCCTCCGACAAAGTACGGAAAACACATCACCTCGACTTCCTTGCCGAACTGAGGCATCCACTCCACGTCGGAATAAATCCTCATACGTCGCAGCGTCTCCTGAGAGATCATCCGACCCTCGAAGTATTTCACGACCTTATCCGAAAGTGAGGTGCGGTTCTTCCATTCGGGAACGACGTATCTGTGTTCCGGACGGCTTTTCAACGGCACATAGCGGACAAATGAGGCGTCGCAATGATTGCAGTGCCCGATCTCCTTGTCGGCATTCCAGCATAAGCACTTGTCATTCTTTTTGCGGCGTGTTGCCGAGCATACAGGGCACGTCATGTAGTTCTCCCCGGAAGGCTTCGTCGGGTTGATCTCGTAAAGAAGCCTTGTTTTGGTATCAGCGATTATCATGATTCACGGTTTTACAGCGGGATCCACTGGCGGAAGTTCGCAACATCGGATGCGCCTCCGGCATCCGGTTTCTTGTTCTCCGGCTTGAACCATACGGCAATGCACTTCGATTTCCAGTTCTTCACCGGCCGGCCGTTACGGTCTACCCAGTTTCGCTCGGTGTAATAGGCATACGCCCTTTCAGCGGCCTCCCGTGTGTAGCCCTTTCCCTCGAAGTAGGCAGCTACCTCCTCCAAAGAAGGGGGAATAAACACGTTAGTGTTTAAGGGGGTAGTTATTTTATTTTCTTTTCTTTGTGGAGTTTTTGTCGACAATAACTCTGGTGCAGGTGGGTTATTGTCGACAAAAACCCTATTATTGTCGACAGAAACCAGTAGATACGGCAGTTTCTCGGCTGTTGAACGTCTCCTTGCTATCTTGAAAAAACGCCGTTGAATGCCTCGACTCGTTAGAACCCTCACCGAATCAAACAGGCCTTTGTCAAAGAAGCCCCATCTGATCAAGCGGGTTACAATTTGGTCAAACAATTCAACACTCACACCCGGCAGATCACGAAGCAGTTTGTATTTCAGCGGCTCATTCCACAGTATGAAGTATCCGTTTCGGTATACCGCACAAAGCAGCTTGATGACCGTGATTTCGCCCTTGATCCCAAATTCCCCGGATATGGCTGCGATTTTTTCATCAGCAAAGAAATCAACGTCGAACGGGAAATAATCTAATCCCGTCTTATTGGGTCTTGCCATTACTTAATTATTTTTCACACGGCTTGAATGTCCAGTCGTCGTCCATTATCTGCACCTCGATTCGTCCGGCCCGCAAAAGAGATTCTAAGGCTTTCTCTACTTCATATCGCGAATATTCTGCGTTCAACGCCGGCATAATGTCTGCACATAGGTGCGCACGATGGCCGGAACCGGACGCGTTCCCCCTCGCAATATCGTAGATGATGTTGAATATATGCTCCTTCAAAGCCATATCTTTTTGCATTGCATTTCGTGTTCTATTGAATCGAGAAACGCTTGTTCGTTAGGTGCAGGGAGATAAATGTCTGCCTCTGACGCACTCCAGTTTCGGAACCGCTCGACGGCCGTTGTCATTTCTTCGGTATTCAAGTCCCGACTGGAGCGTAGCACCTCGATCTCTCCGGCATATCTGTCGTGCCGATGCTCTACAAATAGATCAGGGTTTACCAGCCTTTTGAAATACTCCTGCTTCACGAACTCCAACGTGTTACCAGTCTCCATAGCGAACATTCCCAGTAACAGATGCAGATAGGCGTTCTGGGCCGTTGTCCGCTTGGGACGGGAAACAGATAGATCAACTATGACGTGACGCTTATAGAGCATATTCACGCGACGTTTGAACTTCTCGCGGTCGTATGTCTTCGATAGGTCGTAAACCATTGATCGGGCACTTAGAACGGAAGATCATCCGTATTATCCGCTATGGGCAAATCGGAGACTTGATCCGGTGTAGGTTCCGCAGGACGGAAGATAACCGACTTGCCACGGCCGACATACGTGCGCGCATCTTTTCGGTCGCGCTCCTCCTTACTCTGACGGATGAATACGCAGTGCGTATTCTCGTACTGATCCGGCTGGCGAAGCTCCGAAACGCATATCGAAATGTACTTCTTGCCGTTTTCGGCGACAAAAATTTTGTCTCTGGGAATATCGCTCACGCAGAGCGATACATTGATTAAATCTGCCATTGTTATCGTTTTTTGAAGGTTACTTTAAGTGTCGTTTTACTGCTTCGCGCGGGAGGATAGAAGATTTCGCCCGTGGCGGGATCCGTCAGGCCGGAGGCTGGCAACGCCCGCAATAGCTTCTCCTTCTCCTTGATGTCGGCCATGACCGCATCGCGCATTTTGTACAGGTCGTCCAGGGCTTGGCAATTACAACCCGAGTAGTCGTACTTGACGCCGGCCTCTACCTCTTCGATCGTACAATCCGAGGATGTTCTGCCGTGTCCGTATTTGGCCAATTCGCGTAACGTAATGTCGCGCACCTCTTCGGACTTCTTGAACAGCTCGATCGCCTTCTCCATGCGGGATATATTCTCGTAAGCGACGAGCGGATCGACGTCTCCGCGGGTAACGGCGTCGACGGCGAGCTTCGCCAGCTCCGCAGGGCTGCTCGTCTCGCGTATCAATATCGGCTGCGTGTTCATCGTTTCTGCTGTTTACTGTTTAGATATTCGTCGTAAAATTTGGCGAAGACTACCGCCGTCGTATCGTCCGCATCGTAACTGCGACGCAGGAAGGCGATGACATCGAATTTCGTCGGGTCTTTGACCGTCGTACTGCCCTTATATGCCCAGTTCATGAACGAATCGCGCATGACGGCATCGTTCAGCATATCGGCCGTGATCCGTTTCTTCGGAGCCGACTGCACGGGTGCGGCAGCCGATATCGGGTCGGGAGCTGCCGACTGGCGTTGCACAGAGCTCTGAGGTGACGCCCCCGCGCCGGTCTGTCTGCCCTTGAATACCTCGGCACCGATACCCAACCAGGAACAAACCTTCGTCAGCGCATCCGTGGTCGCCCCTTTGCAGGCGTCGCCCAGATCGACATTGTCGTTGCCACCAAAACATTCGTAGTAGATACCGTATTCAGGGATCGAAAAACGCAGCTTGACGACAACCATGCGCTCGGCCCGTTCGACGATCTCCGTCTCCACGCGCCACGAACCTACTCCGAATACCTCGTTGAGCCGCTCCGTTACATAAATCGACTTGATAGACGACAGGAACTTCTTCGTCGGATGCTGCGATACAGCTTCATCGGGAAGACGCCGATCCAATGCCTCCTTTTGTTCAGGGGTGATAGTTCGTGTTTCCATATCCTACTTATCCTCGACTATTCTATGCGTGAACTTCTTCGCATCGAGATGGCGCATCATGTACGCGATCTCTTTGCGTATCTCGTGCGTCCGCAACTTGCGGCTCCAACTCCCCGACGCTACAATATTCGTAGGACGGGCGATCTCGTAGATTTCGATTCTCGTTTTCATTTTATAGATTGTTATGTTTTCCGTAGTAGTTGAGTTTGTCGACAACCGCAGGGAACGACATCTCTCCGTATTCGAAATCGGTCACGTTTACGATTTCGATGTCGTCTCGGCGGATGTCCAGCAGAGGGGCGCCGGCCCCATCGACGTCTTTATACGTCTCGTAGCGGCGAACCGCTTCCACATGGTAGATGTCGAAATCGGTCTCGACTCTCTCGCCGTCGTAATCGCCCCTGCTGGTCTGACCGACCTGCTCGCGCAGATCATTGAAAATAGATTTTGCAACTGTAAGGGTTATCGCTGTCGTATAATCGTGCGATCGCCCCAATTTCGAAGGATAGATGTCGTAGAGGTCGGTCTTCGATAGATAGATTGGATATGTCTGGTTCATCTTAGTGCTCATTGAAAAGTTTGTCGAAGAGTTTATCGAAGCTATCGCGGTGCGCGGCCGCAAACCCGTAGGCGGCCAGGATCGCACACGAGAAAATAACAAGGATCACAAGCTCGGCCATAACATATGCGGTTCGGAGAGACGTTTGCGCTCTTGATAGATGAACAGATCGCGTTTGCGACGCTGAGTATGGACTCGTTTATACCACATGCACCAGAAATAACCGGCCGCTCTCTTCCAGAGAGGTGCGGGCTTCAATTCGAATGAATCCATGACTATCGGTTTTTGTAGAGTTTTTCCAGAGATTCGAGACCGTTCGTGACGTCGAACATCGACGCATAACGGTCGGCAATAACCTCGTTGCACCACTTGGCAACAATGGACACGGCACAGCGGTATAGCTCTGCGGGTGTAATGGGAGCCTTGATGTCCCCAGAAAGAAGTTCGATGAGTTCGGCCTTCGTCAGTTTGTCGAAGGCGGGTGCGTTACCGTTACTATTCTTCACGGATTGAACGCTTGTGTTGTTCTTTGGCATTTGTTGAACACAAGTTAATTTGACAGTATGGTATAAAAAGAGAGACGCGCCCCCTTTCTCGCCAAAGAACCACAACTACGTAGCCGTAGAAGTGCAACAGGGACACGCCTCAAATATGAGCGTTCGTATGTACTTGTTTAACTACGTGTGTAGTTCTTTGGCACTACAAATATAGCTTTTATTTTTCATTTCACAAAAAAATAGCATAAATTCGTGTCAAAATCTTCTCTTATGGGCTTCTTTGATCTATTTAGACGCAAGAAAACTCGCGTCATTGACGGCGTGAAGGTTACATTCGACGACAATGGTAATGTCGAGTGGATGCAACAAACTCCGTTTGGTGAAATGCCGATGCAGATCAATATCGAGCAAGAGCGTTTGCGCCAAGAACAGAGAGCCGAAAACATTAAAAACAAGGCCGTATGCGAAGACCACAAAGGTTCTAATACCGTTTTCGTCAATACTGCAGATATACTGACCAAATACAAGGCGTGTTGCCCTATCTCAATATTTACCGATGCAATGATTATGGGCGATCGGGGATATGTCGGCTTTTATATCGACAAATCGGTGTATGAAGATATGGTCGCCGATTTTGAGCGATATGAAAAACTGAACAATGGCCTGTCTCAAATATGCGCATTGAATAATCAAGGCATACAGTTTGAAAAGGAAAATCGCATAGATGAAGCCGTAGCAATCTATAAAAAAGCAATACAAATAGATTATTCGACATTGCATCCATACGATCGCCTTATGGTCATATATCGCCGGCGCAAAGACTACGCAAATGAAGCTCGTGTTATAAAAGCTGCAATCTCAATGTGCGAGAAAGTGATCTCCGAACATCTCGAACGTATCGGTTACGTTAAGTCGCTCGATAAATACCGAAACCGACTGCTGAATGTTGAAAATAAGATCGGCAAATAGCAAATCATTTTGAATTTGCAAAAAGAAAATGAAAAAACCGAGGTGTAACCTCGGTTTCCAAATAGGCCTTATGTTAATTTCCTATATAATCCGTTAATTCTTTGATTGTAGCGCCTATCGTCTTCAAATTATTGCGGACGATGAACTCGGGAACAGGATCTATATGCGTCTGCAACATTACCGGTCGCCGCAGATCTGATCTAACCCATTTCTCATGGCCTCCGGTTGTCTTGATGCATTTAAGCCCTTTGGATTCGAGAAACCCTCTAAATAATCGCAATGATATATTGGATAAGCGGCCCATGAAGAGTTATGCAAAGGCAGGCAGACTTATGGGAGCATTAATCTTCTTGAACTCCTTCGTATCCATAATCTTCTTCAAGACTTTGTTTTTCTCAAGAAGGCTGCTGAATGCAGGAGCGGTAAATTTTTTCTGTTTCTTAATCGCCCACCCTAAGGATTCCAGCTCTGCGACAAGCGTCTTTTTTTTGATCGCATAATCGAAGAACTCCGTCAGGCAAGTCTCGAACGATTCGCGGGCTTCCTGCTCCTGTTGGCCGTAGCCATATACATTCAACGCAGGACAATAAGCTACCTTCGCATTGCCATCATCAAACATGATAACAAAAAGGTTCAATTTGATGAACTTCCCTTCCGCACGTACGGTTCCACGCACTCGTGCTTTTTGTGCTACTTTATTATTCATATTCTCTCCTTATGCCATTCCCGACATCGTATCGATCCTGCATCATGTTAGCAATATCTCCTTTGCAAATATACGTTATTATTACAATAACACAAAAAATGTGCTGTTATTGTGTGAACAGTTATTTTCGTAGACGCAGGCGGATTCGAACCACCACCTTCAGAGCCAAAATCTGATGCTCTACCCTTGCGCTACACGTCTATGATGGTCTCGATCACTCGACCGCCGCAACTGTCGTTTTCGTGACCTTGTTATACTCTCCCATCCCTTTGCGTGTCTGATACGTCTCTCGATGCCTTTCGATCCATTCTTGAACATCATCCACATTATACAATGCAACGGGTTTGCCTTTCCCATTACGGGAGAATCGAGTGCCGACGAAACCGCATACTCGCAACTGATGCAACCAAAGTTGCGACATCTCGAATACACGGCTTATCGCATCAATGGTTTTGAATTTCTCGTCCTTCATATCCTTTATCTTTGTCATTATCCAAAAATGCCCCACTTTCGCAGGGGCCGGCGCCGGCACCGCCATTACCATAACAGCGGATTCGGATTTCGTGTTCTTAAACAGGGAGACATCTTCAAAACTCCCCGTGGACGCAGGAGGGTTCGAACCTCCGACCGTCCGGTTATGAGCCGGATGCTCTGACCTGCTGAGCTATGCATCCATAAAAGCCGCCTGAACCTACCACTCTCCCACGCTCCCTGCGTAGGGCTTCGATCCATGCGGCCACCCGCCGCGAGCTTCACAGCGGACGACAGGCTGATTAATCTAATAATATGGCGAATTACCTTACGATAGGTTTAAACATCTTTCTGCGATTTCTTAAATCGCCCTTGCTTATCTCGCTCTCGATCCTGCGACGCCAGCTTCGCTTCAAGTCTATGGATAGTCTCCATCGCCCGCTTCAACTTGTCGTTCATATCCAGATTGCGGGAATAGAGCATGTCGGCCCGCGTTTGTTGATACTCCACTTCGTCACGAAGGCGCGAAATCTCCTTACGATACACCCCGCGCGGTGTAACGTCGAATCCGAAAAAAGTTTTCTCTTTCATAGCTGCAAGATGTTGTCTGTTCGAACCATGTAATAGACTTTATAACGCGATCGGCGTCCGTCTATGGATTTGCCATCCGTCCAACGGGAGACAATCGCATCGCCCTTGCGACGCAAACGGGTGACGACCTTCCGTAATTCCGTCGTATGGAAGCGCCGGAATGCCTGTTGAACCGTCAGCGTACCGCCTTGCATAAGGTAATCCCGAATGTGACGCTGCGGTTCATTTGGTTTTGATTTATCCATATGTATAAGGTTTTAAGGTTTGCGCCCTGTCGCCATCAAAGGCACGGTCGATGCCGCAGGGCAAAAAGCGGGCTTTACGCGAAATAACAAAACTTCTAACCCTGAAAGAACGTGTGCGTAAGCCCGCAATTGAGCACGGAAAGCCGATCAAAGCCGTCCGTGCATAATAATGCGCTTATTTGTCCCGGTGGTCCTCGCCGCTCATGTCGTCGCAGCTTCGGAGCCTGTGCCGGTCTTTCGCGCATTTCGGCTATTTGCTTACTCGCGGCCGCATCTTCTCAATGGCGGCACATCGTGCAGATACGTTGCAGGCGTCGGTCGGAATGGTGCGGCTCCGACTGCCGGATCGCTTTCTGCCTTGCGGCTGGGGTTGTATTGCCAGCGATCGAACCCCTCACCTCATAGGGTGGCTATTGGCTCCCGTGTCAGCGGTCAAACCGGCACGGAAATAAAGGGTCTATTATCGCTGACGATAGATAGATTGAAGAGCTTCGAGTTTAGTAGTGAGTTCGTACATTGAGGCATAGCTGCCTTTGATGACGTCGTCGCACCACTTGCCAAGAGCCGATACGGCACAGCGGTAAAGGCCCTCGGGTGTGAGAGGTTGGGTAATGTTACCCTCCAATAACTCGATAAGTTGCTTTTTGGTAAGCTGTTCGAATGATTTCGTACCGTTGGTACGAGACGTAGCGGCCGTACTGTGCTTCGGGCCGATACTTTCAGGGACGTTTGGCATGGTCTGAAAGTTTTAATAGTATGTAAAAAAGAGGCGAGCCTCTTCTGTTGTCGTCGCCAAACGTCCACTATTCGCAGAGGAATAGCACCACAGAAAAGACCCGCTTTATTGCGAAAGTCGCTAATATGTGCTCGATCACTCGAACAGTGAACGTTTGGCATTGCAATATTAGCGACTTCTTTTGAAACCGCCAAATTTTTGGTGATATTTTTTTTGCCGAAGTACATATTAGTCTATGGTTTAATAAAATTGGGAGCGGCGAGGGTGTCTAATTCAAATCTGCCCTATGTCAAAGCGGGTTTTGCCGCTCCCGATATTTTGATTACCTTTATAGTGTCTAATTCAAAGTTTTTGCTTTATGAAAGGTTTTATCGAAGTTACCGATCGCATCAGTAAAACAAAAGTCTTTATCAATGTGGCGCATATTCAGAGTGTAACTCCTATGCACGCCTTAGCGACAATACGTCTGTCGAATCCTAACAGTACGGTTGATGCAAAGGAGACTTACGAACAAATCATCGCGCTTATTCAGGACGCTCTCCGCGAGTAACCCAGTCATAAAGAGCTTGGGCGCGGTCATGTGCATCTTTTATATCTGCTCTAACAAACCATTCTTGGTTCATTTGTGCACACCATTTTCGGAGCCTCACATCGGCGCCGAACAGATTTTTAATGTAGTCGATCACTCGTTTCATCGTCGTAAATTTCATTGTTCTCTTTGGGAGTGCGGCGGGATTCGAACCCGCAATTGCCCATGACGCCGTTCTGGATTGCCATATCCGCCCTTAATCACGCATCACGCACTCCTTGCCGCTACTTCTCCTTCTTCACCCGCAGCCGCTCGACCGATACGCCCATCTTTTCGGCGATCTCGTCCATCGTCACCTCGACGATCTCCTCCTCGGGAACAGGGTCGACGGCGAGACGAAGACCGTCCTTGTATAGCTCGTCGCAGGTGTAGTTAGTCAATGCTTTTCCGGTATCGATAAATTTGCCCACTACGAGTTCTCCGTAACGGAAGATAACCTCTATATTTGGGGCGCGTTCCTCTTTTCTTTTGAGTCGATCCCCCACCTGCCAATCCTTGTAGGCTTCGATCTCTGCGGCGGTTGAAGGAATAAGACGGAAGTCGGTGACCTTGATATCGGGATGAGCAAAATCTGCTTCGGTTCCAGAGAAAACACACCATGCATATTTATATCCTCTTTTGTCAATGCTGTGAGACCCATTTTTTTCATTTTGGCATAAATACGCACATCCACCTACCACTCGAATTATCCCTGTGACAAGAGTACCATCGATCTTACACCGGAATCTCCGGCCTTCGCAGCTAAGTAAATCTTTCATCACATTCTTTTATATTGGTTTAATACTTTCAATCGGCCGGAGCAAATCCTCCGACATTTGGTCTATGATCTTGCCAATATCTTCCCGCACGAACGCCACCAGCCGGTCTGTGATATTTGTAATATCTTCCGTCGTGAGCGCCAAGTGTTTGCATGTTTTCTCGGTCGCTTGGTATTCCCGCCACCATCGCCACGGAGTTTTCATAACTTATCCTTGTATTGGATTGCGAACTCAGCCAACGAATGTACCTCGGCCTTACGGAAGGCGTCACGCTTCGTTGTGCGCACCGTCTCGGGCGATATGTAAAGCATATCCGCGATCTCTTCATCGCCCATCCCCTCCATATAGAGTTTCATCACTTCCTTCTGCCGCTCGGTCAATCGGGTATCGAACTCGGGGCTGCATATAATGCCGGCATACTTGCATTCGCCTTTGATCGGGCAACTCACATCCTCGAAGGTGAAGCGCCCCATCCCGTCGATGTCCTGCCGGTTATCCAGCCGCCCGAAATTGCAGCGAATAAAGCGGTGGCAGATCAGGAACCGGTAGTAGTTCACGTTCGCACGGCTCTTGCGGTAAATCTCGGCGAGAGCCTTGAATGCTTTCGGGTATTCGGTCTCGATGCGGGTAAACAATGCCCCTGTCAGCATCTTGTCTTCGGGCTGGTAAGTATGGACGCCTTCGGTATCGCGTACCATTACCCCTCCCTCGGGATCGTTGAAAAACTCTATGCTGCGAAGCGTTTGCATAAGCTATATTGAGTGTTTTTATTGAAATACCTTATTTATACTCGCTACCACGCAAGCACAGTTAATCATATTGAGCAGTACGAGCAATACCCCTTGTGCGATAAGGATAGGATTGCTTTTTTGCTCGTATTGACGATATAAGGCACGCAATGCAAGCACGCAGATAATGAGCGAGAAAATGGCGATCAACACCAATATGATGCATAATACTATCATGACTATATCTATTCGTAAAACTCCACTGGGAAGAGGTTGTCGGCGGTATAGCTGCTGTCGCCCGAGTGACGACGAATGATCTTGGCTATCTCGCGACGTTTAAGAATGTCAGGGCGGCGACGACCGATACGATAGAAGTATATAGTTGTGTCGCTCGTAGTGCCGATAGCATGCTTACATTCGTCAATAAGCACCCGTCTTTCAAGTGGATCGCTGATGCTTTGCAGATACCCTTCAAAGGGTAGAATAGAGGGTTTAACACTGCGACCTCTTGATTTTTCGCTATTTGTGATTAAATTTGCCATACGTTTATTGAATTACAGTGCAAATATACAATAAATTTATTTGTATACAATAAGGAATTACAAATATTTTATATGTATAAGAAAATATTATAATAATATGACCGACTATAAATATATCAGCGAACAATTAAAAGAGCATTTCAGCAGTATAGGGATAACCCAATCTGAAATAGCTGCTAAATTGGGCGTTTCGCAACAGGCCGTAGGAGCATATCTGAATGGTCAGCCTTTCGGGAAAAAGGTCGCCCAAAAATGGAGCGACCTATTCGGAATACAATATAGTTGGTTGTTGACAGGAGAAGGTACCATGCTTAAAGAAAACACCCCAATATCCGAAGAAACTACGAACCTAAATATTACAGCTATGGACTTACGAAATTTATTGTCTGCTATTGAACAGCATGGAAACACCCTCCGTATGAATCAAGAAGAGCTGAAAAAACAAGGGGAACGTCTGGATCGCATTCTTGATCTTGTCGCTCCCTTTAAGCAAAGCAAAGTCGGATAATGCCATTATACCCAAAAGGTAGTGTTAAATATACAAAATCTCGTCGCAATATCCAACAACAAATGCAAATAAAATTTGAAGAGGGAATCAAAGGTTTTAAGTTATTCTAAAATAGGGTTATAATTACTGTTTTGGAAGTAATATTTTTGAAGAATAGAAATATAAGCCTATATTCGCATTACATGTAATGTTTTTGCCAACATAGGAATTTTCTGCACAACAAACAAACGAACGGCGGAAACCTCGCAGGCTCCGCCGTTCGTCGTACTTCCTTTGTATGAGTCATTTCTCCGTGTCTGATCGTTTAAACCCTATCGGCTGTCCGGTCTTGTGGGCCTGCGGCAATTTGACCGACAAGGCCGCAATGGCGTTATAGATGTTATCGAACTCCTTACGCATATCCTCCGATAGGTCGCTGATAGCCTCGGCATTGTCGGCGTCGGCCCGTTCCAACAATGCCAGTTTTGCCCGAATTTCGGCCAGTTCTGCCGTTACTGTCGTCGTGGTCATGATGTAGTTGCGCATCGCCACAAATGCCCGCATAATAGCGATATTCGCATTTATCGCAATGTCGCTATTGAGCAAGCCGGAAAGCATTGCTACCCCTTGCTCGGTAAAAGCATACGGCATTTTGCGAATACCGCCCCAACTTGATGTCACAATTTGTGATTTCAAGTTTGCGAACTCCTGATTTGTAAGCTGGAACATAAAATCGGGCGGGAACCGTTTGCTGTTCCTTTTTACTGCCTGATTTAATGCACTTGTCGTTACTTGGTAAAGTCCCGCTCAATCACGATCCAGCATCACCCGCTGACCCCGTATTTCGTAAATCTTGCTTTGGATGGGTTGCAGTTCCATATCATTAGGGTTATTGTGTTATGCCTCGTACCCCTCGTAATAGTACGATTGTTCGATACCCTTGAAAATAACCTCCCGAT
>OLGH01000224.1_pt1 | contig 72623 bp, 56 predicted proteins | sample 1604851 | NCBI WGS metagenome assembly OLGH01 (sample SAMEA3888894, study PRJEB22519) | human gut metagenome | biome: human gut; feature: human-associated habitat; material: faeces | place: Denmark | collected 2010 | reverse complement strand
ATTTTGTGTTTGTGTTGTGACGGTGCTGCGATGTGAATCGAGGTGCCGTTTTTTTGTTATAACCGCTTTGGGGTTATAACCAGGGATTATCCGACATAATAAAATTCTGTGATTCAGTCTGCCGGAAAATGTCTTCCTTTGCAAAAAAGAAATAATTAAGTATCACTTAAATCAAATCATTTATGTTCAATGAAAAGAGAAGCAGCATGCTGCACGGTGTCCTGTTGATAGCATTATTTTCTTGTGCTGCATTTTATATTGGCGAGATGTCTTTTGTAAGAAGTATTTCTTTCAGTCCGATGATTGTCGGTATCATTTTGGGTATGCTTTATGCCAATAGTCTGCGAAACCACCTTCCGGAAACGTGGGTGCCGGGAATCCAGTTTTGCTCAAAGAAGATTCTGCGTATCGGTATCATTTTATATGGTTTCAGATTGACTTTTCAGGATGTGATGGCTATCGGATTGCCGGCTATGCTGATCGATGTGATTATTGTGGCTGTGACTATTTGTGGCGGCATCTATCTTGGTAAGCTGCTGAAGATGGACCGTGGAATCGCATTGCTTACTTCCATCGGAAGTGGAATTTGTGGAGCCGCCGCTATTCTGGGGGCTGAATCGACCATCAAGGCAAAGCCATATAAAACGGCTGTGTCCGTGTCTACTGTCGTGATTTTCGGTACTATTTCCATGTTTCTGTATCCTTTCTTGTACCGGAACGGACTTTGTGCACTGACTCCCGATCAGATGGGGATTTATACGGGGGCTACCCTGCATGAGGTTGCCCATGTAGTAGGTGCCGGAGACGCGATGGGAAACGGTATTTCGGATTCTGCCATCATAGTGAAAATGATTCGTGTGATGATGTTGGTTCCTGTGCTTCTGATTACTACCTATCTGGTGGCGAGAGCGCGGAAAAGACAAGTGCAGAAAGGACAGAAGTTTCAGAAGATTGCGGTGCCCTGGTTTGCAATAGGCTTTATGGGTGTCATCGCTTTCAATTCTTTTGATTTGTTTCCTGCACAGTTGGTGGCAAGTATTAACACACTGGATACCTTTTTGCTGACAATGGCTATGACGGCACTCGGAACAGAAACAAGCATCGATAAATTCAGAAAGGCCGGAGCCAAACCTTTCGTACTGGCTCTTTTACTTTATGTGTGGCTGGTAGTCGGTGGATATTTCCTTGTGAAGTATCTCACTCCTTATCTGATGTAGGAGAAATCATCAGATGTAAGGGAAAAACGTCTCCTTGCAAAATACTTATTATCACTTTCACCGCAAATTGTACAATCTTAGACGGATAAATTAAGTGTCAGTCACTGAGAACTTCCCATTTTATCTGTATGATAGATACAATTTGTGGCGAAAGTGATGCGTTTCATCCGGGCAGGCTATATTTATCGCTTTTCTTTCGGATAGTTAGGACCGTAAAGCATCGTTTTTTTGCGGACAACCAATTGACCGTCTTTCACAAATTCCTCTCCCCGTTCACTGAGGTGGCGGATCATTTCTGCACGCATGCCTGCCAGCAGCTTTTTATATTTCTTGTCGCTCACAGCATTATGCAGTTCTTTAGGATCTTTGGCAAGGTCAAACAATTGCTCTTCACCTGTATAGAAGTACCAGATATATTTAATCTTTCCGTCGGTCAAAGCACACCAATAGTTGTCATCACTGTAGCAAGTGGCATGTTCCAGATCGATGTATTTGCGCCATTCCGTTTCTGTGCCTTTAGCCAGAGATAGCAGAGAGCGTCCGTCTATGTCGGTGGGAACGGAGGTTCCCGCTATTTCGAGGAAAGTTGGTAGCAGGTCACGGAGTTCTACGGGATTATCCACCTTGCCGGGAACGACTTGCGCTTTGGCTGGCCATTTAATAATATAAGGTATGTGCGTAGATCCTTCATACGGGTAAGTCTTCCGCCAGTGGTAGTGATCTCCCATCATATCTCCATGATCGGAAACGAAAATGATAAGGGAGTTATCATACATTCCCTTGTCTTTTAAGGTCTGGAGGACACGCCCTATCTGTTCGTCTATGAAAGTGATGTTGGCATAATAATAGCGTTTGGAGTGACGTGCATATTCATTTCCGAAGTTACCGTAGGGAGCATCTTTGGCTGCTTTTTCGGGGTCCAGTTCTTTAGCGTATTTCCCACACCAGTCACCAATGACGGGATCGGGAACCTGTGCATCCTTATACATGTCGAGAAAGCGTTGAGGCGGGTCGTACGGGCTGTGGGGACGGGCAAAGGAAACTTTCAGAAATAAAGGCTGATTGCCGTTATCATAATTCTGTATCATCTGACAAGCCATTTCACCGGTCCAATAAGTAGGGTGCAGACTTTCTTTCAGTTTATAGGTAGCTGCTCCGTGATCGTTCCATCCGATTCCGGTTTCATCCGGGTTCTTTCCCGGTGCTTGTATTTGAAACCATAAGCGATAGTCACTGATGAAATTCGGATCTTCCCGGCGTCCGCTTTCATCCAGCAGCGTTCCTTCGAAACCGTGTTTGATTCGTTGCGGATGCCAGTGCATTTTTCCGATACCGAAGGTATAATATCCAGCATCTTTCAGCATCTGAGGCATTTCGTGGTTGTACTTGGGGGCAACTTTGCCATATCCTAACAAGCCATGATGCCAGGGAGACTGTCCGGTCAACAGTCCGGCACGGGCAGGGGTACTGCTGGGACACGAAGAATATCCGTTCATAAACAACGTTCCTTCGCTTGCCAAAGCGTCCAGATGGGGGGAGATTACAGATTCATTACCCATGCATCCCATGGCGTCGCCACGTTGCTGATCGGTCATAATTAAGATAATGTGCGGTTGGTTTTGTGCATAGGCCAAAGATGAGCACAATCCGGCCGTGACGGCAAATGTACATTTCAGGTTAATCATATTTTCAGGTTTTTCATAATGTAATACTGCAAAGGTATAAAGTTTTATCTATTTTGCGTGAAAGCATTTCTGCTTTTTATATGAAAAAAGAAACTGTTTCAGAAACAGGTGGGGGCACCTGTACTGAAACAGTCTCTTTTATTATAGGTAATCGCCTATAACTTATAAAGGCATATTTCCATGTTTTTTAGGCGGATTCGTCTGCATCTTGTTCTCTGTCATTTCCAGTGCCTGGATCAGACGTTTGCGGGTTTGTCTCGGATAGATGATTTCATCGATGAATCCTAGTTCGGCAGCTTGGTAGGGAGTGGCAAACTTTTCCTTGTAGGCTTCCAGTTCTTTATCTTTTGTCTCTGCATCCGCTTTGCGGAACAGGATGTTTACCGCACCTTCCGCACCCATGACTGCGATTTCCGCACTCGGATAAGCGAAGTTCACATCTGCACCTGTCTGTTTGGAGTTCATCACAATATACGCGCCACCGTATGCCTTGCGGGTAATGACTGTCAGTTTGGGAACGGTAGCTTCGGCAAACGCATAAACGATTTTAGCACCGTGGCGGATGATACCGTTGTTCTCCTGCGTATATCCGGGAAGAAATCCCGGCACATCTTCGAAAGTAATCAACGGAATGTTGAAACAGTCGCAGAAACGGATGAAGCGGCTTGCCTTGTCGCTGGCGTCAATGTCGAGAACACCGGCAAGGTAGGCCGGCTGATTGGCGACAATACCAACCGAACGGCCTGCCAGACGTGCAAAACCGATGATGATATTCTTTGCGAAGTTAGTCATTACTTCGAAGAAATAGCCGTTATCTACTACCCGTTCGATGATATCCTTCATGTCGTATGGTACATTCGGGTCTGCGGGGACAATGGTGTCGAGTACGGCATCTTCACGGTTGGTCTCGTCAGTACAGTTCTGCTTTTTCGTTTCGTCCATATTATTCTGAGGCAAGAAGGAAAGTAGTTCGCGAATGCTCATCAACAGTTCTTCTTCGGTATTGCACATAAAGTGAGTGACACCGCTTTCGCTGCTGTGTGTCATGGCACCGCCCAGTTCTTCTTTGCTTACCTCTTCGTGAATCACAGTCTTTACCACATCCGGACCTGTCACAAACATGTGACTCTTTTCTTTCACCATAAAGATGAAGTCGGTGAGGGCAGGAGAGTAGCAGGCGCCTCCGGCACACGGACCAAGAATAGCCGAAATCTGAGGAATCACCCCGCTTGCCATTGTGTTCTGATAGAAAATATCCGCATAGCCGGAAAGGCTTTCAATTCCTTCCTGAATACGTGCACCTCCGGAATCATTCAGCGCAATTATCGGAGCACCGTTCTTCAATGCCAGTTGCTGCACTTTCACAATCTTTTTCGCGTTCGAAGCAGACAGTGAACCTCCGTAGACTGTAAAGTCGTAGGCATAAACAAATACCTGGCGCCCGTCAATCTTTCCGTAACCGGATACGATGCCGTCTCCCGGAATCTTGTTTTTGTCCATGCCATAGTTGGTGCAGCGGTGAACCATCAACTTGTCCAGTTCAACAAAAGTACCTTTGTCGAGCAGCATTTCGATACGCTCGCGGGCAGTCATCTTTCCGTTTTCGTGTTGCTTTTCAATCTTTTCCACGCCCCCACCGAGGGAAGCGATGCGGTCACGTTCCTGGAACGTGGCGTATGCTTTATTTATTTCTTCCATGATGCAATCCGTTTTTAGTATTATACAATCGGCTCTAATGTTATTAATGTCTGGTCACCGGTGATGTTGTCGCCTTCTTGAACCAGAATTTCCTTGATGCGGCAATCTGAAGTCACTTTGTAGTTGCTCTGCATTTTCATGGCTTCGATGACGATGACGGTATCTCCCGTTTTCATTTCCTGCCCTGCCGTAACAGGGATTTTCACCACCTTTCCCGGCATTGGGGAAGTGATGCGGTCGTTCTGTTCATCTTCGCCTTTCTTGCGCATACGCAGATACTTTGCCTGGCTGTCCACGATTTCAACATTGAAACTGCTATAATGCGTATTTACCTTATAGCTTTTACCGTTTTCGCGGCGAATCAGTTGTGCGTTTGCGCTGCGACCGTCCATCAGAATATTGCAGGTGCCATTTTCGGCCATCACAACATCTGCTTCAAACGGTTTTCCGTCAATGGTAAGTACCACTTTATTGTCTTCCTTGCTGACGAGCTCTATTTCCGCTACGCGGTCTCCTATATGAATTTCCATAATTGAATGCTGTTTTTAGTTTAGATACGAAGTACACCTTTGTGCAAACCGAATTCTTTCCATTTGCTGATGGGACGGTTGTCCGTTGCGTCACCTCTGTTTTCTTCAAGATTCATCAGATAATCCATGTAGGCAGCAATCATGGCAATATTTTCGGCACGTTCGCTGGTGCGCATGATGCATTGTTGCAGATGTTCGCCGTTCTTGGTGATAAAGCCTGTGTCGTAATGACCTTCCACGAAATCCGGTGTGTCCATGATGGCACGTAGGTAGCTGATATTGTTCTTTACACCTGTCAGTTTATACTCATGGAGTACGCGGCGCATCCGTTCGATGGCATATTCGCGGTTGGTAGCCCATACGATCAGTTTGCCGATCATCGGGTCATAATAGATCGGGATTTCATATCCTTCGTAAACGTAACTGTCGATACGAACACCGATTCCGTTCGGTTCTGTAATCTGTTTGATGATTCCTGGGCTCGGCATGAAGTTCATTTCCGTGTCTTCGGCACAAATACGGCATTCGATGGCATGGCCGCGCTGTTGGATATCTTTCTGTTTCAGCTGGAGCACTTGTCCGTCGGCAACTTTGATCTGCTCTTTCACCAAGTCCACTCCGACCACTTCTTCCGTTATCGGATGTTCTACTTGCAGACGGGTGTTCATTTCGAGGAAGTAATAATTGCGATGCTTGTCGACCAAGAACTCAATCGTGCCTGCACCGATATAGTTGACCGCTTTGGCCGCGGCTACCGCCTTTTCACCCATATCTTTACGCAGTTCGGGAGTCACGAAAACCGATGGCGTCTCTTCCACAATCTTTTGGTTGCGGCGCTGTACGGAACATTCGCGTTCGCACAGGTGAATCACGTTTCCGTGTTTGTCGCCCAGAATCTGAAATTCAATGTGATGAGGTTCCTCCACGAACTTCTCCAGATAAACGGTATCGTCGCCAAAAGAAGAAAGTGACTCGCTCTTGGCAGTTGTATAAGCCTCTTCCACCTCTTCCGCACTGTGGATAAGGCGCATACCTTTTCCGCCGCCGCCCATAGATGCTTTCAGCATCACCGGATAACCGATCTTGTTGCAGAGTTCTACGGCTTCTTCCACACTTTTCAGATTCTCCTGTGTGCCGGGAACGACAGGGACCCCTGCCTCGATCATTTTAATACGGGCGGATATCTTGTCGCCCATTGCCTCCATCGTTTCGGGGTCCGGTCCGATAAAAATAATATTTTCTTCCTGACAGCGTCGGGCGAAAGTCGCGTTTTCGGACAGGAAACCATATCCCGGATGAATAGCGTCAGCATGGCATTCCTTTGCCACTTCGATGATTTTTTCTATATTCAGATAACTCTCTTTGGATGCTGCCGGTCCTACGCAATAAGCTTCGTCTGCATAGAGCACGTGCTTCGCGGTCCGGTCTGCTTCGGAGAAAATTGCGATACTCGTTATCTCCATCTCCCGGCAGGAGCGCATCACCCTTATGGCAATTTCACCGCGATTGGCTACTAAGATTTTTTTTATCATACTTTACTCAATTAAGTACATACTTATTTAATGCCTTCCCATCTTCACAGACATAGTCCATCCGACAGAAACACAGTATTTTCTTGATTTGGGGCTTAACAAATGATGTTCTTTCTCCTAACCCACGAGGCAGAAGAACGCTTTACGCGAAGTGGCAGGTCTTCTGACTGACTCTTGTCTTATAGTGCCTTCCCAAAATAACATCAGTGGCGATAAATTAGTTCATTAATAAGACATTGTATAGAGCTTCACAGCAGCGGGACTGTACGGGATTTACACCCGATTCCCTTTTAATCGTCATTCGTTGGACACGGACTCCGAACCATTTCGGGGGGCAAAGATAAATAAATATTGAATACTGTGTTCTGTTTTTGCACGAAAGTTTCAGTTTTGTGCAATGAATGCTCCGGTAGATTTCCTCTCCTTTACTTTTCCAATAGAACTAAATCTCTGTGTATTAATGTTTATGCGTTAAACCTTCCTCTTTTTGTATTGTTAAGACTCCCACTAATTAATTAAAAGGAGAATCGATATGAAAGAAAAGAAAATAGCTCGTGATACGAGAAACAGAGAGAAACTGGCGGGTGATGACTGGGTAATGGCAGAATTTTATGCAACGTGGTGTCCTCACTGCCAGCGTATGCAGCCTTTGATAAAAGAGTTCAAGAAAGAGATGGAAGGGATAGTCGAGGTAGTACAGGTAGACGTAGACGAGGAAAGTGATCTCGCTAATTTCTATACCATTGAATCCACTCCCACATTCATTCTTTTCAGAAAAGGTGAACAGCTCTGGAGACAATCCGGTGAACTGACGCTGGAAAGATTGGGAAGAGCGGTCAAAGAGTTTAAATCTTGAAAAAGTATTAATAAAAAGGGATGCTTTTCTATGAAAGTTTTAAATCGTGTTATGAAACATACTTTTTTATTTGGATAATTTGCTAATAACACAGAAGTACGTATCTTTGCACTGTGTTTTTCATAGTATTAGATTTAAGGTTAACAAAGGTTGGAGCAAGGCGTTGCTCCTTTTTTTATGCCCGTACCCCGGCTTTCTGTTCAGAGCGGTCTTTATTTCGCCAGCCTTAGTTCGTACAGACAAGCCTGTACTTCCTCTGGACTGCCTGTATGTTTTCCCTCGTCATCCGATAGTTTGATGCATTCTCTCCATTCCTGATTGACATTCATTTTGCATTGCGTGAGTTTCATGACAATGTTGGAAGGGGCAAATCCTGTGTCATTCGTTAGATTGGTACCGATTCCGAAGGAACAGCGAATCTTCTCCTTGCAGTATTCTTGAATTTCCAGTGCCTTCGTGAAGTCGAGAGCGTTGCTGAAGACGATAGTTTTGGTAGTGGCATCAATGCCCAGTTCTTTATAGCGGGCTACCAGTTTATCAATAAAATCAAACTCATTGCCAGAATCGCAGCGTACTCCGTCGAATAGCTTGGCCTGCTTGCGGCTGAGATTGCTCAGGAATATTCCTGAAGTATAAGTGTCGGACAGCGCAATGCCCAAATCTCCGTCGTATACATTCACCCAGTTTTCGAGCGCCATATAGTTGGCGTGCTTATATCCGAACTGTGCCCCATGAAACATGAACCACTCATGCGGATGAGTTCCCATCATTTTCATGCCGTACTTCATGGCAAAGTAGCAGTTGGAAGTTCCGGTACAGTATTTGGCCGTATCATTCAGCCGTTTGATCACCGTCTCCTGCACGTCGATTGAGAATCTTCTCCGCGTGCCGAACTCCGAGAAGCGGAGCTGGTGCTGATTGGACAATTCCACTTTCTCCGACAATTTGCAGAGTATCTCGCTCATATCGGGTATGTTGCCGAAAAACTTGTTTTTGATTTCGGATACGATGGCGAGCAGCGGTACTTCATACAGTGTGACTTTATAAAGAAAATCGCTGACTTCAATATGCAGCCGGCCCGTTGTGTCCAGATGAATATCGATCTTGTCCGGATCAAAACGGAAAGAAGACAGCCATTCCCAATAGACTCTCGGAAGAAACCGGCAATTGCGTGTCATGTATTCCAGTTCCTCTTCCGTAAGTCTCAACCGGCTGAGGTTGCTGAATTCGCTTTTGAGCGCTTCCAGAAATTCTTCGGTATATTCAGTTTCGTTTCTGTCATTGAAGCTGAAAGTACCCATTGCGTAAGGGAATAATTTGATATAAGCGTACGAGGTGGTAAACTTATAGAGGTCTGTATCCAGCAGTGTTCTTACAATCATACCGTTTATTATTTAATATGTAAAACGTTGTAAAGTTAGTATTTGTTGGACAATCCTACTGATTAATTGACAATAATTCTTTCTTTAGTAAGTTAATCCCACTTTTAGGGTGATGGAGTGGTGAGACAGTTCTTCCTTGAATTCGGTATGGAAATATTCATCGGTCCGCTGTTTCAGCGTTTCCAGTTGCTGTATTTCATAGCTTAAGGCAATATTCATTTTTAATTTTTGAGTGAGCTTTACTTGTGCTCCTACAGACGGGGAAAGATAAAATCCGCCATTGGTTTCTTTGGCAGCCGCCAATGAGCCACCAATGTTGCATTCCAGATAGGGAGTAAGTTTCTTTGGTCGCGTCATGAAGAACTGTTTTGGAGTATGTTGAAAGAGAGGGGATGAAAAAGAGAATAAATGGACAGTACATCTGGCTTTATTAGCAAAGAGTAAGATACTTTTTGATAGCCAATCGTTCTTATGATAAAAAGCAGGATGTACTGTCCGGGGTATATTTATGATAATTCAACGGTAGGATTGTGAATGGTTAAGCCGCCGTCTACCACAATCGTCTGTCCAGTGATGTATCGTGCATCGTTGGAGGCCAGGAATGCAATGGTGGCGGCAACGTCTTCGGGTTCTCCCAAATAAGGCGTGGCGCACTGTCCCAGAAATATGTTGCGTACTTCTTCGTTCAGATTGTCCAGTGCGGCAGGGGTAAGAACCAGTCCCGGTGCTACGGCATTGCAGCGGATATTTTTCTTTCCCATTTGGGTGGCGATATATTTAGTCAGATTGATGACACCTGCTTTGCTGGCTCCGTAGAGAGTGCCATTGGCGTCGGCTGTCAGTCCGCTTATAGATGCTACGTTTACGATATTTCCGCCTCCGTGAGTGGTCATGATGGGAATGACCTGCTGAGAAAGATACATCGTGCAGCAAAGGTTCAGATGGAATACTTCGTCGAAGTAATCGATATCCAGCTTTTCAATATTCAGATCACGTTTGGGGTCGGTTCCGCCTACGTTGTTTATAAGTACGTCTATCTGACCGTATTCCTTCATGGCGAAATCAACCAGTTCTTTACAGCTTTGGAGTTCGGTAGCGGAGAAATAGATGGGACGCACGTCGGCCCCTGCTTGAGTGAGTTCGGCGGCAAGCTTGTCGGCCCTTTCCTGCGAATGATCGGCGATGACTACTTTTCCTCCTTCGGAGACGATGCGGCGTGTGGTTGCTTCGCCAATGCCACCGGCAGCACCGGTGATGACGACTACTTTGTTTTCAAATCTTTTCATATATGTTGAGAATTTGATGATTACCTTCCTCTAATTAACAGCTAATGAATGGATTTGTTGTTGCCTGTAAACTCTTATTAATAGGAATCGGCAACAGATTCGAAAACTTTTGCATCTCATCCAGTTTTATGGGTTAAATATTTAAGAAGACTGCTAAATGTTAACATGAAGTTGCTTATTTGTTAATGCGGTTCTGATTCTATTAAACCATGTTATAAGATATCCCGTTTTAGCCGGAAAATTTGGAGATGAGGCAAAAGTCCGTATCTTTGTACTGTGTTTTTCATAGTATTAGATTTAAGGTTAACAAAGATTGGCTGTCTGGGATAGATAGCCTTTTTTTTGCTCTTATGCGAAGGAATTATTTGGAGTCCGGGCGTGATTCAGAATAATGAATATTGATTGTTTCGCAGACTTTTCATTTCCCGTTCCTTCACTACATCATCTTCTGCCGGATGCCCGATCAGCAAAGGCGAATTCCTGTCATGTTTCTTAGTGTTATATTCCACACTGTTGTAATTGCCTTTGATGGCGTAACAATAGATGCATCCGTTGAGGCAACTTTCATAAGTGCCTATGTCGATACTTTCAATGCAATTGCAGACATTCCGCTGATTTTTGTCTTTTTTGGCAAGGAGGGGGTAGCCGGTGATTCTTTCGATCAGTTCTTTGTCGATACACAGTCCGGCAGGGATTCCCAAATGTCTCAGATCAACTTTGGAGGTGCAGGTATCCAGTTGGATAGCAGGATATTCGTTGATGGTATTCCTGAAAGAGACGGCTATTTCTTCAATCTCCTCTTTTCGCAACGGCTGTATGTTGAACTGGCCGACTGCGGTGCGGATATGCTGGTAATGGTCAATAAATCCCAGCATACACTTTTCGGTATGGTCTTTAAGTCCGTAGGCAATTTGGGCGAATGCCTCCTTATGGAAAGAAACGTCATATTCCTCGTTAGTCAGTATCGGGTCATAGCGCCAGATCACTTTCTCTTTTCCTATTTTATCCGAAAGGCGTTTGAATATGTCTATTCGTTTGTCGATAGACGGCAGATTATTTTCTAATTTCTCTCCGTAAGGATTGAGGGTGAACTGAAAGTAGTATTTGTAGTCTTGCAGATGATCCAGTTTATCAATCATCGGAGCAGGATTCTTGGTCCAGAACACGATGCAATCTACCACAGCAGGATGTAAGCTGACCTTGCTGATCATTTTAGGATTAAAAGGATTGGGAACTAACACGTATCCTTCTTTAATCCGGTTGAAGAACCATTGCGAATAGAATGCCGGAATATCTGTCCGGCGGCTGGCGCTAATTATCATATTTCAAAGTTACGGTAAAATTGGTTGTATTGCAATAATTCCGTGATGAAAAATAATCAATAGAACGGATGGATGGGAGAATAGAGCATACTGATAAAGGTTTAATAAGAGATGAGAGGAAAAAGCGGACTTAGTTGCTTTTTCAAGAATCTCTTTAAGCAGGAACTGTGAATGAATATGTTAAATGTTAACATGAAAAGTCTGAAATGTTAATGCGCTTCCGAGAATATTAAACCGTGTTATATTATCGTCCGATTCGGCTCTGAAATTTGCTATTTACTTGAAAGGTGGTATATTTGTACTGTGTTTTTTTCATAAGTATTAGATTTAAGGTTAACAAAAGATTGGTTGCTCGTGATGAGTAGCCATTTTTTGTTTTTATACGTCGATAATTGTTTATTCTTTAATCATCGTTAATAGCATCTTGAATTTTTCCACCGTTGTAAGTGTATGTGATACCTATTGTTTGTACATAACAAAAATCGTTTTTTATTGTTATAGTACGGAAAGTAACTAATAAGGAGAACATTATGAAAAAGAAATTTTTATTGTTTGGAGCACTGGTCGGTGCTTTGCTGTTGTCTTCCTGTTCGGGAGGAAGTAAAAAGCAGACTGTATCCTCGGAAAGTACGGAGGAATTGGATGATGCCAGTAAGGTGATCAATTATTATCATATGTCGCTCGCTGTATTGAGGCATGTGGCTAATGCGAAAGATATAAACGCTGTGTTGGGGTACATGGAACAGACTGGGAAAGTGCCTGAAGTTGAACCGATTGCACCTCCGGAAATAGCTGCCCGTGATACAGCGGAATTGTTGGACCCGGGAGACTATTTTAATCCTGAAGTCCGTCAGAATCTAAAGCAGAATTATGCCGGATTGTTTAATGTGCGGACACAGTTCTATGATAACTTCAATAAATTTCTTGCTTATAAGAAGTCGAAAGATACAGCAAAAACGGCTCAGCTTCTGAATGAAAACTATAAGTTGAGCGTAGAACTGTCCGAGTATAAGCAAGTGATTTTTGATATTCTAAGTCCTTTGACCGAACAAGCGGAGAGTGAACTTTTGGCTGATGAGCCGTTGAAAGATCAGATAATGGCGATGCGCAAGATGTCAGGCACGGTGCAGAGCATAATGAATTTGTATTCCCGCAAACATGCAATGGACGGAATGCGGATTGATTTGAAAATGGCGGAACTGGAGAAGGAACTGAAGGCTGCGGAAAAAATTCCGGCTGTTACCGGTTATGATGAAGAACTGAAGAATTTTCAGAGTTTCCTCTCTACCGTTAAGTCCTTTATGAATGATATGCAGAAGGCAAGAAGTAAAGGCGCATATTCGGACAAAGAATATCAGGCGATGTCAGAAGCCTATGAATACGGGCTTTCTGTTATTTGAAAATAAATACGATTTTTGGTAGGGCTGTCTCATGATTCTATAATGGGGCAGCTTCTTTTTTGTCAGAATGTCTCTTTTTTACAATACAGATTCAAAGAGACTCTCTACTTTTGCTTCCATAATTAAAAAAGTGATATCTTTGCCATATGCAGTCATTTCAGATTATAAAGCCCGTTCCTGTGCTATCGCCTTACATCCGCCATTATTGGATATTGCAGGATGATGCAGCAGTTTCTGTTTCCGAACGGACTTTCCCCATCGGTTGTATGCAGCTTGTTTTTCATAAAGGGAAACAGCTCTTCCTGCAGAATGATTTAAAGTTGCAGCCACAGTCTTTTATTTGCGGACAGTCGATCGGATTCTCCGATGTGTTGTCGACGGGTAGGATAGAGATGATTACGGTTGTTTTTCAACCTTATGCAGCGAAAGCCTTGCTCCACATTCCCGTTCACTTGTTTCATGGGAAAGATGTAGCGATGGATGAAGTGGAAGATGTCGAACTATCGGATTTGGCGAAGCAAGTCACTGATACTTCTGATAATATAGTCTGTATTCGTCTGATAGAGCAGTTTTTTCTTCGTCGTTTATATGCTTTTTCCGAGTATAATCTGAAGAGGATGTCTGCTGTCTTTCAGGAAATCAATCTTCAACCACAGATAAATATTCCTCAATTGTCGGAGGCGGCTTGTTTGAGTAGCAAGCAGTTCGGACGTGTTTTTGCCGATCATGTCGGTACGACTCCCAAGGAATATCTTCGTATTGTGCGTATGCAACGTGCTTTATTTCTGTTGCAACAGGATGTGACTTTGCCTTTTGTACAAGTGGCCTATGAATGTGGATACTCCGATCAGTCCCACATGATCAAGGAATTCAAACTATTTTCCGGTTATACGCCTGCAGAATATCTTTCTGTTTGTGCTCCTTATTCTGATTACTTCTCGGAATTTTGAAAATGTCTTTTTTTTCCTATCAGAGCTTTGTGGCATCCCTTACTTTTGCAGTGTCTTTGCAAAGGCTCAATAGTAACCATAAAAAAAGAACGAAATGAAAAAGTTTATTGCATTTTTTGAGATTCCTACAGTTGATTTTCACCGGGCTGTCGATTTCTATGAAACAGTGTTTGGGGTACAGCTTCCGGTTTTTGAATGTGAAGAGGAGAAGATGGCGTGTTTCACGGAAGAAGGTGAAACGGTCGGCGCTATTTTTCATGCTCCCGATTATCTTCCTTCGGAAAAAGGAGTGATTATCTCTTTTAATTGTGAAGACATCGATCAGACACTGGAAAAAGTCCTTCGGAAAGGTGGAAAAATCATGATGCCCAAGACGAAAATCGAAGTAGAGGGCAGAGGCTGGTTTGCCTTGTTTGCGGATAGCGAGGGAAACAGGGTAGGGCTTTACGCTGATAAATAACAGATAAAAGAGAGGAAGATTATCTGTCCGGCGTAGTTGCCCTCTGATGGGTAATGATGAGCGAAAGTAGAATGAGACTGCATTTTTTATGGATGCAGTCTCATTTATTTTTAAATCCTTCTTATTCTACCGGAATATAAATCTCTGTCAACAGCTCTTCGGGAGCGGTTTCGCACGGATTGTTCAGATAGCGTTCGGCACTGGGTTCATCGCGTAGCGTACATTCCATTTCGGGCAGACATTTTCCATAGATAGTATCATATACCGCTTGCAGATTGTCATACGTACCTTTATATAAGAAGATTGCATAACGTCCTGCCGGAAGTGTCTTGAATCCTACATCTCCTTTGGGAGCTACCTGTACGGGCATCACCATACATACATCGGTGCGCAATTTCTCGGCTGGTGTCACTTTGGGGTCGTCGTGATAGATGCAGAGCGGGCTGAAATCTCCCATCGGCAGCTTTTGTTCTTTGATGAACTGCCACAGACGTCCCCATGTCCCTCCGTAGTCATTCAGTTTGTAGTCACCGGACAGGCGGATATAAATAACATTGCGTGCAGGTATACTCTTAATTTCACTTTTCAGTTCCAGGTCTGGCCTGATAATCGCTGGTTTCATAATTACAAAGTTTTTATTGTTTCGATACTCTAAAGGAGAAATACCATAAAACTGTCTGAACACTTTCGACAAGGAAGAAGGGGATGAATATCCGATGCGATAGGCAATATCGGCAATAGGAATATCCGAATAGCGCAATAAACGTGCGGCTGCTTCTGTCCGCGTCCGGACAATAAAGGTACCGATCGGTTCACCGAGGAATGCTTTCATAATTCGGTGAAAATAAAAAGGAGAAAAGTTTGATATCCTGGCCAGCGATTTCAAATCAATGTCTTCTCCTAAATGTTGATTGATATATTCCACCACAACATTTACGCACTTTTGATACTCTTCTTTGGTTGTTTTCTTCTGTTGCATAACTTCTTTTGGTATTTCACTTCGCAAAGGTATTGGTAAAAAAGGGAACGAACTTGTCCGATATTGCTATTATTCATTTTTTTTAATAAAACCTGTTGATTCTCTTTTAGTTATGCTATGAATTTATTTGATGATTTTGAGTATTCCAGAATGGTGCTTTAGTATAAAATATGACCGAATATTTAACTGTTTGAACCCGATTCTTTTTTGAATCTTTAAATAATGTCAATCTGTTAAATAAAATAAGAGAATATGTTATGAACTATTATTAAAATAGCTATCTTAGTTTCGAATTATTAATAGAGAATAGCCATGGATAAAAGAGTAGTAGGGAACAATGCCGGCAAGGTCTGGTGTGCCCTGAAAGAAATTGGTGAAATTTCGATACCAGAATTGGCGAGAAGATTAAACCTTAGCGTAGAGAGTACAGCATTAGCCGCCGGTTGGCTGGCGAGAGAGAACAAAATTTGTATCCAGCGGAAAAATGGATTAATTGCTTTATCTGATGAAAGCACTTTCCCTTTTAGCTTTGGATAATAAAGAATGCTGTTCGTGAACATCTTTGAAGTTCCATTAACTTATAAGTAAAGAATTGTCGATATAAAGTATCGTAAGTTAAATCTGAACCTGAAGAACTGAATTTAGAAAGAGTTACTCTGTGTATAGGGTAACTCTTTTTAATGTATAATAAACGTATAATAATGCTGTTAGTATCTTCTTCTTTATATGAAAAATATATACTTTATATTAGTGCGAAATTATGTGCGTGAAAATTTAGGGGATCGTTTGTCTATTCTTCAGTCTCTTTATCGGTCGATACTGTGGCGCTACTTTTTATGGCATGAATAACGGCGGAAGTAAATCCCCTGTGCTCCAGTTCATTCAATCCTTTAATGGTGGCTCCACCGGGAGTAGCTGCTTTTTCTATTTCTAACAGCGGGTGGGTGTCGTGATTTAAAATCAGTTCTGTAGCTCCTTCCATGCTATATGCCGTCATTCGCATTGCATCTTCAGCGGAGATACCCAATTCTATGCCGGCTTGCATGGCTGCATGAATATATTTTAATGCGAAAGCGATTCCACTGGAAGTTAATGCAGAAATGATATCCAGCTGTTTCTTTTCTGCGAACAAACACTTTCCTCCTTCTTCAAATGTCTGTTTTATGAGTTGCTGGTGTTCTTTGCCGGCTTTGCGTGAAGTTATCAGGGTCAGGCTCGAATGTTCCGTAATGGCGATGTTTGGAACAACCCGGAATATAGGCATTTCGGTTTCCGATAAATGTGCCAGGTGAGAAATGGATATTCCGGTTACCAGTGAAACCAGGATTTGGGTGCGTGAGAATCGTAACGGAGATAATACTTCGTCTACTATACATGGTTTGACAGCCAGAATAATAATGTCGGCTTCCGATATGGCATACTGATTCTCTGTCATTATGCGTATCGCAGGAAATTGTTTGTGCAGATTTTCTAGCTTGTCTGTATGAGGGGTAGAAATGATAATATCTTTTTCGTTGTAGAGATGTCCTTTTGCCAGACAGGCAGCAACTGCGCTCCCTATGTTTCCGGCTCCTATAATTGTAATTTTCATGTTTTTATGGATTTGTATTTATTACTTTGTTAATCAGGCTGAAAGTCTTTCAAGAAAACGCTGTGACAGCGAATTGAGTAATTGCTTCTTATCAGCCGTGTGAACTGATATTGTGAAACAATGATCGCTGCCGCCATAAGAAATCAGTGATATGGGGATATGCCTGATTGTTTCCATGATGTTACTTTCCAGTTGCGTACGTTCCCAATGAAGTGATCCTATGATATGTATTACGGACATATTTTCGTCAACAACCATTTCTGTGTATTTGTGCAGTTCTCTTTGAATTATTCGCAGGGTATCACGACTGGCTGTCAGAATCATGGAGACAGAAACATTGGATGAGGCCATTGAGATAACGTTTATCTGATATTTATTAATGACTTCCAGTAATTTGCCCATGAGTAAATAGCCGGGCAGGACGTTCAATGACGTGAAGCGTACAAACGTCACTGAGTCTTGGACAATAATGGCTTTAACACTGCTTTCCGTATCATGGGAAGAGATGTAGAGCCGTTCTGTTTCCAGGTCATGGGTGTCTATTAAGCGGATAACGATATTGGAACGGGCTGCAAGAGTGATACAGTCTGTATAAATTAAGTGTACTCCACTGTTAATCAACTGTTCGGCTTCGGTGTAGGTCAGAGAATGTTGTTCCCTGGCACAGTTCCGGTTGGCATAGATATTCGTGAGTTCGGTTGACAGAATGATTTCGTCTGCTTCGAATATGCTGGCGAGTACGGTAGCATAATAATCATTACGCTTCTCATTCATGAAATCAATTTCGCCATATACATTTTTGCATAAGGAAAGAGGAGCGATGAAAATGTCAGTATCCCGATTCTCATTGATATACTGCCTGATAGATTCCTGAATGTAGGGGATATCCGGTTTCCTTTCCAGATTCATCTGCATAAAAGTACCGGTATCCAATGTGCGGGCATTCAGTCCATGCTGACGCAGGCAGCAGGCAAACAATTCTCCGGATAACCGGTATATTTCGGCTTTTATTATTTTATCAATTAATAAATCGGCTTTGTCCTCCACCAGTTTGTGCATCTTTTCGATACATTCCCGGATATATTTCTTTATATCCGTATTTAGTGGCAAATCTGTTATGAGGTGATCTGCCAGTGTGCAGCAATATTCTTCGATATTATTGATTGTTGTATGCGAAGCACTGTCTTCTTCGTGAAACCAGCTGATAGAAATATCCTGCAGCCATTCTTGTAGTTGCGTCAGTGTCGGAACCACAACTACGTAAGGATGTTCCTTTAGGATGTAATTGATTACTTGTCTGATTTCATCCTCTTCTTTCATTTTTTCAAATTTGCAAACTTTCATTGTTATCTGATAATTTATTGGTTACTGATCTTTTCAAAATGATATGCCTTTTTTCAAATAGAGATGGTCTGTTGCCATCGATCTGCTATTTGATTATCAGGTATGTTGTTCAGAATCAAATTATTAATTCTATTATTCCCGCTTCTGAAGCAGTCCATTACTAGATGTAATCTGCTAATACCATACCATATTAGGAGATGATATAAAAATGACTATCTTTGTAGCGTGATTAATGAACTAATAGTATATCCATCTATTTATGAAACTCTGTATATAGCTACGCTCAACGAATAGCATCCTTTCTAATCAGGCTATTCAGCTATCCGGTAAGCAACGACCCGCTTGCCAAAGAGTTTTTATACCCATTTTTATGAATTTACGAAACTGTGTACTGCTATGAGTGTAGTATGCTGTATCGTGCTATTTTTAGTTGAGCAATGAAATATACATATAAGCAAATATGGCTCATCAACTTTCCTGTGATGATGAGCATTCTAATGGAGCAATTAATCAACATTACCGATGCTGTCTTTTTAGGACACGTAGGAGAAATCGAATTGGGAGCATCCGCACTTGCGGGAATATATTATTTAGCGATTTATATGCTGGGATTTGGATTCAGCATTGGTCTGCAGGTTATGATTGCCCGAAGAAATGGGGAGCAGCATTACAAAGAAACAGGGCGTACCTTCTTTCAGGGATTATATTTTCTGATGGTGATGGCAATCATGCTTTGTCTGCTGATACATCTTGTTTCTCCGTTTATTCTGCAACAGCTGATTACTTCTGATGAAATTTATCAGGCTGTGATCCGTTACCTGAACTGGCGTAGTTTCGGATTGTTATTTTCGTTTCCTTTCTTAGCTTTCCGGGCTTTCCTGGTTGGGGTCACGAATACTAAACTCCTCTCCGGAGCAGCTCTTACGGCAGTCTGTATCAATATTCCTTTCAACTATTTACTGATATTCAAACTAGATATGGGCATATCCGGAGCAGCGATGGCCTCCTCCATTGCTGAGTTTGGAGCGTTTCTCATACTCTTGTTATATATGTGTAAAACGGTAGATAAGAAAAAATATGGTCTGAGTGCCGTCTATGATGGCAGATTGCTGATGAAACTACTGCAACTGTCCGTATGGAGTATGCTTCATGCTTTTATCAGTGTCGCTCCCTGGTTTTTGTTTTTTGTGGCTATTGAACATTTGGGGAAGACAGAACTTGCTATTTCCAATATTACCCGAAGTGTGTCTACCCTCTTTTTTGTGATAGTCAATTCTTTCGCTTCTACTACCGGATCGTTAGTTAGCAATCTGATCGGGGGAGGACAGGGGAAGGAACTTTTTCCCGTTTGCCGCAAAGTTCTCAGATTAGGCTATGTGGTAGGGCTTCCATTGATACTGACAGCTCTTTGGGGCAATCAATGGATCATCGGATTTTATACAAATAACGATTATTTAGTAAAACTTGCTTTCTGGCCTTTTATAGTCATGTTGTTGAATTATGTGTTTGCATTGCCCGGATATGTTTATATCAATGCTGTTACAGGTACGGGAAAGACAAGACTTGCCTTTGTCTTTCAACTGGTTACTATCCTGATCTATCTGATTTATCTATATTTGCTGAGTGAGTGTTTTCATGCCTCTTTGACGGTGTATATGACGGCGGAATATCTGTTCGTTATTCTATTGGGAATACAATCCATTCTGTACTTGAAGAGGAAATCCAAACAGAATATGTACTTTTGTACTTTCAATGATTGATACTTTCTCGAAATGACTGAAGATATAAAGAATAAACTTTTGATGTGTGCAGAGGTGTACCATTGTGCAGGCTTTATCGCAAGTGATCCGGTGCAGTTCCCTCATCGTTATACGCTGAAACAAGATATAGAGATTAGCGGACTGCTGACGGCAATTATGAGTTTTGGCAATCGCAAGCAGATATTGAAGAAAGCGGATGAGTTGCATAAGCTAATGGGAACTTCACCTTATCAATATGTATTATCCCGCCGGTGGGAGGAAGATTTTCCTTCCGGGGCAACCCATAGTTTTTATCGGATGCTGTCGTATGCTGATTTTCATGGATACTTCCGTCGGTTATATACGGCCTATACGCAGTTCGGAAGTTTGGAAGATGCTTTGAATATATATTCCGGAATACCTATGGAGAAGTTATGTGCATTTCTCGAAGTTTCTGCCAAAAGTCCTCAAAAGAAACTGAATATGTTTTTACGTTGGATGATTCGTCGGGATTCGGAGGTTGATTTGGGTGTTTGGGAGAGTTTTGATCGTAAAGACCTGATTGTTCCGTTAGATACTCATGTCTGTAGGGTAGCTTATTACTTCAAGTTGACGGATACGGAAACTTTTTCTTTGAAGAATGCCCGTCGGATCACCGCTGCATTGGCTGAAGTCTTTCCGGATGATCCTTGCCTGGGTGATTTTGCTTTATTTGGATTAGGAGTCAACGGGGAGATTTGAGTTGCAGAAACTCTATAGAAGTATCAATCAAACCTCAATTAAGTTCGACATATAAAACGGGTTCTGTTTCTGCTGATTCGTTTTATTTTTTGCTCCAGATTCGTGTATTAAGATTCAAGTCCTCTACAATAGAGACCAATGCATGAATCATGCTGAAATCGTTTTTGAGCTGGCTAAGGTCATCCATCGGTTTCCAGATGCTGGCTTCAAAATGATTTCTTGATTCAGGAATAGCTATCAGAATATTTGAATCTCTGAAACTAATTGTGATGTTCTTATTGAATTCTCTGTCTAGTGCAAGAAGTCGTTCCATCATTGAAGGAGAAAGAAGGTAGCGTGCTTCAATCTGGTCTGTAGAGTAAACATCGAATGTTTTCTCGAAATCCGGATTTTCCAGTTTCACCCGCGAACCGCTGGAGCTTAGTTTGAACAGGCTATTCCTTAAAATAGTGGTATGTCCCTGAAAGTCTTTCTGAAAATCGGCAATGAAAAAGAAACCTTTAAAGATATCTACCCAATAATGACTTGTCTGTCCTTTTGAATTGACACGTGTTTTTCGTTCTTCGGCATGAATTTCCGCACAGCAGAAGTCCGTTTTTCCTACACGTCCCTGTATCAGATCTTCTGTGTGATAACGGTCGGGAGAAGTGAACAGGGCACAGTTCCTGAATGTACTTTCCTTGATTCCCTCTTCGGGTGTGAAGACGGCATTTTCACAAAAAGATTGTAATATTTGTGCGATTACTTCCTGTTTATAATAGGTGGATAACTCCTGCGATTTGGCATTTATACAACTGTAGTATGCCAACAAAGCAAGACCTGCCGCAATACCGATTCCAATAAGTGCTACATGGGCATAAAGGGAAAATGCAATACCAATCACGAGAATAATCCCTCCTACCCATATTCCGGTGGAATGTCCTTGCTTTTTTAGTTCTTTGCGTTTCTGTTCAAGACTTTGCAGAGTAGAGGAAAGACTTTGTACCAATGTCTCAAATTGCGGACTTTCTGCCATATTATATATTGTTTTTTACTGATTCAACAAGTTATTCACATTCGGAACAGTACGTTCCTGTTCGGAAATGGAGAATACGCTTTTGCGTGTGAAACCAAACATACCGGCCAACAGATTTGACGGGAAAGTCTGTACTGCATTATTATAGTCAGTGACGCAAGCGTTAAAAGTTCGGCGTGCTGCCGAAAGCTGCTCTTCAGTTTCGTTAAGCGCACGTTGTAACTGTTCGAAGTTTTCAGACGCTTTCAGTTGCGGATAATTTTCTGCAATGGCAAAAAAGTGTGTACAGGCTTGTGAGAAAGCAGAGTCCAGATTTTCTTTATCCTGATTAGAGAAAGATGCGTACGACTTGTTGCGCATTTCCGTAATCTGTGCGAATGTGCTTTTTTCATGTTCTGCATATTCTTTGACTGTAGTTACCAGATTAGGAATCAAGTCGTATCTCTTTTTCAGCATTACGTCGATGGCTGCGAAAGCATTTTCCGTCTCATTTCTTTTTCGCACCAGTGAGTTGTAAATAGCGATGAAAATCACTACTACTACAGCTATAATAATTAGTATAGTCATAACTATATGTCTGGCATCCTCTTGCCGTTTTCTATATTTGTGAATTCGAAGTGGTTTTATTGCGTCAAAGATAAAGAATAAAACTGGAAAATAGAACAGTATTTGGGAGTAAAGAAGAATATATAGCGGAATATTTACTGAATATATCTGACAGAAACCGAATAAAAAAGAATTTCCGATTATCATCATAAAAAGCAGATGTGGAATCGACTTTTACAATGATAACCGAAAATTCAGATAAATCATCAGGACGCTTGTATTTTGTTTGTGTAGTCTTGCCAACCGGCTGCGGTTTTATATTTCTCTACAGATTCGGCGGGAACACGAATGACAGTAATGTCATCCGGAAATCCGTACCATATCTTTTCAAATACTTGTGGGGGTGTTATCCCTTCTACCTTGACTTCTTTGATACCTGTGTTATTGAATGCTGAAAAATTAATCTGTGTCACATTTGCCGGAATGGTCAGTTGAGTGACTTTTCTGTTACCGCCCAATAATCCTTGTCCCAATATCCGGATACTTTGTGGAATTTCGAAACGTGTTAATTGGGGACATCCTTCCAGACAGTAAGGGTGAATCATAGCTTCGGGATCATCATTGAAAACAGTTCCGTAAGTTGTCACTTCCGTTAATTCCGGACAGTAATAAAAGGCTCTTTGCGCTATGTTTGTAACACCATTCGGTAACTTCACGGTTGTAATGCTACTTTCCCGGAATGCTTCCAGCCCGATTGTTCTGACGTTCTCCGGAATCTCAATCGTTTTCAGTTGAGACGTCTTGAGGAATGCCTGTGCATCGATTTCTGTCAACGTAGCAGGTAATAACACTTCTTCAACGCCCGCATATACAAAGGTGCTTGCGGGAAGTTTAGTGAGTTTAGTCCGGCTTAAATCTGCTTTTTTAAGGTGATAGCAATAGTAGAATATGTTTTCCTCAAGCTGTTCCAGAGTCGAGGGAAATATAACTTCCTGAATAGTTGAATTGAAGAAAGCCATATCTCCGATGGATTTCAGTCCCTCATTGAGTGTCACCTTGTTTATTTTACTGCCGTTGAAAGCGTTTTTAGGAATGGATTTCACGCTGTTGGGGAGTATGATTTTATCGTACCCTTTCAGGACTTCTGTCAGAACTCCGTTTTCCACACGGACAGGCGCCACCTGAATAGTAAAGCTTTTCTGCTTTCCTTCTATTGTTATGGTCACTTCCTGTTTGTCGGCAGGGACAGATGACGAGAAACCACTGATCTGTTTTGGGGCAACATTCACGGACCGTTGTTTCCCATCATCATATTCACCTGTCACTTTGAGTCCAGTTAAGTCTATACTCTCTCCTAATGCATAAATCGTTTTTGCAGGCAGCTGGTCTATGGAAAAACGTTCAAGTAAGGCTCCTGTGGGTTCAGATGGTTGCTCCGTTGGAGGCAGTTCCTTCTTGAATTCATCGTTTTCAGTGCTGCAACTCAGTAATGTAAGTCCTGTCATCATTTGCAGGCAAAGTACTATTAATATATTAAGTTTAGTTTGTTTCATTGTGATAAAAGCTTAGTTAGGGAATTGGGTTAAACGTATTTCTATTTTCACTACCTTACCTGCTTCTACGGTTCTGCCGGAAGACCATATCTGGTAGTTATCAGGTCCGCCACCTTCTTGTACCACGAATGTAAAGAACCGCTGCGACTGTGCTGCGAACCATTCTTCTTGCGGTAAAATAAAGGTGGCTATCCCGCTTTCATTGGTTCGGGCAACCGCAGTAGGTAAGGTCAGATTATCTTTCTCAAAAACTTTATAATCTTTTTCATTATACATCTTTACGGGAATACCCGTTGCAATTTTTCCATTTTCATCATAAACGACAACCACTACTTTAGCTTCTCTCACTTCTTCGTTTCCTTTTTCGCACGCTATCATAAAAAGTATGATACCTAGCAGAATAACAATCTTTCTCATAATCTTCTCTTTTTTCAATTTTTTCGAATGCAAAAGTAGTAAGATCGTATCATTTTTGAGTTATGATACGATCTTGTAAATCTAACACTGGTGTTTTAATAGTGTTGATATTCAGATAGTTATTTTGAATGGGTTCTCAGATTTCTAACACTGGCCTAACACCTATCCGAAAAGTGATAAAAACAGGTCCTTGTTAGCAGTCTCTGCTGATTTGATACGTGATTTAAGTCGTGACTTACGGGCATATACATTGGCTACCGTATCTTTCATGAACAGGCTTATTACTTGTGGTGAAAAACCTACAAAGATATAGCAGAGTAACCGGATGTCAGCTTCTTTCATTGCAGGGAAATCATTCCGGAGTTTTTGCATGGCGTTGTCATGGCAGGTATTTACGATAAGCTCCAGTTCTTGCAGCATTTCATTGTTTTCTGCAAAATCGGTGATTATTTGTTTCACTTCGTGGAACATGGCGGCCTGTTGTGATGCGGTATTCTCGCGTTCGTAGTAAGTTTTTCCCAATTTGTCGATAATGTCAAAACGAGAGGCTATCAATCCTTTTAGATGGTTTTCAGTATTGCGTTGTCCTTCCATGCGTTCGGTCAGAGTTTTGTACTCGGAATTAGCTTCTTCTGCCAGTAGCAGATAGCGGTCGGTACGTTCGCGTTGCAGTCGCAGGCGTTGGCGGGTGATGTAATAAGCCACTCCTATCATCAGAAGGATTACAGTTGCTGCTGCGATTTCCCAGGTAGTACGGTTTTTCATCCGGTATTCGGCAAAGTCAGTCCGTTCTTTAAAATATTCGCGTTCCACCATGCCGGCGGAAAACTGCATGTTTGAGCGTGTCAGCGAATCAGTCAGATAGATATAACGATGTATGTTATCGGTTGCTTTCTCAAAGTTCCTGGTTTGTGCTTCAATACGATATGCGGTATATTGCAGGTCGGCCAAGTCGCGGATGTCGGTAGTCTGTGCTTCTGCGAGAGCCAGATAGTAGCGTGCGCTGTCTATACGATTTTTCAGAAGGTTCACATCTACCAGTGTATGGTAGCCGTACAGGGTATCCTGTCGGGCGGAAAGCTCGATGCGTTGCAGCAAGTCATGAGGAATTTGCCGCTTGCCCGATACTACATAAAGAGAGGCAAGGTTCGTGAGGCTGGCTTTTGCCAGGTGATCGTTCTTTTGTTCGTCGGCCAGATCAAGAGCGGCGGCGTAGAGACGCATTGCTTTCTCTATGTCTTTCGAATGAAAAGCTGCGGCTGCCATATCAAGTGTTGACTCCGTTTCTTCACGTACATTATCCGACTGCCGGAAGTTATTGCGGACTTCACGGAAATAATGATAAGCCCGGCTGTAGTTCATCTGTTCATAATATACTTCACCGATTTGCCCGTATAACAGTCCTGTATAATAAGGTTCATTGGTGTCTTTCAGTTTCTCTTCTATTTTGAGAAAAAGGCGCAATGCTCCCGGTTTGTCTCCTGCCCGTAGTTTAATTCGTCCCCAATAATAGAGAGTCTTACATTGGTGTCGTAAATCTTTGGAATAGTGTTTATAATGGCTCCAAGCCTGGCGAATCAGTGAATCATCCGTTACTTTAATATGGTTTTTATCTAATGCTTCCGAGTAAAGCAAGGCATATCTGGCCTGTTCGGCCTGACTGCCTTCCTGTCTGAGCTGCTTTAATATTGTCAAGGCACTGTCCGGCTTGTTTTGTAACAGAGCTTCCGCCTCGTCAAGCCGGGAAATATGTTCTCTATTATAACATCCTGTAAAAAAGAGAATGGCTGATAGTCCAAGTATAATTCTGTATTTCATGCTGTGAATGTAGTGAAAATCTCTCGGATTTGAAATAAGGAGTAGTGCCTTTTTTTAATGATGACTGCATTGACACATTATTTTTTATCATTGTGATTCCATATGCATCATTGTCATATTCATAGAGGGCAGTTCCCCAATATCATCAAAGCGGTATGTGCTGCTTTTGCCTGTTACAATGAATCCTTTGTCATTATTGGAAAAAGACTCTTCTAGAAAGAAAAAAAATAATTTTAGTCTCACGGTCTCACTGTGGAATATCTAGTATGCTGACAATCATTAATATAATGAATGAGAGATACCTTTCCGAACAGGTATCTCTCATTGTTTTTCCATCAAAACCACTAGTTTTCGGTTATCTCTCATTGCTATCTCTCACATCAAAGTAAGTACATAAGATGTGGTCCGCTATATCTGTTTAAAACCAGCAGTTGTTTGTATGTTAAGTCACTGTATCCTAGATGTTATCCTATATATCTTATTCTGTTATCTAACCTACATCTTCATCGTTCCACCCGGGTGAACAGATCATTGCACAATAATGAACTGGCTTATTCACCTAGGTGATAGAGACTGTTCACCCGGGTGGAACGATGAAGATGTCAGTTAGTTAATACACAAACTTTAGTTAATAAACAGGTTAAGCCAGGGTATACTACATGCAAAGAAGCGGTAAAGCGCATCATAAAGATGCTATCCTGACCGAAATAATTATAAGTTTAGGGATTTTGCCGAATCTTGAATTGGGAAGGACGAAGGTGATATTTTCTGTCTCTTCCCAAGAGATTTTTTGTGGGTATGGAATGGCTCGTTGCACATCGAGGAATTGTTGAAATGATTTAAGTAACTGTGTCTTTTGTATATGTAAATAATTATAAATATCAATATGCGTGTTTAATTTATGAGTGTACATATAAACTATATGTAATATAAATAGGATAAATATACAAGAACTGATTTTAACTAGATTTATTAGAGAGGTATTCTGAAAATGGCAAAACATTTTATTTATCTTATTGTTTCTTGCGTAACAATAAGAATATAAGGCCTATAAAGAATGGCTAAATATAACTCTCTGTGTAGAAAGATCAGTTAGTAATTGATTTTTTGATAAATGATTCTGAAAAAAGAAGTGAATGCTGTATTTTTACGCTCTATTCAGAGCTGTGAGGATAGATTGGGGAATTAAAATAATGTGCAAACAATAACAGGAAAGGAAGATATGATAACATCAGTAAAGCTAATGTTGAATAAAAGCAGGGTATTGAATGATGGCAGTTATCCTTTGGTATTTCAAGTGATACATAATCGGAGGAAAAAGTTATTATATACAGGCTATCGGCTGAGGGAAGAGGCTTTTGATGAGTCGGAAGAAAAGATTATTGATAATACCGGTTCTTTTTATACGGTTACGGAGGTAACGAAAATGAATCGGGAACTGAGGAAAATGCGGAATCGGATTGATATACAGATTAAACAGTTTAAACAAACAAGAGAAGGTTTTACAGTACAGGATATTTTGGCTCCAAATACCCAGGGAAATGGAAAACCGCAGTTTTATTTATTGCAATATGTCAACACGCAAATTGTACGGAAGCGTGAACTGAATAAAGTCGGAATGGCTGCAGCTTACAAGAGCACTTGCTCGTCATTGGCTAAATTTATAAACCGTTCCGATATTCGGATGTCGGAGATTGATTTCGGCTTTGTCAGTAGATATGAGGATTTTTTGTATACTAATGGCGCTACTGCCAATACGGTAAGTTATTATCTGCGTAACTTGCGCTCCTTGTATAATCAGGCGGTAGTGGATGGTTATCGCCCTCATGGCGAATATCCGTTTACAAAAGTGCAAACCCGCCCTGCAAAAACAGTGAAACGCGCTCTGTCGCGGAAGGATATGCGGATTTTGGCGGACTTGAAATTGGAAAATGAACCTGAACTGGAGTTCGCGCGTGACTTGTATCTGTTCAGCTTTTATGCACAGGGAATGGCTTTTGTTGATATTGTCCTTTTGAAGAAGGTGGATATATACAATGATGTACTGACCTATTCCCGGCATAAGTCGAAACAACTAATTTGTATGGCTGTAACCTCGCAAATGCGGAGTTTGATAGATAAATATGGAACGGAGAATGAATATGTCTTTCCGATTATCAGCGATGACTATTCTTCCGGATACAAACAATACCGTCTTGCATTAGGACGTATTAATCGTCATCTAAAGAAAATCGCTTCTATGGTTGGTATCATAGTGCCGCTAACGACTTACACAGCCCGCCATACGTGGGCTACGTTCGCCCGTGACTATGGTGCCCCAATTTCTGCAATTAGTGCCGGGCTTGGACATACTTCGGAAGAAATGACACGAATATATTTGAAGGATTTCGATGTGTCCTTACTTGACGAGGTTAATAGCAAGATCACAAACTTGTCTTGATAGGCTTATTATTTGTAATATAATCCGTTGAGTGTTAGTAGATATTATATTTTTTCTTATCTTTGCATAATTGTAATCTATTCCGTAATAGAGATGCAAGGCATAAAATTATACTTCCTGTATGTTTCACACCGCAAAGATAGGGTGTTCGTAATTTACTTTTATTGCAAAAAAGAATGTTTTTTTTTATATTTTGTACTTTTTGATGTAAATTCAGCCAAAACCTATTGTTCTATAGCCTGATACTTCATAATCAGTTCTCTTGGGGTGCAATCAAAATGCTGTTTGCAGTAATGTGTAAAATAAGCCTGAGACTCAAAATTGAATTCCTCCATCAATTCTCCAATCGTGGTCTCCGATGTCATTACCTTATCTAATATATATTGGTTGCGTTGTTTCAGTAGCCACTGTTTGGCGGTTACTCCGAATACCTGTTTAAACTTGCTGTAAAAGTTACATTTTCCCATGTTGGAAAGAGAAATAAGTTCATTCACATTGTTTACTTTAGTATAGTTTTCAATGACAAAATCTTTAAATGATAACTCTGCTGCCAGAATTGGATAAAACAGAAGTGCCAATTCTTCTTTTTTATAGAAACCTCGCAGTAAAAAAAACAATTCTTGTTGCAACAAGCTATGGAAATGTCCACAGTCCATTTTCTGATTCAGGCAATGCGTTACAAGTTCAAGAAAAGGCTGAAGCGGATAATGTATTTTGAGTGGTTCAAAATTATAATCCAGTTCATCACAAAGCTTTGTTAATGACTGCAACGCGAACTTATCACAAAGGTTTAATGATATGCCAAACGACAATGAAAGCAAACGGGTTCCTGCCGTAACTTCTACTTTCATTGTGGCCATCTTGGGTAACAAAATGATTGATTCTGCCTGTAATTTACGATTTTTAAATTGATTATAATTGATGATACATTCTCCTTCAAGTACGAATAATATATGATTCCACATAATCTCCTTTTCCAGAATGACTGCGTCCTGTTCAAACTCAATATATTTAAATCCATTTTCTACCTTTTCAAGGTAATTTCTACATGACAAATGCTCGTGTATGTAGAGCAGGTTGTTTAACGATGTTTCTTTGTTCATATGCTATCACTTTTTATAGGTTTCTTTTGTTTGTTTCAGCAATGTTTCAGTATCATTTATTAAAATAAGCTATATATCAGCGTTTTATTGTGTTTCTTTTTGGTGTATGTTTCTTGATTATAATACTGAAACGTATTTATATTCTTCTATTTAATATAATATCTTGATAATCAAATAATAGTGTCGTTGGCTTATCTAATAATCTCTATTACGGAATAGAGCGTGAATTAAAAAGTATTAATATTTAACTTATAGATATTCTATTATTAATTAAACATCAACGAATGAAAGTAAAAAGTTTATTTTTGTCTCTGTGCGCGATAGCGGCATTGGCAAGTTGCTCACAAAACGACGAAGAAGTTCCCGGTGGAAGCGAAGGTAATGCTCCGGAAGCGAAAGTTATCATTAAATTAGCAGGAAGCGGCGAGCAGGCAAACAGCAGGGTAGCAGGGTTACCCGCCAATGACGCTTTGGCGACGAGTAATGGTAAGATTAGCAACCTTACAGTGTTTATCTTCAATAATTCCGGAACCGTTATTACGAAATCGTATATCGATACTCCGGCAGCAGCAGGTGCCAATTCGATAACAACTACGACAGATGCCAAAGAAGTGGCGGTTGTTGCTAATACTGGTGACCAGACAGGTGCAGGCGGATTGTTTGCCACTGTTGCAAGCAAGGATGCTCTTAAGACTGTACTGGCAAACATGCTTACAAATCCGGACGAACCAGGTGCTGCTGTAACTCAGAAGGATGATAATCTTTATATGTCGGGGAGAGCAATGTTAAGCGCGTTTACAGAAAATGCCAGCGGAGACATGACAGCTGATGTAACTGTGCAGTTGCGCTATTTATCAGCTAGAATACAACTCTCGGCGATTACATTTAATGGAAAAACTGTAACAGACAATAAATATGTTCAGGCAGGCTCATTTGATACGGACCCTGATGCAAACTTTACAATCATGAAGGTTTACCTGATGAATGTACAGAGAGCTACACAAGTTCTGCCTACTACTGATGGCAATACTTCTATTGATTATATTGCGCAGAACCAGAAAGAATACACCGGTGGTGTAACATGGGCTGCTCCATGGACAGGAACGGAGCCTAATCAGTTTAAACCAAACTCAGAGTATATAATAGAGGCTAGTGCTGACAATTTTAAACCCGGAGCCGGTCCTGCGGTGAATTCCATCTCGAATATAGGACATTGGTACACATTCGCAAATACCGGTGTTTCGGATATTGCCAATCATCCGACCGCACTTGTAGTTGAAGTGAAATGGAGAAAAGTAAAAGCCGATGGAGCTACTCAGAAAGAAGACCAGACTTTATATTTTACCACTTATTTTGGCGGCGGAGACCAAGAAGAACTTGAACCGGGTAAGGTATATACTGTCAAATTGGCTTTGAATGGTAACTTTAAACCTACCAACCAAGGCGGTAGCGGTGGTGGTGGTACTGATGACCCGACCAAGCCGACTGTTAACAGTGCCGTAGAGGTTACTGTGCTTCCGGCAGCTTGGGTGTTGGTACCGGAAATCACCAAAGAATGGGTCTGATTTTTTAATTAATACATGATTGTCCCCCTGCGGGATATGCAAATCAATCCTGAGCCTCTGCCACGGCAGTCTCTGTGGCAGAGGCTTTAAACTGACAAAGAAATAAAATAAGAAATAATCTCCATTATGACAGGTGACTACACATTCCGGTCCATTCCAGGGATATTATACTTTATGTTCACACTGCTACTGTTGTCGGGGTGCATAGCCGAAAATACCGATGATTGTTTCAAGGGCATCCCCCTGAAGGTGAATCTGTCTTCGGACATTTCACAGGAAACAATAAAAGATATGAGCCTTTATGTCTTTGATGACAAAGACTTATTGCTCGATATTCTCCCTGTGAACATTACGGAACCTGTTCTTCTCAAATATCCGGGCGTTCCCACCCTTCATTGCGTAGCCTTGTGCAACACGCAGAATGGTACGATGCTCGTCAGCCCGCTGAATTCGGGTGATTCATGCTCCGACGGTTTCATTTCTCTGAAACCTTTTGTGCCTACAAGGGCGGAACAGAGCATATTTACCTCTCCCACCGATTTGTTTTACGGAGAGCTTGAAATAGAAAATAATACAACGTCCAATCATCCGGCAGAACTATTTATGGATATCTCTCGTATGACGGCGTCAATGAATATAACCCTGCGTGGACTGCAACGCCTCACGGGTACGGATGACAGGGATTACTCTCTTGTAATCCGTGAAACAAGCAGTCGAATGGATTTTAGTGGAAATTACGGAGGGGTTCCCGCTTCCTATTCTCCGGCTATGACCCTTGCTGCAAACAAAGATTTTGAGGTCTCCATGTTCCGGCTTTTTCCAACAACGAATGGTGACGGACTTACGATAGATATCTACCACAACCGTTCTTTGCTCAAGAGCATAACGACGGACAGTAGCGGTAATCCGATTTCTCCTATAGTTGGTAAAACCACTAATCTTTTATTGAATTTTGAAGGTTCTGTGAGTGTTGAGATTAAAATTACAGCTTGGGGAGAAACTGTTATTTGGAAAGACTGGAACTGATTCTTTTATCCCTGAAGAGCTATAAAGGTTAAGAATATAAATATGAAGATAAAGAATAACTATATATTAAGGTTGAACGAACTGGCTAAACTCCTTTGGATAATCATTCTGTTGGGAGCTTGCCAGAGCGACGACAGTTACAGTGTGCAGCAGGACGCTCCCGTCCTTGTCAAGCTCTCTGTATCTGCTGCCGATGCCGGCACGGCTTCAGGAAATGATACGGGAACAGATGCGCAGATCACTTCAATTTATATTCTTCAGTTCAATGCCGACGCTGACTCTTATGGAACACTGCGTTACGTGGCGGAGGGAAAAAAGAATACCGGTGGAACCTATACTGCCAACCTGCTGCAGAGTATGGGCGCCAATGATAACTACAAGCTTGTTATTCTCGCCAATCTCCCTGACTATGGTTTTCTGTATGGACTGTATGGCAAGAGCTACGAGGATGTACAGCAAACCTGCCTTAGCACGGCAATCACTGTCCCCCTTGTTTTCGATAACTCTCATCCATTCCCTATGTTTGGAGTGGTCAATGGGGGCGCCTCCGTACAAGTGCAGGAAGGCACCGTTTATACCGGCAACACAGAGTTGATTCGTGCTGTAGCGCGTGTGGATATTGGTATAGGCACTAAGAAAACAGATCCGGACGGTACTATTACTTCATGGGTCAATACAGGCAGTGGCAAGCAGCCTTTCGTTATGGCTGAGGTACAAGTATGGAAAGCAGGGCAGCGGTATACATACATGCCCGCGCTGACGAACTACCACTGGACCACTACTACGACTGGCGGCGTCATTTCAAACAAAATAATGATAGACAGCCCTTCCGTTGCTCCCGGAGCAACAACCACAAAGACTTATGACACCTCATACATAACGGGCGGGACTTACTGTCTGGGGAAAATCTACCTGCCCGAAGCCGACTTGCAGTGGGGTAGCGTCTATGACGGTCAACATAGCAACCGCCTTGCAATTATCGTGGGAGGCTATTATAATAACTCTACAACTATGTCTTACTATCGTGTGGATTTCACTAACGATAAATCCGCTGAAAAGATGAATATCCTACGCAACCACGTATACCAGTTTACTATAGGCAAGGTGGCGGACGAAGGCTATCCCAGCGCCCAACTGGCCTACGACAGTAAACCGAAAGATATCGGTTTCACCGCCGAACTTGCGCCATGGAAATCAAGCCCGCCCGCTTCCGTACCTTCAGTAATCGGTTTCCGTATATCATACGGAAAATTGAATGGCGAGAATTTGCTATGGGATCCTTCTGCTAACCTCAATATTCCTCAAAAGCGGAAATCATGGTTGGGTTATAACCAGTATTGGACATTCGACTATAATGAATTTTATGGTGAGGCAAACAGCTATTATGGCTTAAGTCATCCGATGGGGTATAGCAATGGGCAGCTATATCACACAATAAAGGATGTCTTTAATTATGAGGGAGCGTATCCCACCCTGATGGTATCCGCCGATGATGTTACTGATGTGGATGGTAATAGCGGTATTGCGTGGAAGACCGGTACCACACTTACGGCTTTTGATATATGTCGCAACTATCAGGGAGACGGATATAATGACTGGAGACTTCCGCGACTTTCAGAACTGGCATTAATCTATTTAAACAAGGATAAATTGGAAGGTATGAGAGGCTTCGTACCATTAAGCGGCACATATTGGAGTGGTTCGGAATATTTGGTAAGCAACTCGGATTTGGATAGGAAACATTCAGAGAAGGCGTGGGGGCTGGACTTTGGAACTGGCAATCCCAACAACACAGCAAATCATGCGAAGTCGGAATTGCTTAAAATCCGGTGTGTACGACAAGCGCAGTAAAAGAAAATATGTATATATATAATAACAGATATGAATACTCTAAAGAAACATAGCCTGTCCGGGGCAATTCTCATAGCGTCATGCTTCATCTTATTGGCAGGAGCATGTGAAAACAGTGACTGGATTGACACTGGGGGACAAACAAATAATGTACTCCTGGGTTTCAATGCTTCCACAACGAATATAACCACTGGAACAAGAAGCATTGAAGCCATTGAGGGATTTACCGGAAATTCCTATACTTTCGGCGTGTCCATCACTAAAGATAATAATTGGGGTAGTGAGATTTTTCCATCTTCCGGCGATTTTATGGCAACAATGGCCAGACCTTCGCAATCGGATCAGTGGGAATGGAGTTTCCAAAAGGAAGGTGCCCCTATAACTCCTCGAGGCCCTGAAGGTAAACCACTAAAAGTAATAGCTTATTATTCTGCCACTGGTGGGACTGGAGCTTTTACTATCGGGATCCCGTTTGATTTCACGGCGACTGATAATCCAAAACAGGCGGAAATACTATATAATACCAATACATCTTATACAATAAATCCGGCAGTCGGTGAAGGTAAAGCGACAATTCCTTTACGTTTCCAGCATGCTTACTCATGGATAGTTATTAGTGTAACGAAATATGTAGAGAAGAGTACTCCTGATGATGTATTTACCTTGAGCAGTGTTGCTATAGACAATTTGTCGGGAGGATGGATTAAAAACAAGGGTACTATCAGCCCGGAAACTGGTTTGGCAATGGAAGGGAGTAGTATCGGTCCGATAAAAGAAAATAGAAGTCCGGAGCTATTGTCTGTAGATACTCCCAGAACTTATGAATTTTTGGTTCCGTCGTTTATGGACGCGGAAGTTAAGGATGAAGACGTAGTTATCGCACTGATGATTAACGGAAAGCAGGAACTGTTTCCTTTAAAAAAAGAGCATCTGAATCAGGACGGAAACGCGTATGGCTTTAGGCAAGGCTATATAAACACTTATAATTTAGTATTCGATAACTCTGCATTGAATCTGCGTCTTTTAAATTGGACATCAGAGAGTATTAATCATAATTTTGGAGCAGGTCAGTCTTTTCCTACAAATTATGTAAAAATAGACTATACAAACTATAATAATAGCGGTAGGCCACCATTGTGGACATCAGCTAATAGTTATCCATTTCCTACACAGAAGTATACATCATTGGGTATTGGGACACATAAATTTGAAAGTTATCTCACTACTGTGAACTATGGTGCTAATGGACAATATGTATCTCCCAAACCAATAACAGCTAAACCTCCTGTGGGAGGCATAATCATAGATGATGATGAAAATGTAGCTCTCAAGGAAGAGGTCTATCCAATATTTCAGATGACTACGAATGATATTTCCATTGAACCGGTACCATGGGAAGATGAGAATGGAGAGTTGGTTGCAAAAGAAATTTGTAGAAAATATAATGGAGGTGGTTTTCATAATTGGAGGCTTCCAAGAGCTTCCGAACTCAGGGCCTTATTTATATATCTAGTTTACAACTCTGGTAATGGTACCCCGATGGAAAAATTGAATTTCCGCAAGGATGAAAACCAATATAAATTATACTGGACAGGCACTGAAGTGAATGAAGATCAGGCATGGGCTATGTATTATTATGATGAGAGTAGTAATGTAACTTCTAATAAAAGAGGTCCGATGATATCTCCGCAAGACAAGAAACTGAAGTTTGCTGTGCGTTGTATCCGGGATATGTAATAAACAACAATAGTAGAAAAATATAATCGAACCATATTCCTATGATTAGAATATTAACATTTTCAATATGTGTATTATGTCTGGTATCGGGAGGATGTACGGATGACGATATGATATCTTCAACTTCAACGTTTTCCCCTACAGAAACTGTTCCCGTAAAACTGACTCTCAGCATGGAGGCTTATAACGTTTCGTTAGCGGGAGAGACCCGTGCTGGAAGAGAAGATTTTGTTCTGTCCGTTTCAAATTCTGACATGGATATAGAAATAGTGGGGACACCTATTACAAGAGCAACTCCTGCGACAGTAATTAATGAAGAAAATGCCATATATAACTTCACTGTATTACAATTCGCGGGGACGACAGCGGATGCCAGGCTGTTTGGTAAAACTACATATCCTTGTCCGAATGGAGTAATTGACACAAAAAGTGTGGATATTGCTCTGACTACTACAGGTCCCGGTGGAGCAGCCGTCAAGCACCGCTTTGTCGTGATAACGAACACGCTTTCGTCGGATTTTAATTCTTTATTAGTAGGTACTTCTAGTTATTCAGATTTTCAGAATCTGAATTTTGTAAGAACTGAAAATGATCCTCTTTTTCCGTTACGCCAGTTTTCTGTGAATGGACAACGCAAAAATACGATGATGATGTGTGGTTTTGTCGATGCTGTCATTGCAACTTCTGGCAAACAAATCGCTATTGCTTTGCAACGCACGGTGGCAAAGGTCACTTTCAACATAGATACGGATAATGTGGATTTTGGCAAATTCGGGAATTGGGATGTCTCATTAATGAATATTCCCAATAAAAGTTACTTTAATATATTAGGAAGAAAAGCTGTTTTCCCCAGTCCGGATGCAAAGGAGCGATCCACCTTTTATTGGGAGAAATTATTTACCACACCTACTTTGGGTGATCCTCTTCCTATTAAGGAGAAGGCTTCATATATCCCCATTAATCTGCAGCAGACAGTAGTGACTTCCACTTTGGCTACCCGTCGCAGCAATGCTCCATTGGGTGGCACTTATCTTCAGATTATGGGACGGCAGATGACAGAACCGGGAGTCGGTTCAATACCTATTGTATTGGATTTTGTTCTATATCATATTTTTTTAGGTAAGAACCTCACTACTGATTTTAGTGTTTACCCCAACTATAACCTTACCTACAACATACATTTGAAGGGTAGATCGGAAGACGACAGCAATGTTATCAGGCTTATCCCCGGCAGCTTTTCCGGTTCTCTTAAGGCATCATCGGATTTAGGTGGCACTGTTTCTTTATCAGATATAAAAGATCTGAAAGCCGTTAGATGGGAATACTCCAAAAGAATAGAAACTTATTTTGCAGATAGTCCTTTTCCATGGAGTGGAAGCGGTAGTGATGATTTGGGGGCATATAAATTAAGATGGTTTGCGCCTACTGTAGCATATAATAATAAGGAAGCGACCTCTTTGACGGACGGTTATTCCAATACCCAAAAGCTGCAAAGCAACGGTTCCACATTTGTATATTATCCGGCGGCTCTAGCCTGCTATATGGGACTGAACGGTAATAGTCAGGCGGCTCAGGCGTTCAATTGGTATCTGCCTTCCATAGGAGAGTTGATAGGCACGTGGATTTCTTCCTCAAGTATGGCAAGCCAGCAGAGTCCCAGCTATTGGTCATCTACCGCCCGTAAGGATGTTCAACAAGCCTTTATTATCACGAATGAAGGAGAAGTGAAAACTGCTCCTGTTAGCGGCGATAGTAACAATCGTCATTACGTGAGAGGCTGCCGGAATCCAGCTACAGTTACTACTAACTAATTTAGTACTGACTAATAAAGTATAATCCTTTAAAAAGTGAAGACTATGAGTTTCAAATATTATATCATCCTGTTGATTGTTTGGGTATGTTTCAGCTTTCCCTCGGATACTTTCGGGCAATATATCCTGAAAGATACGATAACTTCGTCCAAAGATAAAAAATATGCCATTATTTATTCAGACGGATTGGCAAAATCGGCCCAATGGAGCTTGGGAGTTAAAATGGCTAAGGGAGGCGCAACTATCCGTCATCAGGTTTCCAAAGGAAACGACGGAAATATTAGTGTCAATGACAGGATACCAGTGCGTTTCATCGTTGCTCCCACAGACGTAGTTAATGTTAATTGGATGGAGGCCGGAGGTGTAACAGGTGGTAACGGGAATCTGAATGCTGATTTTGCGCCAACAACTGCGGATACAGGATGTCGCAGTTACGGAAAAACTACGGAGGGGTTAGGACGTAAATGGCGTGTCCCTACTCAGCGTGAATTGCAACTGATGTGGATGTTCCGCATACCTGTCGGTATAATCTATCCGAATGCGCCGATGGAAAACGCGTCAACAAAAAACTACTGGGCTTCTACTGAAAAGGATACCGACAATGCCTGGGTATTCGACTTTATGAGCGGTGTTCCTCACTGCTTTTGGCAAAGCAAAGCGACCGTAGCGAATGTGAGGTGTGTGAGCGATTATTAACCAATAATGAGATGAAGTATGGAAATTCCGGAATTAGCAATTGATAAGGAGTGTAAAAACCTGCATAACATTTACTTGTTCTATGTAGAAGATAAGTGGTGGGCCTTCGGGTATTCTGCTTATTACTTGAGTATTATGTATCCCGTATTGGACGTTATCGGCAGAACTTTACCAGAATATGGCGAATGTGTACCTTGTGTGCATGTGCCTGACAACTTTCTGGCTATCCTTTCTGATTTTTATAACACCTTGGTTTCAGACAACTACATACAGGTTGAGGCTCCGCCGACTGCATACTGCTATCGGAAAGAATACAATGAATGGTGTATGTCACTAACTGTAAACTAATATAAACCTCTTTTATTGAAACATTAATGAGACGATTCATAAGATATTGCTTATTATCCTCTTTCCTGTTGTTTGCGGGTAGTCTTACGACTAATTTGCATGCGCAGTTTTACTCCGTGCAATCCAACGCGTTGAAATTGGCAACCACCACATTCAACGTGGAAGGCAGCATGCTTCTGGATAAACACTGGACATTGAACATGAGTGTTTCTTACAATCCCTGGAACTTCAGTGACACAAAAAAGATAAAGCACTTCCTGATAGAGTCCGGAGCAAGGTACTGGTTCTGGCAGCCCTATGCCGGTAACTTTATCAGCATGTATGCCATGGGCGCGCGCTACAACGTGGCGTGGGATAATTTGCTGGGCGGCGCTTACCGTTATCAGGGATGGGGCTATGGCGTGGGAATGACCTACGGCCGCTCCTGGCTGCTCAGTAAACGCTGGAACATGGAGGTGGAAGCGGGACTGGGCTTGCTTGTGGGCCCCTACACGAAATATCGTTGCGAACATTGCGGTGATAAGGTGAAATCGGGCACTTACTACCTCCCGACACCTAAGCTGGCATTGAATCTTGTTTATTTGTTCTGAGACCGGCCTTTAGCCAATGCACGGAAGTATGAAGAGTTCTAAAAGTTTCTATATTTTGTTTCTGATAATGATTGTCACCGCGTGTTCCCCGTTCGGCAGGCTCTACAAGGAGCAGTCGAGGGTGACACTGGCATTGCCCGCCAACCGGCGGGCAGCGCCGGCGCCTGTAGCGGCACACGATTCCACTCCTCCGGTACTGAACTTCACGTTCGTCAGTGCCAAAGGCGACAGTATCCCTGTGGGCATGTCGGTGGAATGGGACAGCATCCACAAGGAGAACCTTACTTCCATGGCACTGGACGAAGTGGTGGTATCCGCGAGTTCCACGCGCAACACGGCGGAACGGAACGGATTGATTAACGTGGAATTTGTAGTGACAGTGCCCAAAGTGTTGCAGAAAGACAACTGGATGGTCAATGTCCGTCCGGTACTGATGAGGGGCGACGTGCCCGACTCCCTGAAAGAGTTGCGCTTTACGGGGCAACGGTTCCGCGAGGCGCAGGAACGGGACTACCGGCGTTATGACCGTTTCGTGGAAAAAATTATTCCCGACTCTGTAAACTTCTATCGTACTTACGTGAATTACCGCTCTTTTGAACGGTATCTGGAGCGCTTGAAATGGTATAAACGCGGCCTGGAGAGACGCTGGGCCATACAGGAAGCGAAAAAAAAACGGCCTGACCCTCTATTGGCCCGCTTCGCCATGTTCAACAGCCGGGTTGCCAAAAACGACAGCCTGCTGAAAGAATACATGTTGAAGAACTCACGGCTGATGATAGAGCGTCAACAATGGCGCTATGACCGTGCGTTGGCATGGGTGAACGACACCTTGCAGCCTCAGTGGCCGTATTTGCGGGATCGTTTCCTCTATTTTAACGAATTATGGAAAAACCGTGCCGGTCATCAGGCGGAAGAACTGACAGCCCGTAAAGGTTATTTTTATGACCGGGTATCGCTTGCACCCTTACGGCAGGCGGAACGCAGATATTATAATGCCGGCGGTGTGGACTCCCGGCTGTATTATCCCCGCTTCGGCTTTTTCAATGATAAAATGGAGCGTATGGACGCCGCCCTCTACCGCTATTACCGGAACAAAAGCGAAAGGGCGGCCAGCGATGAGGGAGTAAAGGTGTTGCGCGCGCTGATGGCAGGCCGCGACACGGCTTCCCTGAACCGGAACCGTAGCCTGTCGACGGACAAATATACCCGGCGTTACGAAAAGGTAAGAGACTTCCTTCCGATGTTCCACTTTCATCGTCCGGATACGGACACCCTTCCTCCCTTATGGTTGAGGACGGAAGGGTTGGACACTGTGAGTACCCGGCGGAAGATGCTGGCGGAATTCTCGGAAGAAGGCATATCCGCGTACTATGGACTGGATAATGGAAAAACGGGATTCACCCGTAGCCGGTTCCCCTTGTACACTTATCACCGCGACCTGTCCGATTCGGTACGGACACACGCTTCCGGACACGGGACTTTAAAGGATTTGGAACTCAGCCGGTTCGATTCGACGGCTACGATGAAGCGTTATATGGATCGCTACGGGCGGCTGCGGTTGCTCTTTCCACAGTACCACCTGACGCGTGAGTTGTACAACAGAAATCCTCCCTCCCTGTTTCATGCCGCGCGGCAGGCAAAGTACGCGGAACGGATAGAGCATATCAACGCGCTCGACTCTACCAGCCTGATAAAAATGTTCTATAATACGCAGAAAATAGCCCGCAATGAAGCGCGTAAGGCCATCAAAGACGAAAAATATCATGATATCGTGCGTTTTCCGTTCAATCCGGAGGCGCAACTCGATACGGTCATTTATGCCGCCGACCAGGTAAAGTTTCTCTATTCGCAAAAGGTGCCCGCGGACGAGAATTCGGCACGCATGAAGGTGTTCGTGGTAGGGGACGTTTTGAATAATTACGGCAACCGATACCCGCTGCCTAAGTCGGATACGTTGACTTACCTGGTGAGTTCCATGACTAAATTTGTGGACAAGACACCGCGTTTTGTGCGAAAAATCGTCACCCGCGATGCGGAAGCCAATACGAGTGTCAACTTTTATTTCCCGCAAAACACTTTCAATCTGGATGAGAACATTGACATAAACAGGAAGGGAGTAGCGAAGGTAAAAGCTCTGACCCTGGCACTGATGACTGATCCTGTGTACATCATAGACAGTCTGACGCTCTTTGCTACCTCATCACCCGAAGGTAGCTGGCGCATCAATGGAGAAATAGCGCAGAAGCGTGCAAAATCTATTCGTGATGTGCTGGTAAGGGACTTCACGCAATTGTATGACTCATTGGCTGTCGGGGCTGCCGTCGAGATGGACGACGCAGGTAATTTTATTCATCGTAAAGTGGAGGACGAGATTCCGAATCTCCCGAAGCTGATAAAGGTACGCACTGTCCCCGAGGACTGGGACAAGTTGCGCCGACTGATCGTGAATGACGAAAACTTCAAAGGAGATAAGAGCGCCATAGTGCGGTTCATTGACCAAGAGAATGATCCCGACCGGCGTGAATGGTTGATTAGAAGCCGGTATAAGAAAGAATATGCCTATATGTTCGACAATCTTTATCCGGTAATGCGTGCGGTGGATTTCCGTTTCAGTCTTTCCCGCAGGGGCATGAAACAGGATACGGTCTATACCAACGAGCCGGATACGACGTATGGCCGGGCAGTAGAATATTTGGAGAAACGTAAATATACGCAGGCATTGGAAATACTGCGTCCGTATGAAGACGTGAATACCGCCATCGCCTACATGTCATTGGGATATGACAAGGCTGCTTTGCGGATATTTGAAAAATCATCGCAGACTGCTGAAATTCAATATATGCAGGCCATTCTTCAAGCACGCTTGGGAAATGAAGAAAAGGCCGTGCGGCTTCTACTCGGTGCAGTGGATATGAACGCGCAAATGAAATTCCGTGCGAACCTTGATCCTGAGTTGTCTGTACTGGTGAAGAAATATGGTCTTTTTAAGGAAGATGATGATTGGGATTAAAAGAGGTGAAACAGATGATTCTGATTTGCCATGAATAATATTAAAAACTAAAAAGATGAATAAGAAAGAATCGTATCAAAGCCCAGGAGAATACTTTTACTCAACTTCCGGAGATGGCGGAAGCAGCTGTAAAAGCTATTCCGGTGGGACTTAAGGCTATCTCTGCCACCAAGGCTATTACTTCAACCAAGAATGCTTTGCAACTTACCGTTGAGGAGAACATGGCGTTGCTCAAGGCTGTGACTAAACAAATAACTACATTGAGCGCATCTCCTGTAGTGGAACCCTCTGAAGATGCTACCCCGGCTCATGTAGAATAATGACTACCCTAAATCCCCATCTGTAATCTGTCCGCTATCATATGCCATTGTGAAATGGTGTTGGTGGATAAATATTTAAAACGGGCAGGTATACTTCTCCGGCTTGTAAAAGTTGGAGAAGTATTTAAAAAACTCTATAGGGAAAGGGAAAATGATAGATATAACAAGTGGACATTAGTCTTCTTTAATTTGCTTTTAACATAAATATTTGCTCTATTCTATTCTTGTTGCGAAACAAGTTTAGTTTGTGTTTGGGCAGAATACTTTTTGGTTCGGTAGAATAGGAAAGTATTATTGCGTTTTCATCTCTTGTAGATGAACTATTGTTTGTTTTGTTTGTGTTCGAGAGGATGTGTCGTAACTGATTCATCCTCTTTTTATGAGATCATATGCAAATAACCACCATCTTGATGGGGAATTATTCGATGAACCGATTGGGTATCCCGCTATAGGTCAATGTGATTTTATGCATCGCCCTTGTCACCGCCACATAAAGCATACTTTTATCTATGGTGGAATGATAATTCTGATTATCAGCTTGTGGAACGATCACTTCATCAAATTCCAACCCTTTTGCCATGTGTGCGGAAGTGACAACAATGCCTTTTGTATAAGCTGAACTTAGACTTGACAAAAGTGATATGTTATCTGTATGGACTTGGAGTTTCTGAGCAAGCGCTTTTGCCTGAGTTTCTGTTTTACAGATTATTCCCAAAGATGTATATCTGGAGTTGCTGAAGTCCGATATCAAATTAACAATGCCTGTCATTTCTTCTTCTGCATTCTTGAATGGAAGAATTTTAGGTTGTTCTCCATGTCGCATAATGGGTTCCAGTTCATTGTTTGCCTGAATTTTCTGCGCCAGACTGGTAATTTCAAAAGTAGAGCGGTAACTCTTACATAGTTTCATTACTTCTCCGGTGGTAAACGCTTTTTGAATCATGGCAGCAGTTGAAGAGCCATAGGGATTGACAGATTGAGAAGCATCTCCAAGAATTGTTTTCCGGCAGGGATAAAGTTTTTGGATCACTTTGTATTGTATGGGAGAATAGTCCTGCATTTCATCTATCAGAAGATGTCTGATATGAGTTTGAGTTTTATTTCCATCTAATGCGAGGTGCAGATAAGCCAGGGGAGCCATATCTGCATATTCCAGCATACGATTCTTTCGCATCTTGAACATTTCAGGTTTTCCGGCCCATTCGAAAAAGTCTTTATAGATCTGGAGGTCGTTATTTCCTGAAAACATATTCTTAATTTCTTTTCTCAGCAGGTTTTTCTCAGCGGTAGTCACTGTAAGGTTATACTGGATTTTCATCATTTCCAGAATGTAATCTGCCATGGTTTCAAATCGTTGGCGTATGGGGTAACGATGGAATCGTTTGAACTGTTCCCCTACGAATTCTGCGGGAATAGTGATATACTTGGTGAGTTTTACATCAGTCGCTCTGAAATAGTGATTTTCCATATGGAGGATGAATTTGTCGAGTCGGGAAACAAATTCGAAAGAAGCTTTGTATTGTATCCGTTCGATAAAATCCGGAGCCGGCTTTTCCAGTAGTTCCGAGACTTGTCCGAAGAAATTCTGAAACTTATATTTGTTGTCAAGGACGGTGGAGAGAATCTGTTCCATGCTGGTTTCCGGTACAGTCGTTTCACCAAGTTCTGGAAGGACATTGGATATGTAATCGGCAAATACTTTATTAGGTGAGATGATCAGAATGTCTTTGGATGAAATTTTTCCTTTTTGTGTATAGAGCAGGTAAGCAATACGGTGTAAGGCAATAGACGTTTTTCCCGAGCCGGCGACTCCCTGTATGATGAGTACGGGCGTATCTTCGTTGCGGATAATCCGGTTTTGTTCGCGTTGGATGGTCATAACGATGTTTTTCATCTTGTCGTCTGCATTGGAACAGAGTTCTTTTTGCAGGATATCATCATGAACAGTGACGGAACTTTCAATCATATATTCCATCTTACCTTTGCGAATGCGGTACTGACGCTTGAGTGAAATCTCTCCATGCACTTCACCTGACGGAGAAGAATAAGTGGCCTCACCTGACTCATAGTCATAAAACATACCCGAAATAGGTGACCGCCAATCATATATCAGATTTCTTTTGTTTTTGAAATCGTAGAATGTGTGTATACCTATATATACAGGAAGTTTTTTGCCGCTGCTTCCATTTTCCTTAAAGTCGATTCGTCCGAAGTAAGGAATATCCAATATCTTACTCAGGCGATTGCGTTTGTCTATCACATTTTCGCCTCGTGCAAAATGATTCAGTATACTTTCACGCATGGAACGGATTTCATGAGGATCGATGTCTTTATTGGACCATAGATAATCTTTGTATTCCTGCAGAGTATCTATGTGCTCTTTAACAGACTTGTCTGTGCTGTTTATCGTATCATTGATGATATTGAGCACCTGTTGCAAATATGCTTTTTCCTGCTCTTCTGTTTCGTTGAATATCATATATAAATTCAGTTTGGGTATTAAAAGTTGATTGAAAGGGTGGCAAAGTTAGCTAGATCCGGTGGGGTATTAAATAGTTATTTATAGCTATATATCAAGCCTTTTTCTTATTTTTGCGTGCTCATTTAATCTAGAAGAAAGATGGATATCCTTGATATTGCAAGACGAAATCAGCAGAAAGCATGGGAAATAATAGAGAAAGTCAATGTTATCCCGATATGGGAAAGCATTGGTGCACAGGTTAATCTGGTTGGTTCTCTTCGTATGGGGTTGCTGATGAAACACCGGGATATTGATTTTCATATATATACGTCTTCTTTAAGTTTAGCCGATAGTTTCAGGGCGATGGCGAAGCTGGCGGAAAACACGTCAGTGAAGAAGATAGAGTGCGTGAATCTGCTGCATACTGTTGAGGCGTGTGTGGAATGGCATGCCTGGTATCAGGATTCGGATAATGTACTCTGGCAAATTGATATGATACACATCCGGAAAGGTTCCCGATATGATGGATATTTTGAGAAAGTAGCCGAACGTATTTCTTCCGTCTTGACCGATGAGACTAAGCGGGTAATTCTTCAATTGAAAAATGAGACACCCGAAAGTGAAAAGATTATGGGGGTTGAATATTATCAGGCTGTCATACGGGATGGAGTGCGGACCTATGCCGGGTTTGAAGAATGGCGAAAAGAGCATCCGGTGGGAGGAGTGCTGGAATGGATGCCTTAATCAGCTTAATATCCCCGTCTCATATCCTATTCGGATGGCTTCAATGGAATTTTGTACTCCTAATTTCCGTAATAGATTCTGCCGGTGAATATTGACGGTATGAATGCTGACACACAGTCTGTCTGCTATTTCTTTACTCAACAGTCCTTTTTGGATCAGGCGTAAAATTTCAGTTTCCCGTTTGGTGAGAGGGCTGAAGGTCTGCAGTGCCGGAGAAGGGGAGAACATCTCTCCATTTTTCAGATTGAGTACAGTACAGTCTACTGTTTCCGACCCTTGCTGATCAGGTGAGATATCCATATTCCCGATTATCAGCCATGCTTTTCCATCGATAGTCTGCTCCAGAACCTGATGCCTGCTGACAACACGCACGTATTGTTGCCTCGCATTGAGAACACGAAAACTGTAAATATTAGAATAGTCATTTCGTTGTTCCGGAGGCAGACTGTATATAAACTGACTTAATTTTATTTGTAAGGTGAGCAATTGCTCGCGGTCGTCCGGGTGGATGCGCGATTCCAGATAATCACCCTGCCTTTCCAATGTTGCTATCTTGTGGGCATCATATCCCAGCAAGTCTACAAAGTTCGGAGAAGCATAGGCATATCTGCATTTATATACGTCTACTACGAATGTACAGTTCCGGTTCATCTTCGAGAATTGATGAAGCATGAATTTATTCCGTTCCCATACGGCATAGTCGATGTCGGTAAAGGACAGACGTTGCTTTGCCCATAATTCTTCCCGTGTGATATCTGTAAGCTTGATTTCCCGCATTGATGGAACTGTTTTTTTATTGAAGTATGACAAAAGTAGATATAATCCGTGATATTATCAAGGAAGGAGTGGAGATTTGCTTATTCTTATTGTTTCATCCAATAATCGTGCTAACAAATGATAATTAATGAACATCTCTTGAAAAATAAAGAATAAAAAGATAATTATCTAATTAATTGTGTTATCTTTGTTCCCAGAGTTTGAGTCACGAATCATTATTGTGTAGTTCTTCTTTATAATATATTATTAGTAAGTAGTCCTCTTCTGTAATTATCCTCCTCACTCCAATTTAGTATTTATTTTTAATAAAATTTTAGATGAACATTTACATTTCAGGTTTAAGTTATGGCACAAATGATGCTGACTTGACAAATTTATTTGCAGAGTATGGAGAAGTTTCTTCAGCCAAAGTTATTTTTGATAGAGAAACTGGTAGATCCAGAGGATTCGCTTTCGTAGAAATGACGAATGATGCAGAAGGACAAAAAGCTATTGACGAATTGAACGGAGTTGAATATGACCAGAAGGTTATTTCAGTGAGCGTTGCACGTCCTCGCGCTGAAAAACCTTCATACGGTGGTAACCGTGGAGGTGGTTATAACAATTCAAGAAGATATTAATATCAGAATAGATAAAAGCAGAAGATAATGTCTTCTGCTTTTATTTGGATTTTTACCGTTTCATGATTCAACGGAGGAATTTCTGGTATACAGAGAAGACGAAAAATCATTTTACATTTAAGTTCTGCTAATTCTGCCTCTTTTATGCGCAATATCAGGAGTATATAATCCTGCACTTTCCATTCTGACAATAGATTATTAGACTTTTTTGTAATACAATGCTCTTGGAAGAAACAGGAGTGAGAGTTTAATAAATAAGAACCAATCAAGCGAACAGCCAATAATGAAGGCGACTTTGAATACTTGAATAGAGTATGTTCGGAGTGTGTTGATTTTGAAATGGCCAAGCACAGAATAAAATATATGAAATCATTTTTTATAGGAAATATTGAAATTAAAGTACCTGTTATACAAGGTGGAATGGGAGTTGGGATATCATTGTCCGGTCTGGCGTCAGCAGTAGCAAACGAAGGGGGAGTGGGAGTTATATCGTGTGCAGGTCTGGGGTTGCTTTATCCCAAAGAAAAAGGCACTTATACAGAAAAATGCATCAGTGGCCTGAAAGAAGAGATTCGCAAATCACGCATGAAAACAAAAGGTATTATTGGTGTGAATGTCATGGTTGCCTTATCGAATTATGCTGATATGGTGCGTACTGCGATTAATGAAAAGATTGATGTGATATTTTCCGGTGCCGGGCTTCCACTTGATTTGCCTTCCTATTTGACTACGGGGAGTATTACGAAATTAGTACCTATTGTATCTTCTTCAAGAGCTGCCAAAATAATCTGTGACAAATGGCAAAAGAATTATAACTATCTGCCGGATGCGATAGTGGTAGAAGGTCCCAAAGCCGGAGGGCATCTGGGGTTTAAGAAAGAACAGCTGCAAGACCAGAATTATGCTTTGGATGTATTGATTCCCGAAGTGGTGGCGATTGCGGCCAGTTATAAAGAACAGAAACATATTCCGGTGATTGCCGCCGGTGGAATTTCGACAGGGGAAGATATTGCGCACTTTATGGAACTGGGAGCTTCGGGAGTGCAGATGGGAAGTATTTTCGTGACGACCCTTGAATGTGATGCTTCGGAAACTTTCAAAGAAGTGTATATTCACTCCAAATCCGAAGATGTTCTTATTATTGAAAGTCCTGTCGGAATGCCGGGACGGGCTATTGACGGAGAATTTATTCATAGTGTGAATAATGGTCTGGAAAAGCCGAGGAAATGCTCATTCCATTGCATTAAGACGTGTGACTATACAAAAAGTCCTTATTGCATTATTAAAGCGCTGTATAATGCGGCCAAAGGAAATATGAAAAAAGGTTATGCTTTTGCCGGTAGCAACGCCTTTCTCGCAGATAAAATAAGCAGTGTGAAAGAAGTGATGAATACACTGGAACGCGAGTTTTTCTTAGCGACTCACAAACTGGTTTAATATCGGAGACCTTGCATATTCAGTATTGAATGTGTTGTGCTCTCTTACTATATATAAAATTAACCGCTGTGCTGAAACAGCAAAAATAACATTTATGACATTTAAAGAATTAAATATAACCGAACCTATTTTAAAAGCAATTGAAGAAAAAGGATATACAGTACCTACTCCTATTCAGGAGAAAGCGATTCCTGTAGCATTGGCAAAAAAAGACATTTTAGGCTGTGCGCAGACTGGAACCGGAAAGACTGCTTCATTTGCAATACCTATTATACAACATTTGCATCTCAATAAGGGAGAAGGCAAGCGTTCGGGAATCAAAGCTCTGATTTTGACTCCTACCCGCGAACTCGCATTGCAAATCAGTGAATGTATTGAAGATTATTCAAAGTATACACGTATCCGTCACGGGGTCATCTTCGGAGGCGTGAATCAACGTCCGCAAGTGGATATGCTGCATAAAGGAATCGATATTCTGGTTGCTACTCCGGGGCGTTTGCTCGATTTGATGAATCAAGGACATATACGATTGGATAATATTCAGTATTTTGTTCTTGACGAAGCAGACCGTATGCTTGATATGGGCTTTATACATGATATTAAACGAATATTGCCGAAACTTCCGAAAGAAAAGCAAACTTTGTTCTTTTCGGCTACAATGCCTGATACGATTATTGCTCTGACTAATTCCTTGCTGAAGAATCCGTTGAAGATTTATGTTACACCGAAATCATCAACGGTAGATTCTATAAAGCAACTGGTTTACTTTGTAGAGAAGAAAGAAAAGAGCCTGTTGCTGATTTCAATTTTGCAAAAATCGGAGGACCGGTCGGTACTTATCTTTTCGCGTACCAAGCACAATGCTGATAAGATAGTTAAAATATTGGGTAAAGCCGGCATTGGCAGCCAGGCTATTCATGGAAATAAGAGTCAGGCGGCGCGGCAGTCCGCATTGGGTAACTTCAAGTCGGGTAAAACGCGAGTGATGGTTGCCACAGATATCGCTTCCCGGGGAATTGATATTAATGAGCTGCCGTTGGTTATCAATTATGATCTTCCTGATGTTCCCGAGACATATGTACATCGAATCGGGCGTACGGGAAGAGCAGGAAATGCAGGTATGGCACTTACATTCTGCTCTCAGGAAGAACGCAAACAGATTAATGATATTCAGAAATTGACAGGCAAAAAACTAAATAGGGCTGATTTTACAATTTAAGGTCATTCCCTTACATTATTCATTAAAATATAGTATAAATTAAATATAAGTTCTATGGCAAAATCCATTACGGTAGGTAAACGTGAAAATGAAAAAAAGAGACTCGCTAAACGAGAAGAAAAACAAAAGAAAAAGGATAGCAAGAAGTTATCCAGTAAAAGCAGCTTCGATGATATGATTGCTTATGTGGACGAGAATGGAATGATAACTTCGACTCCTCCGGCTGAAAACATTAAAAAGGAAGAGATAAACCTGGATGAGATAATCATTGCAACTCCGAAGAAAGAAGACGAGGAACCCGTTATATTGAGAGGGAGAGTTGAATTCTTTAATGAGGCAAGAGGCTTTGGTTTTATAAAGGACCTTGCCGGAGTTGATAAGTACTTTTTCCATGTTAATAATGTCGTTGGTAATATCTCGGAAGGTAATATTGTAACATTTGATCTTGAACGTGGTGTGAAAGGAATGAATGCGGTCAATATCTGTCTCGAAAAGAAACCGGTGGAGAATTAAAACAAAAAATGTAAGTATTGAAACTTATTTTTAGATATTCATTTGCTTAAGTGTAATATGATAAAATAAAAATCCCTTGAGTCTCAGAGGTTCAAGGGATTTTTTATGCGTAAAAATAGTATTGCAGGTAGACAGGGGAACGGAGGGTAACCGGAAGAAGAATGCAGCATATCGTACAAAAATGGCAAGAAATAATGATTCATTATCTCTACTATTTCATACCTTTGCCCGCTGAGTCTGAAATATTATTAACTTTTAAACGCAGAAAACATGAAGAACTTATTGATTACGGTATTTTTTCTCAGCTTGACTTTGCAGCTCTCTGCGGAGACAGGGGGAAGCAATCCTGTAATTGTAGAAAAAACTACAGCAAGTCTGGCGGAAAAGACGCCTGTTTATTGGCAGAAAATGGCAGATGGTATGTCGCAAGCCCTTATCAAGCATTTTTGGGGCGCAAACTTCAAAGGGTATGAGAATCGGTTTTATTTTAATTATGGTAGTGATCTTTCCAATATGACTACCAATCATTATTGGCCACAGGCACATGCTATGGATGTCATGGTAGATGCATATATGCGTACCGGAAGCAAACAGTATTTGAATATATACCCGTTATGGTGGGAAGGTGCACCGAAATTCAATTTTGCGGGCAGAGAGGAAGACCCGTGGTGGAATGTGTTTGTAGACGATATGGAATGGATTGCTCTGGCACAGATTCGCATGTTTGAAAGCACTAAGAATACCAAGTATCTGAAAAAGGCGAGACAGACCTACGATGATTGGGTTTGGTCTACTTGGGGACCGGAAGATGAGGCTCCGTGGTTTGGTGGCATTACCTGGAAGACGGATGTGGCAAAATCTAAGAACGCTTGTTCCAATGGTCCTGCTGCCCTTATTGCTGCCCGGTTGTATAATTTTTACGATGCTATGGGTAAAAAGGCCGGAAAACCCAAACAGGCTTATCTGAATGAGGCCATTAAAATATATACATGGGAGAAGAATAACTTGTTCGACCGTCAGACGGGGGCAGTGTATGACAGCATGAATGGAGAAGGCAAGATTACCAAATGGGTATTTTCGTACAACTCGGGTACTTTCCTGGGAGCAGCTCATGAACTGTATAAGATTACCGGTGATAAGCAATATCTGGCAGATGCAGTAAAAGCGGCCAATTTTGTGATTGACCATTTGTCGACCAATGAAGGTGTACTCTCCGATGCAGAAGGTGGTGACGGTGGCTTGTTTCATGGCATCTTCTTCCGTTATTTTGTGAAACTGATTAATGACCCTGCACTGGATAGTGCCAATTATAATAAGTTTCGCGACTACATAACTCATTGTGCTACGGTTATGGCAGAGCAAGGAGTGAATCAGAAGACTATGTTATATAGCGGTCGTTGGAGAAAAGCACCTGCTGATGATGAGAGTGTGGGATTGACATCGCATCTGACCGGTTGTATGCTGATGGAAGCTATGTGTGTACTTAAACACCGATAGAGTGAATAAGAAAAGAGATAAAACAAAAATCCCTTGAACTTCAAAAGTTCAAGGGATTTTTGTTACTGAGTTGATAGTGGTGCCACCAGGAATCGAACCGGGGACACAAGGATTTTCAGTCCTTTGCTCTACCAACTGAGCTATGGCACCGTAAGGCTAATTCAACTCAGTTGTTTCTCTTTTGCGGTTGCAAAGGTAGTTAAAGTTTTGGATTCTGCAAGGCTTCTATAAATAAAAAACACTGATAAAAAGCTACTTTGCTTATTATCAGTGTTGTATGGAATGAAATATTTTTCAGTATATAACTGAGAAAATCTATTTATCTTCTTTTAGCGGATTCCATCCCTGAGCCTTCAATTCAAATTCTTGTCCGTCACGGGTAATCAATGCGCAACCGAGTTCGGGTTTGGTGATATGCCCGATGAGGCGGATTCCCTCCATCTGTGATACTTTCTCATGATCGGCGATGGGGACAGTGAAAAGCAATTCATAATCTTCACCGCCATTCATGGCACAAGTGGTCAGGTTCATGTTGAATTCTTCTGCCATGACAGCCGTCTGATAGTCAATAGGAATATGTTCCTCATAGACACGGCATCCCGTATTACTTTGTTTGCAGATATGCATTAATTCGGACGACAGACCATCGGAGATGTCCATCATGGATGTGGGGACAATATTGGCAGCCGCCAGTTTTTCGATGATATCTTTACGGGCTTCCGGTTTCAACTGGCGTTCCAGTAAGTATTCTTTGCCGGTGAAGTCCGGTTGGATATCTTTTTCACCCTTCAGTACTGTTTTCTCACGTTCCAGGAGTTGCAGACCCATATAGGCGGCGCCCAAGTCACCGCTGACACAGATTAAGTCAGTGTCTTTGGCTCCGTTGCGGTAGACCACTTTGTCTTTATCGGCATCTCCGATACAGGTGATGCTGATGGCAAGTCCCGTAAGAGAAGAGGATGTATCGCCTCCGATAATGTCAACATGATACTGTTGGCATGCCAGACGAATGCCTGAATAAAGCTCTTCCATGTCCTCTACGCTGAAGCGTTTGGAAAGAGCGAGCGATACGGTGATCTGCCGGGGCGTACCGTTCATTGCATAGATATCGGAGAAATTGACTACGGCCGATTTATATCCCAGATGTTTCAGAGGGACATAAGTCAGGTCGAAATGAACACCTTCCATTAATAAGTCGGTTGTTACTAATAGTTGTTTCTCCGAAGGGTAGGAGAGGACGGCGGCATCATCACCCACTCCGTATTTGGTTGATTCGTTTTCTGGTTTAATTCCCTCGGTGAGGCGGTCGATCAGACCGAACTCGCCGAGAGTTGCTATTTCAGTTCGCATAAATAGAGTTTAGTATTAAGCACGGTTGATAAGTTCACGCATGATAGTGGTCATTTTAGGTTGAGCTGCGTCCGCTGCCTTCTGAACTTCTTCATGCGATACTTCTACAATTTTTCCTTCTACTCCCAAGTCAGTGATGACGGAGATTCCGAATACCTTGATTCCGCAGTGGTTGGCTACGATCACTTCGGGAACGGTAGACATACCGACTGCATCGGCACCCAGAATGTGGAATAGTTTATATTCAGCAGGAGTCTCGAAAGTAGGGCCTTGCGTACCGATATAAATTCCATGTTGTACCTTAATGCCTTTTTCCTGAGCAATCTCGTCAGCTTTACGAATCAGTTCCTTATCATATGCTTCGCTCATATCCGGGAAGCGTGGACCATAAGGAATATTCTTGCCACGAAGCGGATGTTCGGGGAAGTAGTTGATATGATCGGTGATAATCATCAGGTCACCGATTTCAAAAGCTTCGTTTGTACCACCGCTGGCGTTGGATACAAACAATGTTTTGATACCCAGCTCACGCATTACACGTACAGGGAAAGTCACTTCCTTCATGGAATAACCTTCATAATAATGGAAACGCCCCTGCATTGCCATGATGTCTTTGTTGCCCAACTTGCCGAAAATCAGTTTACCGCTATGACCTTCGACAGTAGACACCGGGAAGTTAGGAATATCCGAATACTTTATTTCATACTTCTCGGTGATCTCGTCTGCCAAACTGCCAAGTCCGGTGCCAAGGATGATGGCTGTTTCAGGACTGGTGTGCATTTTCCCTTTCAGAAAAGCTGCTGTTTCTTGTATTTTCTCTAACATAGCCAATAATGTGTTGGTTAAATTTATCTTGTTGATTTTGTAATATCTCAATCTCAATCGGCAAGGCGTAAATAAACGGTTTCAGTTCCTCGCTCAATGCCGGATGATGAATCAGGCGGGTTGCATCTTTCTCGGTGGTGACAATCAGTTTATGTTCACCTTTCAGTTTTCCGAATCGTTCCTTGATCTGTTGTATGTCCCGATGACTGAAATGATGATGGTCGTCGAATGAAAGCGAATCAATCTGATCGGTATACATTTTCAACTCTTCGAGAATAGGCGCAGGTGATGCAATGCCCGTTACCAGCAAAATATCCGTATTCGTTAAAGCACTCAGCGGTAACTCATTCACTGTAGAATCAATCTCTGAATTTGCTGATGGAAATACCGGTTGCAGATTTCCATAACGAAACGATGAGAAGTATAACTGTTGATAAGGATAAAGGTTCAGTCGTTTTGTGATAATATTATAGTCAATCGGCTTAATATCCTGCGGACACTTTGTGACAATGACGATTTGTGCCCGGTTTTTACCGTTGACAGACTCGCGCAGACGACCTGCCGGAAGTAAAGTATCGTCGCAGAAGAGGCGGTGATAATCCGTCAGCAGGATGCTTAGTCCCGGCTTGACGTAACGGTGCTGGAAAGCATCATCCAGCAATACAACTTCAATGGACGGTTCTTTGATGGATAGTAATTGTTCTATGCCATGGCAGCGGTTCTCATCGACAGCTAGTGTGACAGACGGGAACTTGGTATGCATCTGGTAAGGCTCGTCACCGATGCTGCGTGCAGTACTTTGGGGAGTGGCAAGCACATATCCTCGGCTATGCCTTTTATATCCCCGGCTTAATACTGCCACATGATAGTTATCACGAAGCAGCTTTATCAGATATTCGGTGTGCGGCGTCTTTCCCGTGCCGCCTACAGACAGGTTGCCGATGCAGATGACAGGAACACCAAAACTCTTTGACCGGAGGAATCCCCAGTCAAAGAGTTTGTTTCTTACTGTTACCACTGCCCCGTAAATCCATGAGACAGGGTAAAGCCACTTATGTATCTTGATAAAGTGTTCGTCCATGCAGTACAGTTTACTTGATATTTAGTTCAAACGGAATGCGTGCCTGAATCATGGAACGCTCTTTTAAATTTTTCAGCATACCGAATTGTTGATAATACTCTCCTAACTTGCTTTTCAATATTTGTGATTCCACATAATTAGTGGGTTTCGTATTGAGCAGTGAAGAAAGGAGGTCTTGTTTTGCCGGATAAAAAACAACTGTATATCCTTCGATTCCTGCTTTCCTGACAGCAATCTCCAAAGCTGTATCAATACCTCCGAGTACGTCTACCAGTCCAAGTTCTTTAGCAGCTTCTCCTGTCCATACACGACCTTCAGCTATTTTCTCAATGGCCTCTTTGCTCATATGGCGCCCCTCAGCGCAGCGATTGACGAATGTATCATAACCTTGGGTAATCATCATCTGCATCAGTGTCTTCTCATCCTGATTGAAAGGACGCATGATATTTCCAAAATCTGAAAATTTATTTGTTTTTACCACATCGTAGGTCAAACCGATCTTTTCTGATAATTCCTTAACATTCGGTACCATACCGAAAATTCCGATGGATCCCGTCAATGTAGTCGGCTCTGCAACGATTGTATCGGCTACACAAGAGATATAATAACCACCTGATGCGGCATAATCACCCATAGAAACAATTACTGGTTTCTCTGTTTTCAGTTCTTTCACGGCATGCCAGATTTGTTCGGATGCAAAAGCACTTCCACCCGGTGAATTAACACGGAGAACGACAGCTTTTACATCCTCGTCATCTTTTAGCTTACGCAAGTCACGAATAACTTTTGTGCCTACAATTCCCTCTTCAGAAGTTGAAGAACCGCTGTAATCTGTGATTTCTCCGGAGGCATAATAGACCGCTACGATGTTACCGCTTTTATCTTTCGGCATGTTTTTTTTCACATTGATCATATCACTCAACCCTAGCACCGGAAGGCGGTCATCTTCTTTCAAGTCCACCCACTGTTTAAGATAATTGCGAACATCATTGCGGTAAATCAATGTGTCCGCCAAGCCACATTGCACACTTTCCTCTGCCGGATAAAACATCAGCATACGGTCAGCTAAAGCATTCAGTGAATCTACGGGGAGGCTGCGGGAAGCAGATACCCCTTCGGTAACCTGTCCCCAGATCGAGTTGATAAAAGCTGTCACCTGTTCACGATTGGCAGGACTCATTTCTGTAGAAATAAACGGTTCTACGGCGGATTTATAAGTACCTACTTTAAATATCTGCATTTCTACCCCGATCTTTTGCAGTAAGTCTTTATAAAACAGAGGAGCGGAAGCGATGCCTTTCCACTCAATCATTCCTTTCGGATTGAGCAATACCTTGTCCGCTACACTGGAAAGATAATAAAGTCCTTGTGTATAGCTATCTCCGTAGGCTATGATGAACTTTCCGCTTTCTTTAAAGTCGAGCAATGCGTTACGGATTTCCTGCAAAGATGCATACGAAGTTCCGAGCATACTTGCCTGCAGATAAATTCCTTTGATATTTTCATTTTCTTTTGCTTTTTTGATGGAAGAAAGAATATCGTCCAGCCCGTATGTATTGGAGTCGTCGCTGAACAACTGTGATAAGATACCTAACGGACTCTCCTGAGTGCGTTCGACTAATACACCGTTCAGGTCGAGCATCATCACAGAATTCTTTTTCACTATTGTTTCTGTATCCGCGGTTGATACAATGCCGAACAATGTTACCATGCCGATAATAAATAATACAATGCTTGACAGGATGATACCGGTCACAGTGGCGAGCGTAAATTTCAAGAAATCTTTCATTATACTATTGTTTTTTTGAGTCAGCTTGTTTTAAAGCTAACAAAGATAAATAATTGAGTTGATATTTATTCAATAAGTCGTGCGAATTTTTGTTTTGTCACAATGAATCAGGTTTATTTGCTTTTAGAATGCTGCCCGGAACAGGGTAGATATAAATTTTGAATGATCGGACTTGGGGACCATTTTTCTATTGTATTTTAGTGTAGCATTGAGAATTATTCTCTAAATTTGTAGCATTAACTTAACATTATGATTATCATGAAAAGAAAATCCCCTGTGATGGCCGTTGCTTTGGCGGGACTGTTTATGTACACTTCCTGTTCTCCGACGGAGCAAGCGGAAACGAAAGATTACACTCAGTATGTGAATACCTTTATTGGTGCTGCTGACAATGGGCATACATTCCCCGGAGCTTGCTATCCTTTCGGAATGATACAGACCAGTCCGGTGACGGGTGCAGTAGGTTGGAGATATTGTTCGGAATATACTTATCAGGACTCTCTGATCTGGGGCTTCACTCAGACTCATCTGAACGGAACCGGATGTATGGATTTGGGGGATATTCTGGTGATGCCAGTTACCGGTACCCGTGCCCGTGCATGGGATGCTTACCGCAGCCATTTCCCGAAAGACAAGGAAGCTGCTACTCCGGGATATTATACAGTCGAATTATCCGATCCGCAGGTAAAGGCGGAACTGACTGCTTCTATCCATGCAGCTCTTCATCGTTATACATATCATAAAGCGGATTCAGCTTCTCTGCTGATTGACTTGCAGCACGGACCTGCCTGGAGAGAAGAACAATATCATTCACAAGTGAATAGTTGCGAGGTGAACTGGGAAGATGCTCAGACGCTGACCGGACACGTGAATAACACGGTCTGGGTTGATCAGGACTACTTCTTTGTGATGAAGTTTAATCGTCCGGTAATAGATTCGCTTTACCTTCCGATGGGAGAAACTGAGAAAGGAAAGCGAATCATTGCTACTTTCGACTTGAAGCCGGGAGATGAACTGATGATGAAGGTGGCCCTTTCGACTACCAGCGTAGAGGGAGCAAAGAAGAACTTGCAGGCTGAAATACCAGACTGGAACTTTGACGGTGTGAAGCTGGCTGCCCATGACGAATGGAACAGCTATCTGAGTCGCATGGACGTAGAGGGTACGGATGATGAAAAGACGAATTTCTATACTTGTTTTTATCACGCACTGATTCAGCCTAACCAGATTTCAGACGTAGACGGTATGTATCGTAATGCTGCCGATTCGATTGTGAAGGCCGGAACAGGAACATTCTATTCAACCTTCTCTTTATGGGATACTTATCGTGCCGCTCATCCATTCTATACATTAATGGTTCCCGAACGTGTGGATGGTTTTGTTAATTCATTGATAGAACAAGGTGAAGTACAAGGCTTCCTGCCTATTTGGGCATTGTGGGGAAAAGAAAACTTCTGTATGATCGGCAATCATGGTGTATCTGTTATTGCTGAAGCCTACCGAAAAGGTTTCCGTGGTTTTGATGCGGAACGTGCTTTCAATATGGTGAAGAAGACACAGACTGTATCTCATCCGTTGAAGTCCGACTGGGAAGTGTATACGAAATACGGATATTTCCCGACAGATCTGACAAAAGCGGAATCCGTCTCTTCAACTCTGGAATCGGTATATGACGATTATGCGGCAGCTGACATGGCCCGTCGTATGGGAAAAGAAGAAGATGCTGCTTACTTTGCGAAACGTGCAGATTATTATAAGAACTTATTCGATTCACAGACGAATTTTATGCGTCCGCGTAAAGCTGACGGAACCTGGAAATCTCCGTTTAATCCTAGTGATGTAGGACATGCGGAAAGTACAGGCGGTGACTATACGGAAGGAAATGCATGGCAATATACCTGGCATGTGCAACACGATGTTCCCGGTTTGATTGCTCTCTTTGGTGGAGAAGAACCTTTCCTGAACAAGCTGGATTCTCTGTTTACAGTGAAACTGGAAACAACCCAGGCTGATGTGACAGGTTTGATCGGACAGTATGCACATGGTAATGAGCCCAGCCATCATGTTACTTATTTATATACTTTGGCAGGTCGTCCGGAACGTACACAGGAACTAATCCGTGAAATCTTTGATACTCAATATAAGAACAAGCCTGACGGACTTTGTGGTAATGATGACTGTGGTCAGATGTCCGCATGGTATATGTTCAGTGCAATGGGTTTCTATCCGGTAGATCCGGTAAGCGGTGATTATGTATTCGGAGCTCCTCAGTTACCGAAGATTGTGCTACATCTGGCTGATGGAAAGACCTTTACTGTGATCGCTGAAAACTTATCGAAGGAACATAAATATGTGGATAGTATCACGCTGAATGGCGAACCTTATACAAAGAATACGATTTCTCATGAAGATATTCTGAAAGGTGGTACACTCGTATATAAGATGAAATAGACTGTATACAGAGTAGTATAAAGAAGATCCCTCCAAAGTTTTTTTTCTTTGGAGGGATTTTTGGCTTTATATGCTTTAAATTCGAATAATTCTCTAAATTTGTGCTATTAATCTGACTGGTACATTCATGGAGAATACTGAAACTTTAATAGTGGAACAACTGAAGATAGGCAATGAAAATGCTTATCGTTACATATATGATCATCACTATGCCCTGCTCTGTTATGTTGCCAATGGTTATCTAAAAGATCAGTTCCTTTCCGAAACCATTGTAGGAGATACTATCTTTCATTTATGGGAGATACGTGAGACTTTGGATATTTCAGTCTCTATCCGTAGTTACCTGCTGAGAGCTGTCCGTAATCGTTGCATTAACTATCTTAATTCGGAACGTGAAAAGAGAGAAATAGCATTTTCTGCTCTTATGCCCGATGAGATAACGGATGATAAAATCATACTGTCCGATTCGCATCCGTTAGGTATTTTACTGGAACGTGAACTTGAAAACGAAATATATAAGGCTATCGATAAATTGCCGGACGAATGCCGTCGGGTTTTTGCTAAAAGTCGCTTTGAAGGAAAATCATACGAAGAAATTTCCGGTGAACTGGGAATATCTATTAATACAGTTAAGTATCATATAAAGAATGCTTTAGCTTCTTTACACGCTCATTTGAGTAAGTACCTGATTTCTCTATTACTATTTTTTTTCAGGTAAAGCGAAAAAAAATCATTTTCTGACTACCCTTAATTAAAAAACAACTGTCTCCTTTATAGAAAGCATAAATATGGAAGAAGAAAATAAACATATTGATGAACTGATTGCCAACTATCTGACTGAAGGTCTGGATAAGAACGCTTTAGATGAACTAAAAACATGGATTGCCGCATCGGCTGAAAATCAGCAATATTTTATCCGTCAGCGGGAGATCTGGTTTTCAGCTGTAAGTCGTGAGGCCGCATCTGTCTATGATAAGGATAAAGCGTTTGAGAATTTTAGAAACCGTGTCGAAAGTCAGAAGGAAATTCAGAGCACTTCCCGTCGAGGTTTTAGCCTGTCAGCGTTGTGGCGTTATGCTGCGGTTGTTGCAATCATAATAGCGGTGGGATGTATTTCTTATTGGCAGGGAGAGGTGAATGTGAAAGATACTTTTGCAGATATTTCGGTAGAAGCCCCTTTAGGATCAAAAACAAAACTTTATTTGCCGGATGGCACATTAGTCTGGCTTAATGCCGGTTCACGCATGACATACTCGCAGGGGTTTGGTGTCGATAACCGAAAAGTAGAACTGGAAGGGGAAGGATATTTTGAGGTAAAGCGGAATGAGAAGATTCCCTTTTTCGTAAAGACTAAAGATCTGCAATTACAGGTGTTGGGAACAAAATTCAATTTCCGTGACTATCCGGAAGATCATGAAGTGGTCGTTTCTTTGCTGGAAGGTAAGGTCGGATTGAACAACTTGTTGAGAGAAGAAAAAGAAGCTGTCCTTTCACCTGATGAAAGGGCCGTATTAAATAAGGCGAACGGGCTTTTGACTGTAGAGTCGGTTACCGCATCCAATGCGTCTCAGTGGACGGACGGTTACTTGTTTTTTGATGAAGAACTCTTGCCGGATATCGCCAAAGAACTGGAACGCAGCTATAATGTGAAGATTCACATAGCCAATGATTCCTTAAAAACATTCCGCTTCTATGGCAACTTCGTTCGTCGTGAACAAAATATCCAGGAAGTACTGGAAGCACTGGCTTCTACGGAAAAAATGCAATATAAGATTGAAGAACGCAATATAACTATCTACTAACCGGTTACCAGAGATTATAATGCTATGATTGTTTAACCTTAAAAAATGAAAAGTATGAATAAAGAGAAAAATACAGAATAATCTTTAGCTGACAAATAAGGAGAGACAAATAAAAAACCGGAAGATTTCGGACATCTCCCGGCTCCTTGAATCTCTTCTTTCAACAATCATCTAGTGTGGATATGTTTTCAAAAGAGAATGTGCAAAGTTAGCAAAATACATCTCTTTTAAAACGAGTTATTCAAGTTTTAATTAAATAATTTGTTTATTTTATGAATTACAGGAAGAAGGCCATATTAATGGTCATGGCTCTGTTTTGCCTTAACATAGCAATACTAGCCCAGGCTGTTTCATTGAAAATGGATAACGTTTCAGTGAAAGAAGCAATGACCCAGTTGAAGAATAAAAGCGGATATTCTTTCGTTTATAAAGTCGGAGATCTGGATACAAAGAAGATTATAACTGTAAAGGCGAAAGAGCTGAATGAGGCTATCGATCAGATATTGTACGGACAAGACGTTGTCTATGAAGTGAAAGGGAAGAATGTAATTGTTCAGAAAGGACAAGCCAGGCAGAAAACCTCAAAGGATGGTAAAAAACGTAAGATCACAGGTGTGGTGAACGATGTTAACGGCGAGCCTATTATCGGTGTTACCATCAAGGAGAAAGGGACAACTAACGGAACGGTATCGGATATAAATGCGAAGTTTACGTTGGAAGTATCGCCGGGAGCGGTATTGGAACTATCTTACATCGGTTATCAGCCTCTGGAAGTGAAAGTTGGAAATCAGACAGATTTATCCATCGTTTTGTATGAAAAGCAAGAATTGCTGGATGAAGTTGTGGTAGTGGGATACGGTACAATGAAGAAAAGTGACTTGAATGCTTCGATTGTTTCTGTAAAGTCTGAGAAACTCAATAAAGCAGCTTCACCGAACTTCTCTGAAATGTTGATGGGACGTGCGGCAGGACTTACTGTAAAACAGGGGAGTGCACAGCCCGGTGGTGGTATTGAAGTTCTGATTCGGGGTGCGGCTTCTACCGGTGCGGGGAATGATCCGCTGTATGTGGTCGATGGTTTCCCCATAGTGAATGCCGGTGTCAATCCGGGAAGCGGTAATCAGTGGACGGCAGGAAGCAACAGCCCTTTGAGCAGTATTAACCCTAACGATATCGAATCCATAGAGATTTTGAAGGACGCTTCGGCAACTGCCATTTATGGTGCGCGGGGTGCTAATGGAGTTGTTCTGATTACGACAAAAAGAGGTACTCAGGATACGAAAGTAGAGTATAACATGAATATGTCGTTTCAGACTATAAATAAACGACCGGAATTATTGACGGCCGGAGAGTTAATGACTACTCAGAACAGTTACTATAAAGAACAGTATTTAATGCAGAATCTGGTATATCCTTATGGGAATACAGATCCGGGTGCTGTCAGCCCTTATGTGCCTATGTACACGGATGAAGAAATAGCAAAAGCCGGAAAAGGGACCAACTGGTATGATATGATTACCCGTACAGGTCTTATCCAGCAACATAACCTCACAGTGACTTATGGTAATGAAAAGATGAGATCATTGATTTCGCTGAACTACTTCGATCAGAAAGGAGTGGTGAAAACATCCGGTTATAAACGCTATAGCTTCCGTTATAATCTGGACCATAAAATAACGAAATGGTGGGATTATGGTATTTCTGCCACAGCCTCTTATGTAGTCGATCAGAATGCGACACTGGGGGGAGGATATGACAGTACGGCAGGTATTATTGAATCGGCGTTAAGTTATAGTCCGACAGTGAAGGCGGAACGAGACCCGACGACCGGCAAATGGATGGAAGATCCTAAGCAGGCATTGCTCAATCATCCTTTGTCTTATCTCGACATTGAGGATGAGACAAAGACCAAGCGTTTTCTGGCAACAGCATTCACTAATTTCTATTTTATAAAAGATGTGTTCTGGTTGAAACTGTCTGCCGGTGCGGATATCCGCGACGGGTCCCGCCATAGCTACTATCCGATGACTACGAAATATGGAAGTAGTGTGAATGGAGATGCGAATATCAATTCCGCCAACCGTGAAGACTATGTGGCAGATATGGTTTTCAATTTTCAGAAGACTTTCAAGGAGAGACATAAACTTCTTGCATTACTGGGATATTCGTATCAGGTGCAGAATGATGACGGAGCGTATGCACGTGCTATGGGATTTATGTCTGATGCGTTGATGTATTATAAACTACAGGCAGGTGAAACGCGTCCGGTGGTCAGTTCTTATAAAAATAAACACGTGTTGGCTTCTTATTTTGGTCGTGCCCAATACTCTTTCAAAGACAAGTATCTGTTTACTTTTACTGCCCGTATCGATGGTAGCGACCGTTTTGGAAAGAACAACCGTTATGCTTTCTTTCCTTCGGGAGCATTTGCGTGGAGAATGAATCAGGAAGATTTTCTGAAAGATGTCAACTGGCTCTCCGATGCCAAGTTACGTGTCAGCATGGGACAGGTGGGTAATGAAAATCTGCCTAACGATGCTGCTTCCGAGTACTTTGCCTTTGACGGCAGAAATTATTATCTGGGAGATACAGAAAAGAGAGGAGTAAATCTGGGAAAGTTCGGTAATCCTGATTTAAAGTGGGAAACGACTACAGAAGTTAACTTCGGACTGGATTTCGGTTTCTTCCGGAATCGTATCAATGGTAGCGTAGATGTTTTCTTTAAAGAGGTAAAAGACCTGCTGAGCTGGCGTTCGCTGCCGCATACAGCTGTCACTACCGGTATATGGTCCAACATTGGAAAAACAAAAAGTACCGGTTTTGAACTGACGCTGAATACAGTGAACCTGGAAGGACCGTTACATTGGGAATCGACATTGACGTATACTTCCTATCGTGACAGATGGAAAGAACGTGATCCGAAAGTAATTCTGGCTCCTTATGTCAAAGAAAACGATCCGGTAAGTGCTATCTATACGCTGATTCCGGACGGTATAAAGCAGGCGGGTGAAGATACGCCGGCTATGCCGGACTTGTTACCGGGACAGCGCAAATATAAAGATGTGAACGGACTCGACGAGGAAGGGAATCTGACAGGAAAGCCTGATGGGAAAATAGATCAGGCAGATGTCGTATATCTGGGGACACGTGCACCGAAGTTTACTATGGGATTTTCGAATGATTTCCGGTACAAAGGATTTGATCTGAATATCTATCTTTATGCTTCGGTTGGCGGATACTCCTATCCTTACACTCAGGTAGAACACGGGGTGTATGGTGGAAACGGCATCCAGAGGCTGAAAGACAATAATAACTTTTTGGCGGATATAAAAAATCGTTGGACTTCCGACAACATGAGTTCTGCTATGCCTAGTGGCGAAGTGAACAGCTATGATAGCTACGGTGCTCCGAACTGGGAGAAGAATACATATTTACGTCTGAAGAACGTAACGTTGGGATATGATTTGAGCAGACTGTTTAAAGCTGATAAGTTGAAAGTAAGATTTTACTTTTCCGGTCAGAATCTGCTGACGTTTACCGGATATAAAGGACTCGATCCGGAAGTTGAAAACGACCGGGCGTCATATCCTCAACAGAAGACTTTTTCATTTGGACTTGATGTGAAATTTTAAACTGGAATGTCATGAAGAAATTAGCTAAAAAACTATTATTACTATTTATAAGCATTCAGTTTGTAGCCTGTGAGGGGAGCTTGGAACCTCACTTGTATGGAGTTGTAGATACTGGGAATGCGTTTAATACTCCTGCAGACCTTTCGGCTGCAACGGTTGCCCTTTATTATGAATTACGCCAAAAAGGCTGGGGACCTTATTTGTTTTGTGATGGAAGTTCTTTTGTAATGGATGAAGTTTCAACCGAAGAATGGACTACCAAGTGGTCATGGGTTGCTTTTCTGAATGGTTCGTGGACGGATGCTGACCAGATGGTGAAAGGATTCTATAACTGGACTGCCCCTAATATCACCCGTTGCACTTATACGATAGCGAAGATGGAAGAGTCTCCGGTAGCTCAGTCGGTGAAAGACTTGTATATTGCGGAGGTCCGGGCGCTCAGAGCCTTTTTCATGTTCGATTTATATCGGCTTTATGGTCCTATGCCAATGATTCTGGAAGCCGACCAGGCAATCAATCCGGACCCGGATTATAAACCTTACAGACCTACGTCTGAAGAAGTCGGAACTTTCCTGACGACAGAACTACGTGCTGCTGCCGACGCACTTCCGGTAGAACAAGCTGAATACGGACGTATCACAAAGGGAGCTGCCCTGCATTATTTACTGAAATATTATATGCATGAAAAGCAGTGGCAGAATGCTCTCGAAACGGCAAATGAGATTATCGGTCTGAATTACTATGAACTGGAGAAGGATTATGCAAGTATATTTTCAGCTCAGAACGAAGGTAATAAAGAACTGATGTTTGTTGTGAGAGCTGAACCACTGGCAGATTATGGTAATCATACATATGCAAATATTTTGCCGGGTGACTACGCTTCACCTTATGGAAACATCGTAGAAGGATGGTCCGGACACCGGATGCCGTGGGAATTCTATGATACGTTTGATGAAAATGACCGGCGAAGAGCTTTGGCACAGGCCGAATATACATCAAAGTCCGGTGCTACAGTTGATTTGAGAGCCAGTGGTGATGTAGGTGCTTTGCCTTTGAAATATGGGATTGATCCTGAAGCTACAGGCACATGGGCAGGCAATGACAAGGTACTCGACCGATATGCAGAAGTGTTGTTATTTAAGGCGGAAGCATTGAATGAACTGAATGGTCCTAATCAAGGGAGTGTCGATCTGATTAATGATATCCGGAAACGTGCTTTTGGCTTTGGCACCTCGCTGCCTGCAATACCCGTTTTTAAAGAGAGCTTTGACGGAGAGTTTGTTGACAATGTTATAGGGATATTCTCGATGAATAACTACGATCAGGCCGGTGGATCTGCCTGGAAGTATGATGTGGATAAAAACAACACGTTGAATAACGGAAACAGCTTACATGTGGAAGTTGAATCTTCGGGTACAGAATTCTGGACTTTGCAGATGCGAACAGAACCTTTGGTTGCAAAAGGGCGTAAGTATTCAATAAAGATGAAGCTGAAAGCCTCGAAAGACATTCAGTTTGAAATACGCGTTGAAGGACCATTGAGCCACATGGAATCCATCTCTTTGAAAGCAGGCGAAGTAAAGGAATTCTCCACACAGACAGGTAAAGCTACGGAAGATCAAAATTGTGCTCTGTTCCTTGCTTTGGGAAATTCCGGAAGCGGATATGAACTTTGGATTGATGAAATCGAGTTTACAGCAATGGAACAGGCTGCTGATGGTGGAGACGCTATCATAAAGCAATTATCCGATTTCCCGGATAAGGAGTCGTTGAGAGACTGGATTCTGAAAGAAAGAGGCTGGGAGTTCTGGTATGAAGGAAAGCGCAGGGAAGATTTGATCCGGATGGGGAAATATGTAGAAACCGGTAAGAAGTATAGTACTAATTTCTCAGAGAAGAATCTTTTGTTCCCGATTCCTACATCGGTTATTATTGAAAATTCTCATATCGAGCAGAATCCTCATTATTGATCTTGAACAATTTATTTATCAGTTTTCAATAGGTATTTTATTAAATAATCATTGATATATGAAAAAGTTAAAGCATTCTATTCTTTCGCTCTTGTTATTGATGGGAGCGTGTATTGTCAGTTGTAGTAATGATGATGGACAGACTTCCTCCACCGATCCGGATGAAGTAGGGGGAGAAAGTTTCACGATTCCTGTATCGAGTTTGCGTTTGCGGGACCCGTTTATTCTGGTCGACAAGAAAACTTCGATGTATTATCTTCATTTCAATAATAACTTGAAAATCAGAGTTTATAAAAGTAAAGACCTGTCCACGTGGAAAGACGAAGGATATTCTTTTATAGCTAAAACTGATTTCTGGGGGCAACAGGATTTTTGGGCACCGGATGTGTATGAATATGAAGGACGTTATTATTTATTTGCTACTTTCAGTAATGCGGGAGTGAAGCGGGGAACTTCTATTCTAGTTTCCGATAGTCCGAAAGGCCCTTTCACTCCACTTGTAAACAAGGCGATTACTCCTTCCGGCTGGATGTGTCTGGATGGATCTTTGTATATTGACAAAGAAGGAAATCCCTGGCTGTTGTTCTGTCGTGAGTGGCTGGAGACCATCGACGGTGAAATTTATGCCCAACGGCTGGCGAAAGATCTGAAAACGACAGAAGGTGATCCGTATCTGTTGTTCAAGGCTTCGGAAGCTCCCTGGGTAGGCTCTATTACAAGTTCCGGGGTGACGGGCAATGTTACGGATGCTCCTTTTATCTATCGTCTGGATGATGGAAAATTGATTATGCTATGGTCCAGTTTCCGAAAGACAGATGGAAAATATGCCATCGGGCAGGCTGTCTCGGCATCGGGTAATGTTCTTGGTCCTTGGGTGCAGGAGCCCGAAACGTTAAATAGTGACGATGGCGGACACGCGATGGTATTCAAGGATCTTAAAGGCAGGCTGATGATTTCTTATCATGCACCGAATTCGCAGACGGAACATCCGGTGATAACACCTATTTATATTAAGGATGGAAAATTTGTAGCTCTGAATTAATGTGGCTTTTTCTTTCTGAACCGTCTATTGTATATAGATTCAGTTGACAGAAATAAATAATCTATTTTGCGGGTATATGTCTCATTATTTAGAAGGAAGTGTTAACTTTGGCGAAATAGATTCTGTTGACCGATGTTGCCGTTATTGTATAGAAGGTAAAGTCAGAAAAGTAAATAAATAATTTGAAGAGCTTATGAAAATAAGAAATCTGGTGTTTGGTGCCATTTGTGGCATTATATTCTTTTCCTGTTCGGAGTCTGGTGGGGGAAAAGAGGTAGAGATGGATCGCTTTGTCACAGACCTGATGGGTAAAATGACGATCCGTGAGAAGCTGGGACAGTTGAACCTTCCTTCCGGTGGCGACTTGGTGACAGGCTCGGTGATGAATAGTGAGCTTAGTGATATGATTCGCAAAGAAGAGATCGGTGGCTTTTTCAATGTAAAAGGAATCAAAAAAATCTATGATCTGCAACGGCTGGCAGTGGAAGAAAACCGATTGAAAATTCCCTTGATAGTCGGGGCGGACGTCATACATGGTTATGAAACGATTTTCCCGATACCGTTGGCCCTCTCATGCAGTTGGGATACGTTGGCTATTCAGCGGATGGCGCGGATTTCTGCCATTGAGGCCAGTGCAGATGGCATTTGCTGGACATTCAGCCCGATGGTAGATATCTGCCGGGATGCCCGTTGGGGACGTATTGCCGAAGGAAGCGGTGAGGACCCTTATCTGGGTTCACTGCTGGCAAAGGCCTATGTGCACGGTTATCAAGGTGACAGTATGCAGGGAAAAGATGAAATCCTTTCTTGTGTAAAACATTTCGCCCTCTATGGAGCATCAGAAGCCGGTAAGGATTATAATACAGTCGACATGAGCCATCTGCGTATGTATAACGAATATTTTGCTCCTTATCGGGCGGCGGTTGAGGCTGGTGTCGGTAGTGTGATGAGTTCTTTTAATATAGTAGACGGCATACCGGCTACGGCAAATAAATGGCTGTTGACAGACGTGCTTCGTGACGAATGGGGATTTCAGGGACTTTTGGTCACAGACTACAATTCCATTGCTGAAATGTCCATTCATGGTGTGGCTCCTTTGAAGGAAGCCTCTGTCCGTGCTTTGCAGGCGGGGACGGATATGGACATGGTTTCCTGCGGCTTTCTCAATACGTTGGAAGAATCGCTGAAAGAGGGGAAAGTCACCGAAGCACAGATTGATGCAGCTTGCCGTCGTGTGCTGGAGGCTAAGTATAAACTGGGCTTGTTTGCCGATCCATATAAATATTGCGATACGTTACGTGCGGAAAAAGAACTTTATACGCCTGAGCATCGTGCAGTTGCACGCGAGGTTGCGGCAGAGACGTTTGTTCTACTGAAAAATGAGAATCACCTGCTTCCGTTGGAGGAAAAAGGGAAAATTGCATTAATAGGTCCGATGGCAGATGCACGCAATAATATGTGCGGAATGTGGAGCATGACCTGTACTCCGTCCAGACATGGTACATTACTCGAAGGAATCCGGTCGGCAGTAGGAGACAAGGCTGAAATACTTTATGCCAAAGGCAGCAATGTATATTATGATGCGGAAATGGAAAAAGGAGCTGTCGGCATCCGTCCGTTGGAACGTGGTAATGATCAGCAACTGCTGGCCGAGGCATTGCGTACGGCTGCCCGTGCCGATGTGATTGTGGCTGCTGTGGGTGAATGTGCGGAAATGAGTGGTGAATCTCCTTCCCGTACTAATCTGGAAATCCCTGACGCTCAGCAGGACTTATTGAAAGCATTGGTGAAAACAGGTAAGCCTGTGGTACTGCTCCTGTTCACCGGTCGTCCTTTGATCTTGAACTGGGAAAGCGAACACATTCCTTCTATTCTGAATGTATGGTTCGGAGGTAGTGAGACAGGGGATGCCGTTGCCGATGTTCTGTTTGGCAAAGCCGTCCCGTGCGGCAAGCTGACTACTACCTTCCCTCGTTCGGTAGGGCAACTTCCTTTGTTCTACAATCATTTGAACACCGGACGTCCGGACCCGGACAACCGTGTTTTCAACCGGTATGCCAGCAACTATCTGGATGAGAGTAACGAACCTCTTTATCCTTTCGGATACGGTTTGAGTTATACCGACTTTGTATATGGCGACCTGCAGCTCAGTTCGGAAACCTTGCCGAAAAATGGAAACCTGACAGCTTCCGTTACCGTCACCAACAAAGGGAACCATGACGGCTATGAAACGGTACAAATCTATTTGCGTGATATCTATGCGGAAGTAGCGCGTCCGGTGAAAGAGCTGAAAGGCTTCGATCGTATCTTCCTGAAAAAAGGAGAAAGCCGTGAAGTGAAGTTTGTACTTACGGAAGATGACCTGAAATTTTATAATTCCGGGCTGCAATATATCTACGAACCGGGAGAGTTTGATGTGATGATAGGTACGAACAGTCGTGATGTACAGACAAAGCGCTTTATTGCGGAATAATTATTTTGAAATCTAATATATTAGTTACAACCATGAAAAAACTTACATTTTTATTATTATGTGTCTTGTGTACGCTTTCGTTGCAAGCTCAGAAGCAATTTACACTAGCCTCACCTGATGGAAATCTGAAAACGACAATAACCATTGGCGACCGGCTGACTTATGACATTACATGCAACGGCAGGCAGATTCTGACCCCTTCTCCCATATCAATGACGTTGGATAACGGGACTGTCTGGGGAGAAAATGCGAAATTATCCGGAACTTCCAGGAAGAGTGTGGACGAGATGATACCATCTCCTTTCTACCGTGCCAGCGAATTGAGAAATCATTATAATGGACTGACCTTGCGTTTCAAAAAAGACTGGAATGTAGAGTTTCGTGCATACAATGACGGTATCGCCTACCGTTTTGTGAATCAGGGGAAGAAGCCTTTTCATGTGGTGACGGAAGTATCTGATTATTGTTTTCCATCGGATATGACTGCCTCCGTGCCTTATGTAAAAAGCGGTAAAGACGGTGATTATAACTCCCAGTTTTTTAATTCTTTCGAGAATACGTATACAACGGACAAACTGTCGAAGCTGAATAAACAGCGCTTGATGTTCTTGCCGTTGGTAGTAGATGCGGGCGATGGAGTGAAAGTCTGTATCACAGAGTCCGATCTGGAAAATTATCCGGGACTTTATCTTTCTGCTTCGGAAGGCGCGAATCGTCTGAGCAGTATGCATGCTCCTTATCCGAAGCGTACGGTACAGGGTGGTCACAACCAGCTTCAGATGTTGGTGAAGGAGCATGAAGACTACATTGCCAAAGTGGATAAGCCGAGAAACTTCCCCTGGCGTATAGCCGTGGTTACTACCACCGATAAGGACCTTGCCGCTACCAATCTCAGCTACCTGTTAGGTGCGCCTTCACGTATGTCCGATATTTCATGGATTAAACCGGGAAAGGTTGCTTGGGACTGGTGGAATGACTGGAATCTGGATGGCGTTGATTTTGTGACCGGAGTAAATAATCCGACTTATAAGGCATATATAGACTTTGCTTCTGCAAACGGTATCGAGTATGTGATACTTGACGAGGGATGGGCAGTGAACTTACAGGCGGATTTGATGCAGGTTGTCAAGGAGATTGACCTGAAAGAACTGGTAGATTACGCAGCTTCCAAAAATGTAGGTATCATCCTTTGGGCCGGTTATCATGCATTCGAGCGTGATATGGAAAATGTGTGCCGTCATTATGCCGAAATGGGAGTAAAGGGTTTCAAAGTGGACTTTATGGACCGTGACGATCAGGAAATGACTGCATTCAACTATCGTGCCGCTGAAATGTGTGCTAAATACAAGCTGATTCTTGACCTGCACGGCACTCATAAGCCTGCCGGATTGAACCGTACTTATCCGAATGTGTTGAATTTCGAAGGAGTCAATGGGTTGGAGCAGATGAAATGGAGTTCACCGTCAGTAGATCAGGTGAAGTATGATGTGATGATTCCTTTCATCCGTCAGGTTTCCGGTCCGATGGATTATACGCAGGGGGCGATGAGGAATGCTTCCAAGGGTAACTATTATCCTTGTTATTCAGAACCGATGAGTCAGGGAACCCGTTGCCGCCAACTAGCCTTGTACGTGGTGTTTGAATCTCCTTTTAATATGTTGTGCGATACTCCGAGCAACTATATGCGCGAACCGGAATCAACGGCATTTATCGCAGAAATACCAACTGTATGGGATGAAAGTATCGTTCTTGACGGTAAAATGGGAGAGTATATTGTGACAGCACGCCGGAAAGGGGATGTCTGGTATGTAGGTGGAATTACAGATTGGAGTGCACGTGATATTGAAGTCGATTGTTCTTTCCTGGGTGATAAATCTTATCATGCTACTTTGTTTAAAGATGGTGTGAATGCTCATCGGGCAGGTCGTGATTATAAGTGTGAGTCCTTCCCGATAAAGAAGGACGGTAAACTGAAAGTTCATCTGGCACCGGGAGGAGGTTTTGCCCTTAAGATAAAATAATTATTTTAGAGTTGAAACTATGTTTTTTATCGTCACCCGTCACTTTTTAGAATAAAGTATTAATATATAGACCAATAGCGGTGACGGCAAATGCTGATGGCTAAGTGACGGCAAGAGTTTTACGCTTTTTGCCGTCACTTTTTGTGTTGTAAACTGATTCTTGGTCTAGCATATTATTCTCCTAGAGATAATCAGGCTCCCCACGTAATTTGAATGCGTTTTTGCTCTCATGCCCTAACAGATTGTCTGTATGCCTTTATTCATCGTAGTTTCAGGTATGGCAGCAAGTGTGGTAGCAGTTATGAGAGCAAGTGTTTGCTCTCACTCTTCCATGTATCATTATCTGTCATTTGTTTGATGT
>OLGH01000191.1_pt1 | contig 78392 bp, 83 predicted proteins | sample 1604851 | NCBI WGS metagenome assembly OLGH01 (sample SAMEA3888894, study PRJEB22519) | human gut metagenome | biome: human gut; feature: human-associated habitat; material: faeces | place: Denmark | collected 2010 | reverse complement strand
ATATAATACGTTATACATGCTAAGTTTATAGCACATGTTTTGACCCCAACATCATAAAAAGTGAAAAATAATGTTTTTATTGATAAAATAGCATGATTTGGGGAGAAAGCGGCTAAAGAAAGGTTGCTTTTTATTTTTGAATAGATTAAGATAGAAGAAGTGCTGTAAGCGGAAATAATTTATTGGAGGAATATTATTTATGAATACTAATACCACATTGGTCATTATGGCTGCCGGTATGGGAAGCAGATACGGCGGAATAAAGCAGATTGAGCCTGTTGGTCCTAGCGGTGAGATTATTCTTGATTATTCTATCTACGATGCGGTTGAGGCAGGATTTGATAAGGTTGTATTTATCATAAGAAGGGATATCGAGGAGGCATTCCGCGAGGCTATCGGAGACAGAATAGAGAAACGTGTGAAGGTTGAGTATGTTTTCCAGAATATGGAGGATCTGCCGGGAGGCTACAGTGTTCCGGCGGGAAGAACGAAGCCGTGGGGAACAGGACAGGCTATTCTTGCCTGCAAGGATGTTGTAAATGAGCCTTTCGCCGTCATCAATGCAGACGACTATTACGGCAAGGAGGGACTTAAGAAGGTACATGAGTACCTCTGCAACCCTGCTAAGTCGGACAAGAAGTTCAACTTCTGTATGGCCGGCTTCGAGATAGGAAATACACTCAGCGATAACGGAACAGTTACGAGGGGAATCTGCCAGGTCAAGGATGGAATACTCACCAAGATAGTTGAGACAAAGGAGATTGGCAGGGGAGATAACTGCGCGACAACTCCGGACGGAAATGTGCCGCTTAACCAGCCTGTTTCCATGAATATGTGGGGACTTACACCTGATATATTTCCTGAGCTTGAGAAGAGATTTGTCACATTCCTCGGTTCAATTGAGGGCAATGAGATGAAGGCTGAGTATCTTATACCGACAATCATCGGAGATATGGTTGAGGAAGGTCTTGCGGATGTCCATGTGCTTCCTACAAGTGACAAGTGGTTTGGCGTTACTTATAAGGAGGATAAGGCTCTTGTTGTGAGCTCTTTTGGGGAGCTCGTTGAGCAGGGGGTATACAAAAAGAAGCTCTGGGAGTAATATGTGAGGCGGATTTTTGTATAATATGTTAAGGGTTCTTTAGGAGGAACGGATAAGAATGATCAGACCGGGACGAAATGATTTGTGCTGGTGTGGCAGCGGTCTTAAATATAAGAGATGCCACAGTAATTTTGATGATAAGCTTGAGAGCATGAGACTTATGCATGCCGTTGTGCCGTCACATAAGCTTATAAAGACACCGGAACAGGTGGCTAAGATAAAAGAAAGTGCTAAGATAAATATAGCTGTTCTTGACTATGTGGCAGAGCATATCAAGGCCGGAATTACTACAGAGGAGATTGACAGGTGGGTGTACGATGTCACAACGAAGATGGGTGGAATACCTGCACCTCTTAACTATGAAGGCTTTCCTAAGAGCGTATGTACTTCGATAAATAATCAGGTATGCCATGGAATACCGTCCGATGATGTCATGCTTAGGGAGGGTGATATCATCAATGTGGACTGTTCCACAATACTTGACGGATATTTTTCAGACTCCTCAAGAATGTTCTGCATAGGTGAGGTGTCACCTGAGAAGAAGCGTCTTGTAGATGTGGCAAAGGAGAGCCTCAATGTAGGTCTTTCTAAGGTTAAGCCATGGGGATTCTTAGGTGATGTCGGTCAGGCAATCAATGATTTTGCCAAGGAGAACGGATATTCCGTTGTCCGTGAGATAGGCGGCCATGGTGTCGGGCTTGAGTTCCATGAGGATCCATTCGTAAGCTATGTTTCCAAGGCGGGAACGGAGATGGTCATGGCTCCGGGACTTATGTTTACCATTGAACCTATGATTAATATGGGTAAGCAGGAAATATATATTGATGAGGATAATGACTGGACTGCATATACTCAGGACAGACTACCTTCAGCACAGTGGGAGATTCAGGTGCTTGTGACAGATGATGGGTATGAGATAATATCATACTAGACCGGAAAAGAGGATTATGTTAGAAAAGGCAGCAGATTATGTCGCATTGGATTTGGAGACTACAGGTCTTAATCCGAGGGAGGACATGATTATTGAAATCGGGGCGGTAAAGTTCATTGGGGGCAGCAGGATGGAAAATTTTTCCTCCTTTGTTAATCCGGGGATACATATTCCGCCAAGAATTACGGAAATTACGGGGATAGATGACAATATGGTGTCATCTGCCCCGGCAATAGATAAGGTATTGAAGGAACTATTGGATTTTATAGGAGAGCTGCCGGTATTAGGTCATAATGTGGCATTTGATTACGGCTTTGTCTGCCAGAAGGCTCTCAATTTGAAGATGAAATATCAGGCAATGTGTATTGACACTCACAAGATATCCAGAAAATTACTTTCAGGTCTGGAAAGCAGAAGCCTTGAGAATCTGTGTAATTTTTATGGGATTGTGGAGGAGCCAAGACATAGGGCGTTTTCCGATGCGGCGGCAGCGGCAAGATTGTATGACTGCATGTATGAAGAAGCGCTGAGCCGGGATAACGAAGACTATGGGGCACTTTTCCTTCCGGAAAACATAGCGTACACGGCAAAAAAGGATTCGCCCGCTACTTCAAGGCAGATTAGTTTTTTAAAAAGCCTTATAAGACAGCATGGAGTGGTGCTCGATAAAGAGCTTGAAAGCCTGACAAAGAGTCAGGCTTCAAGAGAAATTGATAAGATACTTTCAACCTATGGAAGAGACTTCTGATATTTATTCTGCAGATTATTCAGGATGGAAGTTTTCATAGGGGATGTGAGCGTCCGGGCATGTTCTATAAGTCCTGCAATATCATCATATCTTCCGGCATTGGCATATTCGTCGGCAAGAATATAAAAATTGCGGCTTATATCGGAGCCTGCTTCCAAGCCGAATTCCAAAAAAGCGATGGCTTCACTGTGGTAGCCCTCCTTGGCAAGGTTAGAGCCAAGATTGGCGATCGTGCGGTACATAGCGGTACATGCCTCATCATATTGTGACAGTTCAGGAAGGTTGGCTACGCCATACATAAGCTTAAGATCCGTGTTTGACATGCCGGATAGATTAAGAAGCTTGGAATCCTTGAAGGATAAGAGCTCTTTCTGGTATTCGGCGATTTCACCATGCGCATTTTGGATAAATGGCAGGGAGTCATAAGGAATCTTTATATACGGCAGCTGAGAAATATCTTTGCGGCGGGTAAAGTTAGCTTCATTTTCGCGCTGCCAGAAATTATTTTCACGCCGTTTGGCTTCACGCGCATGTTTTTTGCGTTCGTACATAAGTAAAAAGCCCATAACAATGGTGCAGAATATCAGCGAAACCGGCAGTGTATGTAAAAGGTTGTGTATCATGAGTATATGCCTCCGGTGATTATATTTTAGAGAGGTAAAAAAATGTTTAATTTTTACAGCAAAAAAAATAGAAGAATTATAACAATTGTTATAGTGGTTATATTGGTTCTTGCCATGCTGCTTCCGATGATAGCGGCATATCTGTAACAGTTATCCGCTTCTTGCGGGAAGTAGTATTCTTAGAGTAGAATACCAGTATTTACGTTGTATGTAAAGGTCAAAATATGAAGAATAAAAAAATATCGGAGTCGGTACTTAACCGCTCTGTTCTTAAGCTGATAACCCAGAAAAACAGACAGGTTGTCATCGGTGGTGCGGTTGGACATGACTGCAGCGTTATAGATGTGGGTGATAAATATATACTTACGTCAACAGAGTGTGCACTCACAGGAGAACGTCTTGCACCATATTTTGCAGTGATACGGGCAGTTAACAATATTGCAGCGTGTGGCGGAACACCGGTAGCAGCTTCGGCGGCCTTCATTTTGCCGGAGGAGTATGATGAAAAGGCACTTAAGGAGCTTACACGCATGGTAGACAAGGCCTGTGGTGAATGCGGCATACAGTTAGCGGGTGGACATACGGAGGTTAGTGGGGATGCTTCATCGGATATGGTGACAATCACGGTGACGGGTATGTGTATGAAAAATGAGCTTATGAGCCTTAGAAATGCATCAGCGGGAATGGCTGTCATAGCTGCCGGCTGGATAGCCATAGAGGAAAGCGCATATCTTGTCGATGAACATAGGGATGAGCTGTTAAAAAGGCTTCCGTTGCCGTATGTATCTAAGATGGATAATATTGCCGGACATGCATGCACCATACCGACTTCAAGAATTGCGATAGAGAATGGAGCAGCAGCAATGCATGATGTGGCACAGAAGGGCATATTTGCGGCACTGTGGGAGCTTTCTGTGGGAAGCAGGTGCGGGCTTAATATTGACCTTAGAGCGATACCTGTGAGGCAGGAGACTATTGAATTCTGTGAGATAATGGGAATCAATCCTTACGAGGCAGCGTCGGCAGGATGTATGCTTGTGATTACACCACAATCTGAAAAAATACTTGAGGCATTCAGTGCGGCAGATATTCCTGCTGCTGTAATAGGCTGTCTTACAGCGGATAATGATAAGAAAATCATAAACGGGGATGAAGTACGTTATCTGGATAAACCTTAAAGGAGGATGGATATGGCAGATATAAATGTTGAATATATAAATGTATTCCTTAAGGCGGCAGCTCAGGTCATGAAGGATGTGTGCCAGATGAATCTAAGCATAGGACGGCCTTATGTAAAACAGACAGAGTTTGAAAATGAGACGGTAGTGGTTAATATAGGAATAACAGGTCAGCTGCGTGGACTTGTACTGCTTGCTATGCCTAAGGAGGTTGCATGTGATATTGCCTCCAGAATGTGTTTTATGACGATAGAAAAGCTTGATGAAATATCACTCAGTGCCTTAAGCGAGCTGGGAAATATGATATTCGGAAATGCGGCAACCGTTTTGTCGACCAAGGGCATTATCGTCGACATAACACCGCCAAGCATCATACAGGGAAGTTTCAAGCTCTCAAGCGCCCATGCCAAAAATATATGCGTTCCGTTGAGCTATGACTCTGACAGGACGATAGAGCTTGATATTTCAATTAAGAAAGAGGATTAGTAATATGATGAATATTGTTCTTCATGAGCCGGAAATGCCCGCGAATACAGGAAATATTGGAAGAACCTGTGTCGCCACGGGAAGCAGGCTGCACCTTATCGGACCATTGGGATTTCAGATAAATGATAAAATGTTAAAGAGGGCAGGGCTTGATTATTGGCCTGACCTTGATGTGACAGTGTATGATGACTTTGACGATTTTATGGAGAAGAATCCCGGTGCAAGACTGTACATGGCGACAACCAAGGCGAAGAATGTATATACGCATGTGCATTATGATGAGAATGCATATATTATGTTCGGAAAAGAGAGTGCCGGAATTCCGGAGTCAATTCTTCAGAGGTACCCTGAGACTTCAATCCGGATTCCTATGATAGGGGATACGCGTTCTCTCAATTTGTCTAATTCTGTTGCAATCGTTCTTTACGAGGCTTTGAGACAGAATAATTTTGAGGGGATGAGACTTGAAGGAAAACCGAGGACGTTTGACTGGAATTAGCGGTGTTCAGATAGAAGTTATGATTTTTTTGGGAATTGGGTAAAATATTTAAAGCCGGGGAGTGATGAATAATATGCACCTGTCTATCTGACAGGCGCACATCATCTTAATCCTCGACTTTTGTTTTTGGGAGAGAAAAGATAAATTCGGTTCCTGTTCCCTCTGTACTTATTACATCTATTGTAGTTTTATGAGCGTTAACTATTTCTTTAACTATAGATAAACCAAGTCCCGTCCCTTTTTTATCTTTGCCTCTGGACAAATCAGATTTATAGAAGCGGTCCCATATTTTTTCTATATTATCTTTAGGAATACCAATACCGAAATCTTTTACGGATATAAAAATCTTCCCGCCTTTTTCGTAGGTTGAAATGTTGATAAAGGAATTATTGTTGCTGAATTTAATAGCATTGTCAATAAGGTTATATATTACCTGCTGTATTTTGCCGTAGTCGGCATCCACATAGGTGTTCTTGTCGGAGAAGGTGAGGTTAAACTTTATTTTTTTCTGTGCACACACACCTTCAAATGTGAGAATCGTTTTGCGGATTATCTCGTTTATGTCAAAACTGCTTATATCAAGCATCATTCCCTGATTCATATTGTTCAATGTTAGAAGGCTTACGGTAAGCTTATTAAGACGTTCTGTTTCAAAAAGCACAATGTTGAGATATTTTTCATACATCTCCGGAGGAATGGTTCCGTCCAGCATCGCCTCAAGATAGCCCTTTATCGAGGTGAGTGGGGAGCGGAAGTCATGGGAGACGTTGGCTATGAACTTATTCTGGTAGTCATTAAGCTTTTCAATTTCACCTGCCATGAAGTCAAGCGAATTGGCAAGCTGTCCAAGCTCATCCACGCGGTTAAATTCAGCGCGCTCCGACATATTGCCCTCAGCGTAGCCGTGAGTAAGCTTAGTCAGCCTCTTTATTGGAAGATATATCCTGAACAGGTACAGCAGTATAAAGACAGCCGAGTATGCCAGAATTATAATCATAGTGATATAATTGTAGTTGAATATGGTGTTGCCATCGGAAGCAAGCTGTTCAATAGCCTTGTGGATAAGCACATAACCGCGAAGCGTGTACTGTGAATTGATTGGTGCTATGACTGTCAGTGTGTCATGGTCGAAGGCTCCGAAGAAATCACCTGTGAAATAATATTTATTTCCGCTTACGGAAGGGTCGAAGCCGTCTATCGTTCCTGTTCTGCCGTAGGTGTCGGCAACAATTTGCCCGTTTTTTTCTACAATCATTATCTCGCATTGCAGATAGCGGTCAATACCGGAGAGCTGTGCGGTGGCAGACTGTACGGCAGAGGCATTGCCATTGATGATGCTGCTGCCGTATGAGGAGGCAATGTAGGTCGCCTGACGGTACATGGCTGCGGACTCACTTTTTACAGTGTGGTTATATACCATTTGCGGAATACATATTGATATGGTAAGAAAGCTTGCCACAGCAAAAATGAGATATTCGATTAGCAGCCTTATAAACATTTTCCTTCTCATGCTCTTTTGACCCCGAACTTGTAGCCTATGCTCCAGACTGTGCTGATACTCCAGTATTCGTTATCGTGTATTTTTTCGCGGATGCGCTTTATATGTACGTCGACCGTACGCGTATCTCCGACATACTCATAGCCCCATATATGGTCTAAGAGCTGTTCTCTCGTGAACACCTGATTAGGCGATGAGGCGAGAAAGTATAGAAGCTCAAGTTCTTTAGGCGGCATATCCACGTTCTGCCCCTTGTATATCACTGAATAGTTTGTTAGGTTGATGAGCAGGTCAGGGTATTCGACATACTCACCGAGATTTTCAGATGGCAGTGCAGCCGCAAGTGATGCCGCCTGGGTCTGTGTACGTCTTAGCACCGCTTTAACTCTTGCGACAAGCTCCTTTGAGTCAAATGGTTTTATAATATAATCGTCGGCACCAAGCTCGAGTCCGAGCACCTTATCAAAGACCTCACCTTTAGCGGAAAGCATGATTATAGGCACATTGGAGGTGCGCCTTATCTCACGGCATACCTGATATCCGTCTATTCCCGGAAGCATAAGGTCAAGAAGAATAAGGTTGGGCTGGAATTGTCCGAACTGTTCAAGAGCCTTCTCACCGTCCTCAACTATCATGGTGTCGAAGCATTCCTTCATAAGGTACAGTGATATGAGCTCTGCTATATTGTTATCATCGTCAACGATAAGTATTTTTTGTTTTGCCATGGAGGCACCTCCTGTTATGAGCTGAAGAACACCTATTTGAACTCTGCTATGGTTACACCGGCATCACCCTCGCCGAAGGTTCCAAGCCGGTATGATTTTATATATTTCTGGCGTTTTAAATGGTTCTGGACAGCATTTCTGAGAGCACCTGAGCCCTTGCCGTGAACGATCCGCACAGAAGGGATATGTGACAGATATGCGTCATCCAGGTATTTATCCAGATGTGCTATCGCCTCGTCAACGGTCATTCCTATAAGGTTGATTTCGCTTGAGAGTGAGAAGGTCTTGGAGGCTTTGAGTGCTCCTGAACCGCCCATTCCCTTTTTGGCAGAAATCTTGTTATTGTCCTCAAGAATAAGAAGATCCTTTATATTGACCTGTGAGTTTAATATTCCCATTGTTACACTCAAGTTGCCCTTGGCATCAGGCAGAGTGTGGACGGTTCCCTCAAGGTTCATGCTTAAAACCTTCACACGGTCACCTATGTGGAAATCCTTGGCAGAATAATTCTTTCCCGATGGCTTTGGAGCATTTTTGAGGGCGAGCTTTCCGGACACGGAATCTAATTTTTCTCTTGCCGCCTTTCTGTCCTTCTCCATCTCTGCCGCGGACACTCCCTGTCGCTCATACTTGTTGAACTTGCGGATAACCTCATCGGCATATTCCTTGGCGTCGCGCAGGATGTCGGCGGCTTCCTCGTTTGCACGGCGTATTATCTTATCGGAGCGCTCATCAAGACGCTCCTGCTTAGCCTCAAGTGCCTGCTTAAGGCTGGCAACCTCAGCTTTGTAGGAGGATATTTCCTCGCGCTCACGTTCGATAGTGACACGGCTCTCCTCAAGATTTGCTAAAAGGTCTTCAAATGCCTTGTCGTTGGCTCCAATCTGCGATTTCGCATTTTCGATGATATAGGAAGGGAGTCCAAGCTTACCTGAAATGGCGAATGCATTACTCTTTCCCGGGATACCGACTAACAATCTGTAGGTAGGGGAGAGCGTATTTACATCAAATTCACAGCAGGCATTTACCACACCGGGAGTAGAGAGTGCATACACCTTAATCTCACTGTAGTGGGTTGTGGCGGCACATGTGACCCTGCGCTTGTGTAAGTCCTGTAAAATTGATATGGCAAGTGCTGCACCCTCTGTCGGGTCTGTTCCGGCGCATAGCTCATCAAAAAGGACAAGACTTCTGTAGTCTGCCCTGCCTAAAATGTCAACGATATGTGTCATGTGTGATGAGAAGGTGGAGAGGCTCTGCTCAATGCTCTGCTCATCGCCTATGTCGGCAAATACTTCATTAAATACGGATAACTCCGAACCGTCGAATGCCGGAATGTGAAGCCCCGCCTGACCCATGAGTGTAAAAAGTCCGATGGTTTTGAGTGTGACGGTCTTACCACCGGTATTAGGACCGGTGATGACAAGAAGGTTGAAATCCTTTCCAAGATATACGTCTATGGGAACAACCTTTTTTGCATCAATAAGAGGATGACGTCCCTTTTTTATGTTGATGTAGCCGTTCTCATTCATAATAGGCTCGCTGCCGTTGTAGCGCTTTGAGAGATTGGCACGCGCAAAAATAAAATCAAGCTGGGTTAAGACCTTAAGATCTGCATGCAGACTGTCGATATACTGGGCTGCCTGTTCGCTTAAGCTGGCAAGTATTACATTGATTTCTTCAAGCTCCTTAAGCTCAAGCTCACGAAGCTCATTGTTGAGCTTTACAACCGCCATAGGCTCTATAAAGAGCGTTGAGCCTGAGGAGGACTGGTCATGGATCATGCCCGGAACCTGGGAGCGGTATTCTGCCTTCACAGGGATACAGTAGCGTCCGGCTCTTGTTGTCACAACAGCGTCCTGTAAGTAGGTGCGCTGACCACCTACCATGGAGTTAAGCTCTGAGTGGATCTTGTCATTGGCAATGCGGATATGCCTTCTGATATCCTTAAGCTTTGCACTGGCATCGTCCGCCATCTCTTCGTCTGAAATTATACAGCGGTTAATTTCGCGGTTAAGCGCTGTGAGCGGTTCGATTGCCTCGAACATTGTATCAAGGCAGTCACGGGAGTCATCATCGGTCTCGCGTCTGCCGTAGGTCTTTACACGATTGGCTGTACTTAGCATCGATGAGAGCGCAAGCAGCTCACTCATGCCGAGGCTTGCGCCTATTTCAAGCCGCTTAAGGGACATGCCGACATCCTTAAGACCCGAAAAGGACACACCGCCTTTTTTAACTATTCTGAAAAGAGCATCAGAGGTTTCCCTCTGTGCTTTTCGTATCGCTTCTATATCCGTCATAGGTGTGAGCTTACGGCACAGCTCTTTTCCCATATCGGAGGCTGCCTGTTCCGACAGCATATCTATAATCTTGGTATATTCAAGAATCCTTAATGCTTTTTCATTCATAACTAATATTAACTCCCTCAATGTATGTATTACTTACATTCTAGCTTAAAATATGTAAAACTGCAAACTATTTTCGCAAAAGATACTTGACTTTGCGTTCCGCTATAAATATAATGAGTATCGAAGCTGATATCAAGCTTTTCTTAAATACATTTCATGAAATTTTTCTTTTTACCGGTAATCAGGTAGTTACCCATTTGTATGATTGTGAGAGGAGGTATACATGATTTTTTCGGCACCTGAAGGTGTGCTGTCAGGTAACAGAGTTGGAGCTTCTACGGCGGGTCTTACGGAGAGTGAGATTGTGAAGATGGTTGTGGATCACGTTACCTCAGGTTTTAATGTTGCAAGATTTAATATGTGTGAAAGGGGTGAGATAAGCAGGGAGACCTTTGCAGAGGAGGTTAAGCAGTATATAAAGAATACCTATAAGGTCACACCGATGCAGCTTGAACATATATATGAGCAGTTTTCAAGGTTTGTGTGGAGCTACTATATCATAGACGGACTTATCGCAGATCCGGACATATCGGACATAAGGATAATCGACGCAGGGCATGTATATGTGAAGCGGCGCGGGGTGAGGGTGCTTTCGGGAGTGAAGTTCGACAGCAGTGAGGATTATGAGCGCTTCATAGAGAGAGTTGCCCTGAAAAATAAGGTGAACATGGGAAATAATAATGCGATAAGCATATTTACCGATAAGAGCCAGAAGGACTGGATACTGAGGTTCAATCTTTCAACAAGGTTCGTGCTGTCGGGGGCGGCTCCCATGCTTCATATAAGAAAGCATGCCAGGAGAAAGAAGCTTTTCCCACGGCTGGTTGAGGAGGGAATGCTGCCGGCAGAGCTTGCCGTAATGCTCACCGAAAAGATTGCGGCAGGGGAATCATTCCTGCTGTGCGGTGCAGGTTCGGCGGGCAAGACAACACTAATGAATGCCATGCTTGAGGCTATACCGGAGCGGTATTCGATCTTCTGCGTGCAGGAGGCGGAGGAGCTGTTTTCGATGAGACCGCGAGAGTTCTTTTCTTATCATATCGTGGAAAACAGAGGAGATGGAAAGATAAATTACTCACTTGAGGATATTGCAAGAAACGGTCTTCTTGTAGATTCTGATGTCTATATGATAGGCGAGATAAAGGGCGGGGAGGCGAAGGACTTTCTCTATGCAGTCCATACGGGCGCAATATGTTATGCCTCCATCCACGCCAATTCACCAAAGGATGCTTATTTCAGGCTTGTGGACTATGTCAAACGAAGCAGCTCCCACTCATCGGAGGAGATTCTGTTCATGCTGCGTTCCCTCAAAAACTGTATTTTTCTGAAAAAATATAAAATTGATACAATTACGGGGATGGAGTGGTCTGATGAGAAAAAGGAGATGGAATTTACTACAATATATGCGAGGGAGGGATAGTTTACGGATGCTTCAAAGGTGATTTGGTATTGCTTTTCGGGCGCTCATATTCTGCTTTTTGCAGTGCTTTTGCTGTTATCGTACCGGGCTATGCTGTATGTGCAAAAAACTAATTCCATAAAGCTTACGGTAAACGAGCTGTATGACAGGGTAAACAGCCTGTCCGGGTGCCGCGAGGAGGTTGGAAGGAAGCTTGCGGCACTATATGGGAATATGGGCAGGAGAGGACCGATTGCCCATATTTCGGATAATATTGAGTACAGTGGTGTGGGCAGTATTCTGCCCGGGCTTACACCTGAGCTGTATATGCTTATTGTGCTGATGCTATCCGCAGCCGCATATGTGCTGACAGGTTTTATATCAGGAAATATATATTACGGCATTCCGGCAGCGGCAGTTCCATGGGTTATTGGTGAGATATTCTTCTCACTGCTCCGCAATTACCGCTATCGCAGGGAGGAAGAGCAGCTTTTGACTCTGGTAAATTCTATTGAGGGCTGTGCGGCGGAGTCGGATGATATCATATACATACTTGAAAAGGCTGCAGCAATGACAGCAGGACCAATTCATGATGAGCTGTGGCATACCGTCACAATGGTAAAGAGCGGGCTGCAGGGAGCAGTGGCACTTGGACAGCTTGAAAGCAGGATTGAGCATGCATTTTTTAAGACACTGATACGTAATCTGGAAATTTCATCGAGAAATAATGCAAATTATCGCGAAATAACCATGCAGTGCAGAAGTCTTTTAACAGAGCAGCTGGATAATACAAAAAAATTGGAGGAAATATACCGTGAGGCGCGGATAAGGCTTATCGTGATTTTCCTATGTGCCATAGTGTGTCTTGAGATAATGGCGCGGACTATGTCAGGGATGAGCCTTAAAGGTATGCTGCTTATGTTTTCAAGAAGTGCAATCGGGTGCTGCCTCATAGCCATGATGCTGGGAACACTGTTTATGACAGCATATTTTATACTGGCAAAAGGGGGAGGCAGAAGGAGCAGATGACTTTTTTGATTGGGAATACAGCATATATCCGGACTGTACTCATGGCAGTGGCGCTGGGGTTATTTTTTCTATTGATGTACAAGTTCGCGGCGCATGCGATTGTAGATAGGTATGTCATGGCAGGGCGCAGACTGTATGACAGGCTGTCATCGGCGATGATAAATGCAGATAAAGACAGCCCTTTTTCATACGAATATATACAGCGGCGGCTTGACGCATGGGGAGTTACATATTATTCGCGAGGGAAAATCACTCCGCTTGTATACCTTAGCGGGAAGATGTTCTGTGTGATTGCGGGGTTCGCCGCAGGTGTGATGTTCGGTATTGTAGCTGCATTTGTTTTTGCTGTGCCGGCATTTTTCTATCCGGATATACATGCGCGGATAAGAAATCACAGGGACAATGAGAAAATGCTGCCGAGCATAATGGATGTATATGATGTCGTTTATTTACAGACGGATGCCGGGGAATACATAACAAGAACCCTGATTGACGCCTACAGGGTGGCGGCTCATCCAAGGCTCAAGGCAGCGCTCATAACGCTCACAGGGGATATCATGTCATCTAATGACCTGCTTGTTTCCATAGAGGTGTTTGGCGGAAAATTCGATAACGAAAATATAGATAATCTGGTTGCAACGATAAAACAGCTTATCAAAAATGATTCATCAACGGCGATGCTCGATGATATAAGAAGGTATCTGCAGACACTGATGGAGAGCAGCAACAGATATGAGCAGGAGAGAACGAGGAGAATGGGCGATGTATGTCTGTTTGCAATATTTATATGTATGATGGGAGTGCTTGTATACGCGAGTGCGAAAGGGTTATTAGAGTCGGTAAGAATGTTTAAAATATGAATATTTATAAATGGAGGAGAATGAAAATATGAATAATTATTTTGCAGGAAATGCTGTATGTGTGAAGCTTATGGATAAGCTGGGGTGCTGTGTGCAAAAGGTGAAGAAGGCATGCCACATGAAAAAAGAGGGAAGCGCCGTTATCGGAGAGGTGCTTGTCATGATTGTTGTGGTTGCTATGGCTGCTTTGTTCAAGTCGGGAGGACTCAGGTTTATTCAGGAGATATGGACAACCATGACAACCACGGCATCTACGATGTTTTCATAAAATTTATGAAAAGTGCATGGAAAAAAAAGAAAAGTGGCGTAGGGAATATGCTCTCATGCATGTTGGGAATGTTGTTTCTGGTTATGGTGATGTATTTAGGGCTTGATATGTATGCGAGAGTGAATATGGCAATCAATAAATCGAGAATTGAGAGGACATACATTCTCTATATGGAGACATACGGGTATCTGACACCTGAAAAACGTGACAGGCTTACAAAGGAGCTTTCCGACATGGGTGTGTCAAATATTTCCTATGCGGGTACAACTATGAGTATGGCCGGCTACGGGCAGGAGATTGTCCTGTCCGTGACAGGCATATTGAGGATGAATTCGGTTGCAGAAGTAGGACAGAATTTTGTCTTTGTAAGAGGAGGAGAAGAGAATTTTAGAATATATCAGAAGTCCACGGCAAAAAATATACAGGACTGAGGAAGCTTCGGCAGCACTTATGCCTTTAGCAATGGTGATTGTTGTGTTCATGTGCTGGTTTCTAAGCTATTCATTCAGAAGGGAAAGCCTGGAGTACAATTACGAACAGATTGACAGTAATCTTACGTACTCTTTGCTGGCAGCAGCGATAATAAACTTCAATGAGTATGCAGTATCAGGAAATCTTATCATTTCGGATGGAGCGGAGCCGGAGGTATGGGACAGTGCATTTATAAATTCTTATATTCGTTTTATGGACTGCCTGAAATGCAACCTCGGGCTTGATGAAAATATGTGCATAACCAAGGGGCAGGGGATGGAAAACAAGGTAGATATAATTTCTTACAGGGTATATAACTATCTGTCCGGTGAAGGCGGGTGGCATGTGACCGAATGCGGGATAAAAAACGGACAGCCATATACACTTAGATATCCGGATAATGTCGCTGTGTATGTGGCAGCTAACGATGGAATGATAAAGATTGAGCAGACATCGATATATGCACAGATTTCGTTCGGGCTTGATAAGCTGGGGGAATACTGCATGACGCGGCTGGTGGCGGTGACGGATTGAATATCAAAAAAGATAAGGAGATAAATCGGCATAAATGATGGGTAAAAGGGTGAAAAATGTGAGAATACCGCGGGAACAGCGGATAAAGGAAAGCAGGATGAGAACGCCGGATGTTAAGGTTCTGGTCTACAGTTTCGTTGTGACGCTCACATTGTATGCGCTGCTGTTGTTTATTGAGAGGACGGTTCTTAGTTCCGATGATTATACAACAGTCTATGTGGCACAGACTGATATTGGCAGAAATACGGTGATTACAGCTGATAACTTAGGTATTTTGTTTGCGGCCAAGGAGAGAAAAAGTGACTGGCTTCCGGATAACTGTATAACTGATATTTCTCAGCTTGTCGGAATGATGACGGTACAGGATATTGTAAAGAACGAGGTGATGACAGACAGGGCGGTTTCCGCACAGGACAGGAGAGCGGCAGGCATTGAGTCACCTATAGAGGTTGCCATGAATGCCAATAATCTTTCACAGGTTGTTGGAGGCATACTCAGGGAAGGCGACAGGATAAATATATGGTCGGTTACTGAGACAAATAATAATGGTGTCGGCAAGGTGACGGCAGAGAAAATCTGTGACTATGCATATGTGACAAGGGTGTTTACGGCTGCAGGAGTGCAGGTAAATGCAGCTTCCGGAAACGACAGCGCCGCGATGGTGATTAATATTATTATTCCGGAGGAAAAAGAGCAGGAATTTAATATTGCACTAGGGAAGGGGACACTCAGGGTAGGAAGATGTATGTATGAGCGTGAAAAAAATAAGTATACAGAGGAGTAGCCTATGTCTTTAAAAGATGTTTTAAAGAGCTGGCTTGTGCGGCTGAGCGGATGGGATTTGACAGTATATATATGTATTGTCATCGCGGTAGCCGGAGGTTTTGTGTGCGGCCGGAATAATATTATTCTGTGGTATATGCTGGTATTTCACTGTTATACGGATATAAAGTCAATGGAAGTGTATGTGCTGCCGGTAAGAAGTGCTATTATCGCAGAGACAGTCATTTTATTTGTGAAGCATGGCTTTTTATATATGGATTACAGAGAATTGTTCCTGTGTCTGGCTGCTGTTATTGTGCTCAGAATTATGAGAGCGTATGCACAGGGGGATATGGAATTATTCATAATGCTTATAATTGCAGCGGCATGTGGGGAAGGCAGCATAATCAGCTATTCATGTAAACTGGTTTATGGCTCCCTTGTAACTTTCTGTGTATCTTTCGGAGTGTATATGGCTGTATATAATCTAAAGGAAAAGCTGATGGGAAGACAGCTGAAAAAAATAAAGAAGGCACCGATGGTGCCCTCAATCGCATTGTCATTTTTTATCTGTTGTATAACATGATTCGGGTGTCAGAACATGCCGGTCTGATTTATGAGTGTATAACGTATTATATTTATACATGTCAGCTCCGTTGTCCGAAGCAGGAGGTTCTAAGAGCTCTGATAAAGGTTTCCTGCGTTCGCCACTGAAGAAAAGTATACATCCTTGTATGCTTTTCTTCTAAAGCAGCCTCCAGTGTGGAGGGTTAATTCTTTTAACAAGTATGTCATAAAAAATTCATATTTTTATTATATAATAAAAAATAACAGTTGTTCGGAGCGTACCAACCATTTATGTGAATCCGCAAGGTGCTTAACAGCTGCGAATAATGTAAAAAGGTATTGCAGGACATATAAAAGATAATCCGGAGGCTTAGAATCGCAATGGATAATAATCACAATATGCCGGGACAGCAAAATGATAAGCAGGAAGAACAGGAATACAGTCTGTATACAGAGAAAATAGTAAGGAAGCCCGGGATTAGAATTAAAAGAGCAGTGAAGCAAATAGCAAAGGTTGTAGGCTCGGCTGTGCTTTTTGGAGTTGTTTCGGGTCTGGTGCTGTCGGTAGTCTATCCTACTGCCAAAAAGTTCGTAGGGGATGCAGAACCCACAACGAGGCAGGGAACGGTAATACCAACGGACAGTCAGACGGAGGAGCCCGCAGATGATTCATGGGCATATTCTGACACCGAAACAGGGGAACCTGAGAGCAGTGCTGCTGTACAGAATGAGAGCAATTACAATGCGGGCGGGAGTGGCAGCGAAGGTATATCCGGGGAAAATGGAGGTAATGCCACGGAGAATACAGCGGAAAATGCAGATAATCAGGTGATTGGACGGGAAGAGCTTGAGTCATTGGTCAATGATAGGATAGACCATGCATTTACCATGTATAAACCGGGAATGTCCGAATTAGATTCGTTATATAGCGGCTTGAGGACAGTTATAAATGATGTAAATAAGTCAATAGTGTCGGTAGAGGTTTCGTATGACGGGGTTAACTGGGATTATATCTCAGACACCGGGATAATGGGCTTCATTGCAGCGGATGACGATGAATACTTTTATATTTTGACAATCAAGGAATTCGTGGAAGAAAAATATCTTTCCGTTATATTTAATGATGGAACAGTTGCGCAGGGAACATATATTACAGGCGATATGACAACCAATCAGGCTATAGTAGCTGTAGACAAGAGTGTATTTGGCGGTAAGGTGCCTGAGAATGTTAAGACGGCGGTACTTGGCAATTCCTATGTGGTGCAGCAGGGTGACAAGGTTATGGCAATAGGTAATATATACGGGCAGAGCGATATGGTGGTGTACACAACAGCTACATCCGTCAAAAAGAGTGTGGTTGACACTGATTGCAGCTATCGGGTGATAAGCACGGATATTTTATCGGGAGATGCTGACAGCGGAATTATAGTTAACACAAAGGGAGAGATTGTGGGTATAATTCCATACCATAATGAAGCAATTTCCGGGGAAATTATCAATTCTTATGGTATTTCTGAATTAAAACGCTTGATTGAAAGGCTGATTAATGGTAAAGTAACGCCGTATATGGGTGTCATCCCACAGACCGTGACTTCAGTCATGAAGGATGTATATGGCATGCCGGATGGAGTATATGTTAACCTTGTTGAGAGAGATTCACCTGCTTTTTACGCAGGTATTCAGAGTGGTGATATCATAACTTATATCGGAAAAGAGAGTGTTATGACTTCAAGGGCGCTTCAGAATATTCTGTTTATGACAGATGCGGGTACGGAGTTAACTGTATATATAAGCAGACCTGGTAAGGATGGCTACCGTAATATTGAAATAACGCTGGTATTGGGTTCAGAGTAACCCATATCCGAAGAATTTATAATTGATGCGATTGTGTCCATGAGAATGTAAGCGTGAAAGAGGTATCATAATAAAAGAGGATAGATTTACAGTTCGGATTTATCATGGATTTTTGTGACAGGTCGCTTAGAAATGAGGATTATATGAGATATATTGACAGCCTTCACGAAGGCGAAAGAGTTACAAGCATATATATGTGTAAGCAGAAGAATGCCGCCACAACCAAGAACGGAAAGCCTTATGAGAATGTTCTTTTGCAGGACAGAACAGGAACCCTTGACGCTAAGATATGGGAGCCTAATTCCATGGGAATAGAGGAGTTCGAGGCACTTGATTTTGTCGAGGTTCAGGGAGAAATTACTGTTTTCAACGGTGCGATGCAGATGAGCATTAAGCGTGTGCGCAAGTGTGCCGAGGGTGAGTTCGACATGAAGGATTTTCTCCCTGTCAGCTCACGGGATATAGGGGAAATGTATGCAGAGCTTATGACACTCAAGAACAAGGTGGAAAATACATATCTTCGCAGACTGTTAGACAGTTTTTTTGTGGATGACACGGAGCTTATAAAGAATTTCAAGTTTCATTCGGCAGCAAAGTCGGTTCACCATGGATTCGTAGGAGGTCTGTTAGAGCATACACTTGGCGTTACTAATTTATGTGACTGTTTTGCAGACAGGTATCCTATGCTTAACCGCGATTTGCTGATAACAGGGGCTATGCTTCACGATATAGGTAAGCTCAAGGAGCTTTCGGATTTCCCTTCTAATGATTATACAGATGATGGACAGCTCTTAGGTCATATTATAATAGGTGTTGAGATGATAGGAAAGAGTGCTGATAAGATAGAAGGCTTTCCTGCGAAGCTTGAGGCAGAGCTTAAGCACCTGATTGTATCACATCACGGAGAATATGAATACGGCTCACCGAAGAAGCCTGCTATTATGGAAGCGTTTGCATTGAATTTTGCGGATAATATGGATGCCAAGATGGAGACACTTAAGGAATTGCTTTCAACACCGCAGGCACAGACCGGCGAGTGGTTGGGCTTCCAGAAGATGCTTGATACAAATGTGAGAAAAACGCTGGTATGATTAGCAGGAGTATAACAGGCAGCCGCTAAGAATTTGCCGGAGAAGCCGGAAAAGAAAGAGGTATGATTTTATGCCGGTGCGGATTCTGTGATTGAAATGATGTTGGGGTCAAAACATGCCAACTTAATTTACGAGTGTATAACGTATTATATTTATGCATATCAGCTCCGTTGTACGAAGCAAGATGTTCTAAGAACATCTAAGCTTCTTCCAAAAGTCGTGATATGCATAAATATAATACGTTATACATGCTAAGTTTATAGCACATGTTTTGACCCCAACATCATTGAAATATATTTATAATAGAAACAAGCCGGAATAAATTTTGAAGTAAGAATTGAACAAATTATGGGAAAATATGTTTTACTCTTAATTGTTTTATGCATTGTCCGGCAGTGAAATGGAGATTATAATGGAAAAAAATCAGGAATGTATCATAAAAATAGAAGATATGTCCCTTGAAGGAGAAGGCGTAGGCAGATTAGATGGCTACGCCCTTTTTGTTAAGGATACGGTTATCGGGGACGAAGTGCGCGTTAAGATAATCAAGGCGAATAAGACCTATGGCTATGCAAGGCTGATGGAGGTGATAACACCTTCACCATACCGTGTCACCGCCAGATGTCCTATTGCAAGACAGTGCGGAGGCTGTAATCTTCAGGAGCTCTCCTATGATGAGCAGCTCAATTTTAAGCGCACAGTGATAGAGAAAAATATAAGAAGAATAGGCGGACTTACAGATGTAAGTGTGCAGCCTGTTATCGGGATGGACGAGCCGTTCTTCTACAGAAATAAGGCACAGTTCCCTGTGGGAGAGGACAAGGACGGAAATATTAGAATCGGTTTCTACGCAGGACGTACCCATTCCATAATAGAGACACCGACCTGCTTTATCGGTGCACCAATCAATGAGCCTATCGTAGGTGCGGTACGTGAATTTATGGCAGAAAATAACATAAGACCGTACAATGAGGCGGCACATTCAGGTGTGATAAGGCATATTCTGATTCGCTGTGGTTATACCACAGGAGAGATTATGGTGTGTCTTGTCATCAACAAGAATAAGCTTGCTTGCGCTGCTGGGCTGGTTGATAAGCTGCTTGCGCTTGATTTTTCACAGCTTAAAGGCAGTGAGCTTATGAAGGGGAGCTGGCATATAAGCAGCATTATGCTGAACATTAACACAAAGAACACCAATGTCATTCTTGGGAATGAATGTAAGACACTGTGGGGAAATCCTTATATTGAGGATTACATCGGTGAAGTCAAGTATCACATATCACCGCTCTCATTCTATCAGGTGAACCCGGTTCAGACAAGAAAGCTCTATCAGACAGCACTTGACTTTGCAGGACTTACCGGAAATGAGGTCGTGTGGGATCTGTACTGCGGAATAGGAACAATATCACTTTTCCTTGCCAGACAGGCAAAAAAGGTCTACGGTGTGGAGATTGTTCCGCAGGCAATTGAGGATGCGAAACAGAACGCTATTCTAAACAACATAGACAATGCAGAATTTTTCGTCGGAAAGGCTGAGGAGGTTCTGCCTGATTTCTATGCGAAGGAGAGCGCGCGGATCGGCAGAAAGCTAACCGCGGATGTCATAGTTGTTGACCCGCCGCGCAAGGGCTGCGATGAGACTCTTCTCGCCACAATGATACAGATGGAGCCGGAGAAAATCGTGTATGTGTCCTGTGACAGCGCGACACTTGCAAGGGATTTAAAGTATCTGTGTGGAAATGGATATGAGGTTAAAAAATGTATCGGATGTGATATGTTCCCGATGACGGTGCATGTGGAGACGGTCTGTTTGATGTCAAGGGTCGAAGGAAAATAGGCGCGAAAGCCCAGTAATACAGCGGTTTTCGGACAATCGAGCAAATTTGGCATCGGGCAGGACGAACGCTTCTCGGTAACTTATCCAAGAGCAAATCCGATCAAAAAGTGTGAGAGTTGAGTTGTCAAGATAGATGTCACTATGTTGAGTTGCCGAGTTAGATGTTTCATAGTTGTGGCTGTGAGATAGATGTCAAAAATAAGGCTCCCACTTTGCCATCATCGGCGGTTGGGAGCGGCACAAGGAGATGAAAGATTGGACGAAGCGAAACTCTACAAGGAACTTGGGGTATTGACCAAGGAAAAAGAAAAATGGGAAGAAAGCATTCCTTATGTCTCATCTCTCCTTAATTATGAATCCGTAAAGATACAGGCAAAGGTGCTTTGGCTGCTCGGCGAAATGGGTCTTCTTTATCCTCAGTCCGTGCAGGATACAGTTCCAACCATCGTTTCCTTCCTTGACAGCCCGGAGCTGCTTCTGCGGGAGCGGGCAGTGAACGCCCTCGGCAGGATCGGGCGGGGCGACTATAGCATAATCGAATCGTACTGGGCGAGCCTGTTCCGTTTCGCCTCCGATGAGGAGCCAAAAGTCCGACTGGCGTTCATCTGGGCATCAGAAAATATCGCCACAAATACGCCTGACATTTACGAAAACTATATGTCGGTATTTGAAAAGCTCCTGCACGACGTAGATGACAAGGTACGGATGGAAGCACCTGAGATCTTCCGCGTTCTCGGAAAGCGCAGGCCGGAATTCGTCAGGCCGTATGTGGAGCAGCTGCGACATCTATCGGGAATCGACGAGAATCGTGTAGTAAGAATCCACTGTCTGGGCGCAATCAGGGCGACAGGAGTGAAATAGAAAGGGCTCCCACACTGCCATCATTGGCGGCTGGGAGCGCACTTTACCAGACTCAACCAGCGGTAGATAAGATGGATGAGATCAGCGTTGCCGAAGCCAAGGAGGCTGTTGTCAAATCTAACGAGAAAATATGTGCCAGTTAATAATTATTCAATGTACTTGTACGGACAGACCAAGGCTCCCACACTGCCATCAACGGCAACGGGGAGCGCATTTTACCGGACTCAACCAGCGGTAGAGTTGCAGGAAATCAACTTACGGTTCGTGTAATAATACGATGATACCGGCTATGCTTGAGCCATGAAAGGAGGTGCCCGATATGGATCAAATTAAAATTGGAAAATTCATAGCATCCTGCAGAAAGGAACAGGGCATGACTCAGGCAGTCCTTGCCGAGATGCTCGGAATCAGTGACCGGGCGATATCAAAATGGGAGACCGGAAAGTCTATGCCGGATTCCGGGATTATGCTGGATCTTTGTGAACTTCTGAAAATAAATGTCAATGAACTCCTGTCGGGCGAAAGAATTATGGCAGAAGCATATGACAAACGGGCAGAAGAAAACCTGCTGGCGATGAGGCGAGAGGTCGAAGAAAAGAACCGGCAAATGCTCAGGACGGAATACCTGATATCATTCCCGGCAGTTATCGCAGGACTCTTCATGTGCTTTGTGGCTGCTTACGTGGAGTTGCCTGTATGGGTACGGGCCACGCTGATTGCGGTTGCTGTTGTGATGATTTTGACAGTTGCGTTTATCGCGGTCGGGATTGAACAGAAGGCAGGATACTATGAATGTCAGAAATGCCACGACAGACACATTCCAACCTACTGGCAGACAAATCTTGCGATGCATATAGGCAGAACACGATACATGAAGTGCCCGGAATGTGGAAAGTGGAGTTGGCAGAAGAAATTCCTCAGCAAGGAAGATGAGGAGGTGTAGGGATATGATAGAGAACGCGCATGTCGAAACTGCATCTTTCATTTGGCTGATTGTAGGCGCTGTGCTTTGGATTGCAGTTCCTGTGGCTATAGCAATTATCTGGAAATTAAAGAAAAAAGAGCCTATTACGTCCATTTTGGTCGGGGCAGCCACCTTCTTGCTTTTCGCTCTGATCCTTGAAAAGCCTATTCAGAATGTGCTGGCTTTTCCGACAGCAATGGGTCTTCCGGAACATACCGTCAGTCGATTTCTGAATGCAAACCCGGTGTTACTGGCGCTTGTTGCAGGGCTTTTCCCCGGAGTATTTGAAGAAACCGGGCGGCTGATCGCCTTTAAGACGGTTCTGAGGAAACGCAAGAACAAAGAGACTTCCATTTCATACGGCATCGGACACGGTGGGTTTGAAGTGATTCTGATATTAGGACTGACATATATCCAGTACATTGCTTATGCAGTTATGCTAAACACCGGAACCTTTGGAACCGTAGTAGATCAGGTTGTATCACAGGCTCCGGAGCAGCTCGGCAGTATCGAGTCCGTTGTAAGTTTGCTCACAGGATTCTCATTTGCAGATTTGAGTATTGCTTTTGTCGAGCGGATATTTGCAGTCTTGTTCCATATAGGTGCATCAATTTTTGTTTTTTACGCCTGCAAGGATAAAAAGCGATTCTGGCTGTATCCTTTTGCAATAATTCTTCATACCGGAATGGATTTTATCGGAGCTTTGAGCATCTTCAACGTGATAAACCTTTCTGCGTGGACACTGGAGGGAATAGTCGCAGTATTCGGATTGCTTACATTCTTCGGTGCATACTTGCTATTGTATAGGAAGGATGTTTGAAAAGAATACTGGCAAAAGTATAGTTAGAATACGCCAAGTCATCCACACTGCCATCAAAGGCGGGGGAGCGATGAAATGGAGGAATACATTATGAAGCATAAAGTAAGACTGACGGTCATCGACAAAAAGCTTTATCCGGAATTACAGCAACAGTACTGCGCTGATCCGAATTCCGGAGTATGTCCATGCTACAACGTGGGCGATGTCTTTGAATTCTATCGTGATGGTGACAGAGATGATTTCTGGCATTGCGGTCTGAATACGCTTATACACACAGCTGTCGATCCGGACACTGTGGCGGGCGGGCCGAAGATGCCGCATTGCTCTGAACTGTGGGATGCCATCAGCCGGTATATCTACACCGGTCTGCAGGGCGGTTCCATCATGAAGGGCTGGATGGACAGGGAAAATGAGATGATCGCCTGCTGCTCGGATGGCACAAGACCGGTCATTTTCAAGATCGAACGGATCGACTATGAGTAAAGAAGCGCGGAGGCTCCCACACAGCCATCAAGGGCGGCGGGGAGCCTTGTTTTATGCTTCGATATCAATTGTGATGCCGGACTTGAATTCCACGGTAAAGTGGTCGGCGAAAACGGTGATTTTCTCGATGAGCTTTTTGACCAGAGCCTCATCAAACTCTGTGATGTCGGTTTCCTGACCGGCGATGAAGTCCTGTAGCTCCTTGATCCGGTTCATCGCTTCCTCCCGGTGGTGGCTGTCGAGTTCGGATTGTTCTTTCTGATCGCGTAGCCGGAAAATCTCATCTGCGATGGCGTCATAGCCCTGTTTGTTGTTTGCCTTCTTGATGAGCTCTTTTTGAAGTTCCTCAAGTCTTGTCTGAATGCCGTCCGGTGAGAGGGTGTCAGCGTTAACCACGGCCTTGGCGATGTTCTGCTGTAAGGTTTTAAGGAAAAAGTCCCGCTCAGTAAGAATCTGATGAAAGGCCTTGACCGTGATCTCTTGTAGAAGGAGCTCGTTAACCGTCCGGTTAGTGCAGTTCTTTTCAGCGGAGGTCGGTTCCAAGCGGCTGATGCAGCGCCAGACGATGGATTTGCAGCCGTGGTTGTTCCAGTGAACGCGCCGGTAAAGCTCGCCGCAGTCTCCGCAGAAAACCATCTGTGCAAAACAGTGATTGCAGGAGAAGCTGCGTTTCTTGCCTGTCGGGCTGACGTGGACTACCCGGCGACGCACAAGCTCTGCCTGCACCTGCATGAAGAGCTCTTTTGGAATAATCGCTTCATGGTCACCCTCGACATAGTATTGAGGAACAGTGCCGTTATTCTTGATGCGCTTTTTCGTTAAGAAGTCTGTGGTGTAGGTCTTTTGAAGGAGCGCGTCACCCATGTACTTTTCGTTGCGGAGAATCTTGTTAATGGTGCTGGTGTGCCATTTTGTCTTGCCAGCACCGGTGAGAATGCCGTCAGCCATAAGCCCGTCAGCAATCTTATCCATGCTGGAGCCTTCGAGGTATTCCCGGTAGATTCGCTTTACGATTTCTGCCTGCTCCGGATCAATGATCAGGTGCCCATCGTTGTCCTTGGTGTATCCGAGGAAGCGATTGTGGTTGACCTGCACCTTGCCTTGCTGGTAGCGGTATTGAAGTCCCAGCTTGATGTTCTGGCTCATTGACTGGCTTTCCTGCTGGGCAAGGCTCGCCATGATCGTGATCAGCACCTCGCCTTTAGCGTCCAGCGTGTTGATGGCTTCCTTCTCAAAATAGACAGGTATGTTCTTGTCCTTCAGCTGCCGGATGTATTGGAGGCAGTCGAGAGTGTTTCTGGCAAATCGGCTGATGGACTTGGTGATGACCATGTCGATGTTACCGGCCATGCACTCGTCGATCATTCGGTTGAATTCGTCACGCTTCTTTGTGTTGGTACCGGAAATACCGTCGTCTGCAAATATGCCCGCCAGCTCCCATTCCGGATTCTTTTGAATGTACTCGGTGTAGTGCGTGACCTGAGCCTCGTAGCTTGTTTCCTGTTCTTCGGAATCTGTGCTGACGCGGCAGTAGGCTGCAACACGAAGTTTTTTCTGAGCTGATTGTTTTACTGTATTTCCGACCTGCCGTCTGGCCGGAATCACCATAACATTTCCCATTAGCTTACCTCGCTTTCAATGAGACTGTAGATGTATTCTGCCTGCAGCCTCGGATCTTCATAATGTTGCTCTGCCACTGCCATGCGAAAGCTGGTCGGAGACGCTGCAGGTTTTGAGTTCTTTTTCCTGTTCAACCTGCCAAGTTTCCCGGCACGTTCCAGACGGATGGCGGCAGCTTCATCAAAGGTCTCCTGATCAATGATAGCCGGGTAAAAGTCGTCTCCGAGGTAGTGCCTGTTTTCCATCAGGCGCTTTGCCGTGCCGTGGTAGGTTTCTATGCCAGCAGCGGAAGCAGCCTTAGCCAGCGCCATCCCGGAGATGTAATTCTCATAGAGCTTTCGTATTTTATTGGCTTCATCCTCTTTAATCGTGGCGCAGCCGTTTTCAATGCTGTAGCCGTAGGGTGTATGTCCCATGTATTCACATCCTTTCTCGAAGCGTCAGACCGCATTTCAGTTCAAAGCGCACTTCATTTCTGGAGCGGACAATGATGCGGTTCACATATTCATTAAACAGGTCATCATCGAATTCCTGAAGTAATCCACCTTTTTCTGTAAAGTGCAGAAGCGCTGTGGCTGCTGTGACCTTTGTTACATCTCCGGAAACAGCGTTTTTTAAGACGTTGATCTCATCCCGGAAACTGTCTGCCTGCGAAAGCAGCTCGTTCGTTTCTTTGTTAAAAAGGATCGGGTCGATGATGCCCTGTGTCATGAGCTTTGTCAGCGTCTCGCGCTTTTCTGTGTTCTGCGCCAGTAGGGTCTGTATTTCCTGAATGCGCCGAAGCGAGTCATCAGACGAAGTGTTTTTCAATGCGTCCACATATGGTTTTAGGATGATCCTGTGCGCGTAGACCAGCTTGTTCATCATGGTGACGAAAGCCTGCTTCAGATCATCGTCTTTTACAAAAAGCATGTGGCATTTATCTTTATCCTTGATGTGGGTACTGCAGCACCATGCGGTGTATTTGTATCCGGTACAGCTGTGTATCCGGCGCTTAAAGGTATCGCCGCACTCGCCGCAGATGATCTTCCCGGAGAAGGTGTAGCGATTCTGGTATTTGTCGCTCCCTTTGACGACACCTTTTTCCGTTGCCCGCTGGTGAATAAAAGCGTGAGCAGCTTCAAAGTCCTCCCGGCTGATGATTGCCTCGTGATGATCCTTGACCATGTACTGTGTCTGCTCGCCGTGATTGTTGTGCCGGACAAAGCGTGAATCCGAGTACGTTTTCTGGAAAAGGCAGTCGCCGACATACTTCTCATTGGAGAGCATCCCGCGAATGGTTGTGGCCGTCCAGCGTCCGTTTCGCTTAGTAGGAATGCCTCGCCGGTTCAGGTCGTCCGCGATGGCGTGGGTACCTTTGCCGGAGAGCAGCGCTGCGAAGATTTCCTTTACCACAGCCGCCTGCTCCGGATTTATGATCATCTGCTCGCCATCCCAATCGTAGCCGTAGGGTGGGTAGCTGACTTTATAGGTGCCGCTTTCAAAGCGTTTCTGGATTGACCACTTGTTGTTTTCTGATATGGAAACAGACTCGCCTTCGGCCATGCTGGAGAGAATTGCCAGAAACAGCTCGCTCTCCATTGAGCCGGTGTTGATATTTTCCTTTTCAAAATAAATCGGAATGTGCAGGGCGAGCAGTTTTCTTACCAGCTCTAAGCAGTCCGTAGTGTTCCGGCTGAATCGGCTGATGGATTTTGTGATAACAAAGTCCACTTTACCGGCCTTGCAGTCATCAATGAGCCGTAAGAGCTCCGGGCGCTTGTCCTTCTTGGTGCCAGTAATGCCTTCGTCGTAATAGAGTCCAGCGAACTCCCAGTCATCACGAGATGTGATGTAATTTTCGTAGTGGGTTTTCTGTGCCTCAAGGCTTTCAAGCTGAGCATCGGAATCCGTAGAGACGCGGCAGTAGGCGGCTACCCTGATTTTCTTGAGTTTAACTTTTGAGCTCGCTGTTTCCGCGATTTTCGTGACTTTTTTCAAGGGAAGTCCCTCCTTTCCGTACGTCTATACATCACTCTAAAGCGACTACATATCAAGGGATTTTCGGCATTATTTCCGCGAACAAGGGAGAGAAAGTTTCCCGATTGATGGCGGTTAATTTGTTGAATTCAGCCACAGAAATGAGGCCGTCATCGAGCATCTTCTTTGCGATTGTCTGCGCTCTGCGGTAGTCCAGATCGCCCTGAATCCGCTCTTGCGTGAAATATCCAGATTGAACATTTGTGATTTCGTCTGTCATAACATATCCACCTCCAGTTTCCACTGGAGATGAACTGCCGTTTTGAGCGGACGAAAATAAAAAAAGCCTGCGGGCATTCCGAAGAACACTCGCAGGCATAGTAGATTGGATATTCAGTTATTTCACTCTGATCTTCCAGCCGGTCAGAATGAGGTTGACGTTTTTTATGAGCGTCGGGTTGAGCTTCTGGATCGCCGAAACCGTGGTGTCGTATTTCTTGGCAATTCCGGAGAGGGTATCTCCGCTTTTTACAGTGTAATAAACAGGAGTAGATTCCTGCTTTATCACCAGAGCATTGACCTTTGCCTGCACGGCAGAATAATCATACCCAGCAGCGGTGAGACGCTCTTTGCGGTCGGTTCCGTTTCCCCATTTGCCGTCCAGAACTTCCTGCGCCAGCTCATCTACGGTCTTTGCCGGAGTGACCGAAGCAGGAGTGGCAGGCTTGCTGTCATCAGACGCAGACTTTGTAAAGTCGTTGAAGCCGCCGTTCTGGATAATGGCAGGATAATCCACATAGGCGTAGTCCATATCCACATTACCACTAATGCCGTCAATAGAACCCTTGGAAGAATACTGCCATATGCCGTAGTCGCCCTTATAGGAGCATTTGCTCGCATACTGCGCTACCCAGTGAGCGTATGGCGTGAGTTTCGTGTCATCCATGCGCTCCTTGAAACCGGAAACAGCGGAGCCATAGATCCCGACGAAGTAACCGGCATCTTCCATAGTTTCACAGAAAGCAATGGTGGCCTCAGTGATTCCGGCTTTGGCAGAAGCGGGCTGTGCCTCGTTATCCATATAGACCGGGTATTCCAGCTGCTTGCCCTTCAGGATTTGCAGGAAGCGCTCGGCATCTGCTTTTCCGGCGGCAGCAGTCACGCAGTCCTTTCCGACAAAGTAATAAGCACCGATTGGGATACCGGCAGCCTTCGCACCTTTGTAATTTGCTTCCCATTTGCTGTCCGTATAAAAACCGGCATCGGAGCCGCCAGCTTTGATGATGGCAAACTCAATACCGGCCTTTTTGACCTTATTCCAGTCAATGGTTCCCTGCCAATGACTGACGTCGATTCCTTTTCTCGTCATATTATTTTTCCTCCTCATCGTGACGGTCGTGGAGCTGCTCCAAGACCTCCTTTAATTTCTCCGGTACCGGCAGGCCGAGATGTGCTGCGTTCTCCGTCAGTGACAGGCCTTCATTGGACAGGTAGAAGAAGATGATCGCCGTGCGGAGCACTCCCGGATGGCCGAGTACCTGAACATCAATGACGTTTCCGATGCCTACCAGCAGGAAGATCAGCACCTTGCGGCAGATTCCCTTAAAGCCGACCTCGCTTGAGAGCTTTTTGTCTACGATGGCACACATGATGCCGGTAAGGTAGTCGCAGGTCACAAAGATCACCAGAGCAATCAAGAGTCCGTCACAGCCGCCAAGGAAATAGCCAAGCCAGCCTCCGACAGCGGCAAATACCAGTTGGATCGTGTTCCAGAATTCTTTCATGAGAAAATCCCTCCTTTATGCAAAATAAAAGCCGCCTGCATTTTGCAGACAGCCTCGTGAACTGTATCCGTGTATGAAGTTATATCTGTTTTGGCAGTGCCTCCCAGAGCCGCATATCCTCCTGTCCCAGCGACCACATGGCAAAGCCTCTCACTCCCCAGCGGTAGGCCGCTTCGTTTGCCCAGTAAACGAGCGAGTCCACATCCTGATAGTAGAGGATGGAAAAGCCGTCTGCGTCTCCGAGAAAGAGCCTTGCTATCCAGATGTCGATATCCTTTGGCGTGATGGTCACCGTATAATCGTTCCCACAGGTCAGGGCAAGCTCATGGGAGTGGTAGAATTCATAATCCAGCGAAATACTCTCGCTGCGTGTCACATCCTCCTCGATATCCGAGGTCAACGTAAACACCTGAAATTCCGTATCCCACGTGGCGTTCGACCGGCTGATCCTGCCATACTGCGTAACTGTGCCGTCCGGGAAGGTAACATCAAAGCGTTCGTATGGCTCGTAAGTCCACGCATCGCCAAGGCGGAGCAGCTCGCAGACCGTCCGGTTATCTGATCGGTATCCGGCATAGCCTCCGGAAAAGCCGCTGACCGTAGCAGTGAAGCGAAGCGTATAGGAAGAACCGGAATAAACACGCACCTTATTCCCACGGATACGCATCTCGACCGTGTACATGGATGGATCGGTACGAAGGTCGGCGTTTGCTGTCCGCTCTATGGTCTGGCTGTAGCTGCCAAGGAGCGTGCTGCCGTTATAAAGCTCCACAGCCTGAGAATCATAATTCAGGCAGCAGAACAGATCCCCGCAGAATACTCCGGCCTTGCCACTTCCTGTCGCAGGAAAAGTCAGCCTTGCCCGCAGGTGAATATCGGAAAAACCATCGTATTGCCATGCGAGCTTTCCGGAGCCGTCAAGCTGGGAGTAAACGCGACTTTCGGAATATTCATCTTCACGCCATACCGTCCAAGAGCCTGAAAGCGTCGTCCAGTAGTTTGTTTGCAGCACACCGTAGTCCCGGAAATCCTCATACCAGATAAGGGCAGAGTCCGGCTTTCGCCTCAGCATTTCACAGGTGAGCTTGAAGGCTCTATCCGGCTGACATTCGTTGCCGTCCACGTCGATAAAGTGGCGTGGAGAGAGCGTAAAGGTCGCAGTGCCCGCAGAGGGAGCCTCCGAAAAGCTGCTGCAAACATGGTAGCCGTAAAACTGTACGCCTTTTACATCTACGGATATCACAATGGTGTGCGTTCCGGCAGATAGTGAAATGTTGCTGGCGAGCGTCGTCCAGAAGGTGCTCCTCCAATATGGCCACCAGAGCCGGCTTTCCGTAAAATGCATCCGATTACCGTCAATCGAAACATAAATGCCGTTTTTATCCCAGAAGGGATAGCAGAGCCGGATGGCAATGTCGTAGGTTCCGGCACTTGAAACGGAAAAGGTATATGTGGCAGAGCCAGCATCACCGAGAGTGGCCACGCCGTTTTCAAAGGATACAATGCCGGAGTAGGAGCTTGTTGTTCCATCCGCATCCACATAGATGGTGCCGAACTCTGTGTGTTGCTCTTTGCTATAAGCCGTCAGATAATGCCGCCTGTTATAGGTTCCGTTCATTAGAGGATACTCATAGCTTGTGGCGTCTCTGCCTTCCATGAAGTCGTAGACCTGCGGAAGCGCCCAAGGTACCATGTCATAATCGTCCCAGTATGCGAGGATCGGGATGAAGGGCTGCGGTGGAGCATCGTCCGTGAAGTTGTATTGCCCGGTCATCCAGTTCTTTGCCGCATAGTAGGTATTTGATGTGCCGCGATAGGTTTTACCGAGGTTTGCAGGAAGATCATAAATCTGCCAGTTCCAGCCGTATGCAGGAAGGCCGAAGAATATCTTCTCCGGATTCATGACCGTGACCGCGTAGTCGTAAATGCCCTCAAGCCAGTCCCTTGGAGAGACGGCTCCGGGAGCAGAGCCTGCCCACGCCATGCCGTAGCTCATGATGGCGGCGGTATCGCAGTAATCATTGAGGTCGGCGTACACGCACCAGTTCTCGCCGCCGACCGAGCCATTGACCGAAGTCATACCCGGCAGGCAGATGTTCATCAGCTTGGTGCTGTCATAGTCTTTGACCGTGCTGTAGATATTGGCGAACATCTGCGTGGATGCGGCGTGCGTGGAATATCCGTCCCCGCGCTCCAGATCGATGTCGATGCCGTCGCACCACGGATATTTCTCCATGATGCGGACGATTTCCGAGAGGAAGGTGTCCTGCGCTCCATCGGTGTTGTCACGGAGCGCCTTGAAGATGCTGTTCGTGCCGTCATTGGAAATGGTCAAAAGCCATTTGATGTGCGGCCACATATTGATATAGGTCAGCATACTGGAAATGCTGACGCCCGTTTCATAAATCTCCCCGGTAACCCTGACCTTGAAGGAGAAAAGTCCGATCTGGCTGATTCGGTCGCCGTAATCCCGCAGGGCGTTATACATCCTGGTATTTCCCATGAAAGTCCACACCATACACCCTCTATGTTTTAAATAATCTCTGCTCATATCAGCGCGTCACCTCCCGATGAGCATAAAAAGAGAGCCGATTTCTCGACTCTCAAAACTAATCTGTGTGTTTCAGTAATTATTCAACCGTAATCAGCTGATATCCGGCTTTGACTGCATTTTTCCCTTTTTCGCCGCTCTTTACAAGCTGATCTGTTTTCTTATCGTACCAGTACAGCCCTGTCCACGCCCATGAAAATGCTGTAAGAACAAAGGTAATTTTTACACAGTCATATTTCTTTCCGCCTACCTCTACCGTTTCCTCACCGGCTTTTTCGGCGGCAAATTCTCCGAGTCCCATTGCGCCGCGATTGTTGCCGGTTCCGATAGAGTAGAATACAATCTGTTTCTCATCAGAGGCTATAAATGCCGGCATTGCCATATCCATCATCTGATACCACAAGCCGTCTCCGATCTTGAATGTCTTTTCTTGTGGCTTACCCTTGAATGTTCCGGTGAGTTTTATATAATCACCGTCTTTTACTGCGGTAAGGTCGGTATTATCAAACGGTCTTGAATAATGCCACGAAGAGCATGACAGGTTCTTTTCTACAGTGTATTCCTCATTGGAAAACACGGAATCCCCAGTATATACGGTATGAATGATCTCGCTTTTGTCCTTAAAACCTGACACATCAACGATTCTCTTATCCGCATTATCTGATTTCCTGTATTTCATTACAGATACCTCTGGCGGATATGAGTAATCGGGGATGTTGTATGAAGAGATAACCTTTTGTGAGTACACAATGCGCCCCTTCAGGAAAACCTTGTCAATGAACTGAATGTTAGAAATATCTTCGGCAGGATTTTTCTCAAGCAGTATAAGGTCCGCTTCCATGCCTTCATGGACAAGTCCTTTTCGGTCCGATATTCCCAAATGTTCTGCCGCATTTTTAGTGGCAAGAACAATGGCTTGCATGGGCGTAAGTCCGGCCTCAACATAGTACATAAGTTCCCGGTGTTCAACCTCTCCGCCCATCATTTCGAGCATATTGTCCGTTCCCATTGCAATATGTATTCCTGCATCGTACAACAGTTTCAGATTGTGCATATTGGTCGTAAGATAATCGGGATTTTTCTCGTATGTCATTGCGTTTACGGTCGGCACATAGTGCGCTCCGCTTTCTTTCCACAGATTGATAATGGCATCATCAGGAGAAAGCGCCTCATCAAGTATGCCGTGTTCAATACCGTATATTCCCGCTTCAAGCAGATCGCGCACATCCTCCTTGTAGAACACGTGAGCCGTGGTATTCAATCCGTTTTCTTTTCCTTCACGGATGATCTGCTGCATCAGGGACTTGTCAATCTTATTGATTTGAAGCTTCTTATCGAAATACCAGTAGTCACCGCCCTGATAGGTAAATTTCAGAAAGTCCACATCTGCGGCTTTCAGTTCCTTTATCCCCTCACTGACCTGCTGTGCGGTGCTGACTTCGATTGCCATTTCTTTTCTTATCCACGGATTATCCCCGCCGAGCGTATTGGCAGGATGACCATCGGGAGCGGTAAAATTAGGCCCTACGACCAGGAGCTCCGGACCTACGATTTTTCCTTTCCTGATCTCGTCACGCAGTTTGTATATAAAGTGCCTCGGAGCGCACAGATCCTTTACGGTTGTGATACCGTAGGGCAGGACCCTTTCTTTGAAGATGTTCGGTATCTCGCCACGCAGAAATCTGTCACTGTCCTCATCGCTGCGGTTGTTCAGCCCTTGGATATGAACATGGCAATCGATAAGTCCCGGCATAAGCGTCATATCGCTGCCGTCAATGACCTGTGCGGAGTTTGATGTGATTTCTTCCTCCGTTATTTTTTCAATTAAGCCGTTTTTAATCAGAACATTCTGTCCATGCATCTCGCTGCCGTCACCAACAATCACATGAACATTTTTGATTAGGTATCCGCTTGTCTTTCTCTTCTTTGGTCTGAGTAGGTATTTTACAAGTACAAAACAGACAACAGCGACCCCTATAATCATTTGTATCCACCCTATGAGCGGAATTCCTAAAAATACAGGCATAAACACGCCCTCCAGTCCCGGATGCTATCCGAATATTTTTTTGAAGTATTCGTCGAATGAATCCTTCGGCGGGATTGCCATGCCCTGATTTTCATCGGCAAGTATCAGAAGATGGTCGCCCGGATGTATATCAAACACATCCCGCGCTTCTTTCGGTATGACAATCTGTCCTTTCGTGCCAACCGTTACCGTCCACGCGTATTTTCCTTCTGGTTTATCCATTGAGAAGTACTCCTTTCTTTTAGTCATACTAATCATACATTTCATACCTTTCTTTGTCAATGGATTTCATCGGACTTTCATCAGAATTTCGCTTGTTTATCACAAAAGCGCGTCACCGTCCTTCATCTCCTGAAACTCCACATATATCTTCGCCGACTTCTTGTCCTCCACCGTGATGGGATGCTTGCTGTCCCATGCGACGGAATACTGGAAAAATCCGTACTTCGGCGTAGCCGAGCCGTTCTTCAGGCATTTCCTTTCCGATGCCGACAGCACAAGTTCATCGCCTGCTGAAACGGCATTCTTAAAAACCGCCTTATGTGCCCCGGAGCCTGTTCCGATGGAAATGCTCCCGGCAGCCATATCCTGCAAGGGATAGATTTTGTAGTCCAGCCCCGCGGATGTCTTTCCGAGATTGAAGATAACGCAGGTGGCAGAACCTCGCACGATGCCGTTAAAGAACCGCTTTCCGCTGACGGAATAATCATCCGCGGTATCATATTCTTCAAGCATCGGCTCTGCGGTATTGACCGTGTAACCAGACAGCATATCGCCCTCCTGGAGCATAAGGTCGGTGAACCACACATCGCCATTGCAGTCCGTGACAAACGGACGGACGGTGACATTGACCACTCGTTTATCCTCTTTCTTTGATATGACTTCCACAAAGCGTTCAAAATCAGCCATTTAATCACCGTCCTGCGTCCATTGTATTTCACTGACATGACCGACCCACCCGGAGGCAAGGGAGCCGTCCTGCAGGAGCATATCCGTGATATATACCGTTCCCGTGCAGTCTGACACAAATACCCTGACCGTGATTTTCACAGGTCTGCCATACTGCGGGCTGACGTCTTTCTGCACATGAGTAAAACTTGCCATAATCATTCCTCCGAATCCGACGAGGATATCAAGTCTATCGTTCTTGTTTCCGTAGAGCCGTCCTCGTACTCAATGACAATCTCCACACCGACCTGCCCGGAAGAGCCGAGGGAGAGGTTTTCCGTGGCAATCTGCGCCGAGAAGGTATAGCTGTCACGATTGGAGGGAGTGACCGTCTGCTCCATGTATTTTGTAATGCCGGCCGCACCCTCGCATTTAAAGGATGCCGTGCCGGTTACACCGTTGTCCGTATCCACCGAAAAGCCCGAATTCGTCCAGTAACTGAAATTGGAATCCGCCCGTGAATTCTTCAGATGGTTGAACGGCACGAAGTTCTGCAGCTGCTGATTGTCGATGTAGTTCGCGCCCTCAAGGGTATCCGCCGCCGCGTCCCACTGCGCCGTTGTATCGCCAAGCTCCCGGAGCGTGGTGGAAAGTTCAAGCACCGTGTTCCACGGCTCCTGCAGGTTGTACTCCCTGCGGACGATCCTCGTCTTGATGGATAAGTCCAGATCTTCATCCGCCACCATAACCGTATCACCGAGGTTCCAGCTTTCATGCTCGTAACCCGTGAGGACGGTGAGGTCCATCGCTTTCAGCACATAAGAAATCCTCGGCGTTGAATAATCCGCAAGGCGCATATTGGCAAATTCAAGCATCTGGTACGGATTCGTAAAGGAGGAACAGTCGAGCGTCTTGATACGCACTTCGTTTGTGTAGCTATAGTCCTCCACATAAGCCTTGCCGTCATTGATGTTGGCAAATGTCATGCCGTCCGCGCCGACAGCATAGAGCCTCGTGATAAGCCCCGTGGTATCAATGACGCGCTGGATGGACTTCATGTTCTTTTTGTAGCAGAACAATGCCCCGGAATCCGTGCCGGAAAAAGTCAGCAGGCTCACCGTCTTGTTGGCGTTATCGAAAATGAGGTCGCCGCCGTGAAGGTTCTGCACCTGCCGAAGGATGGAGAGCGCGTTATTCTCTGTCGATGTCCACGTCCTCTTGGTGCTGACATTGACTGTTCCGATTTCCCAGTCCGTCCCCTGCAGGGCATACGCCATCGGTACATCCGCCGTGTCCGCCGTGAACGATGTTTCTTCCTTTTTGACGGAGAATGACAGGTCATAGAACGCCGCCTCCGCATACACCGAGGTTATCGCTTTTCCGCTCTCGTCCTTATCGTCCGTCACAGTCCTGATGCGGTAGGTATCGGAAACAATGCGCACCTGCTTTTCGTTTTCGACATACGCTCGTTTGCTGTCCTTGAACGGAAGTTTGAATTCCAAAGTATCAATGCCGTTTATCTCGCTTGTAACGATGATGTCGTAGGCGTTCTCCAGAACAGCCACAGCGTTGTCATTGCCGTCAAGGATAACGGGACGGGCATAGCCGAGCTGCGAGTATAACGGTTTCGGGTTATCGTAAAGATTGATCGACCTGAGAACCGGCGTCCTTGCCGTGTTCGTGGTGGCAAGCGTCACTCTATACCGGATATATGCCTTTGACGGGGACTGCAAAGCGCCGCCCATGCCAAGGGCGATCCAGTCCGTCCAGGTCGAAAGATCGTCCGATGTTGACGTTTCTATCAGCGAGACCGAAGTCACGCCCGGTGATACATCCGCACTGACGGACACCCTACCTGTGCCTGATATTCCGCACTCAATGGCGGCTGTGGTCAGCACACCGCTTGAAGGATACACGGAGTCCGTTGCCTTCAGAGTGACTGCATCCTCTGTGGTCAGTCCGTCCACATCCGCGTCCGTGTCCGCGCCGTTTGCCGAGAGGGATTTCAGGAACCACTCGGCAATATCATCGGCTGTCACATCCGCGTCGCAGTTTAAGAACCAGTCGTCAAACGCTCCCGCGTACCAGTAGGAGGTATTCAGCATGCCCCATACAAGGTCAGCCGTGCAGGAGCGATTGAGCGTTCCGTTTATCGTAAGCGCGGAGGAAATCCACACTTCTCCGCCGGTTTTGTCGCCGACCACGTACCAAGCCTTCTGATTGTCCGGCTCTATGACCGCCGCGATGAAGTACCACTTGGCGTTTTCCAGAGAAAAGGACGGCGTGACCGATGTGTCGAGTATCAGGCTGCCGGAGGAATTGTAGAGCATGAGCCTTGGCTTTCCCCGGATAAGCGACAGATAGAATATCGGATTGCCCGTTCCCGCTCTGGTGGAGAGGATAGGCGTATAGGTATTGCCGACCGAGTAAGTGGTCGGACGTATCCAGCCGCCGACAATGATCCGCTCTCCGATATCCGAGAACATCGTGCCGTCATTTGACGCCCGGAGATATGTCTTTTCAGATGAGGGATTGTTGATGTTCATCTGAAAGAAGTTACCGAGATGCCCTGTTTTGAAGTCGGCGGTCGTGCCGCTCCAGTTGTTGATGTATGCGTCCCTGCCGTTGCCGGAGGAATCCGCTGTGCAGGTGTTCGCGTCCGGCTCGGATTCATTGAACCGCCACAGACCGTCTTTTCCCCAGGCGGAAGGCACCTGCCCGGTAAAGGCGTCCTGTGTGTTCATCGTATTTTTAAGCGCCATCAAATCACCTCCAGCGGCTCCTTGCCGATATTTCCAGTTCCGTAAAGGTCACAGTATTGTCCGAAACAGCGACCGTCACAGTATTTGCGCCCACATTCAGCGTGGGGAAATTAAGTTCCGACAAAAGCGGCAGACCGTTCCGCAGCGTATTGCCGTTTGCGTCCACCACCTTTGCCGTCATAAGCGCCGAGTCAATAACCAGAGTCTCACCGCTTGCAAGGCTGCCGATGATTTTCAGTTCGCTGCCGTTCGTGGTTATCGTGATATATGTTCCCGTGCCGGACGGAATAACTCCCTTAAGCGAATACACGGGCAGGGAGTATGCGTTCCCAAGCGATCTCGATATTGTGGCTGTTCCGGCAGCTGAACTTGTGAAAGTCTCATCCGTGGCGGCGTAGGCATACGGATCGGGACATAAAAAGACAAGGTCGAATGTGCAGGAATTGCGCACCGCCTTGTCAAAGGAGAAGCCCTCGTTCAGCCTTGCGGAGTATACCCGTCCCGGCTCTTTATCGAGTATCAGAGGACACAGCCCGTTATCGGGATTGAGCCACGATACGATCTCATCCTTCAAGTCGAGGAAGTTCGCATCGCTCTTTCCGGGAGGAATAAAGCAGGAAATCTGAATCTTCCTCTCGCCGACAGTCTCTCCGAAATCGAACACGCCCTCGTGTCCGGGCATGGTGACGGTGTTGTTCCTAAGGTCCGGCATACGGTTTTCAGTTGTTATTCTTGTGGCAAGCCCCATCGACTGCGAGGTCGTGCCGTTAAATGAAAATCCCATATCAGATATATCCTTTCGCCCGTCTGCCGGCATTGAGGAGCGTGTTCAGCTGCTGCGATATCTTTCGGATATCATCGTCGCTACGCACGCTCATTTCCTGTATGTTAATTAGCGGCTGGTCGCCGGAAAGCGAAAGAGCCGCGCCCTGCACCGCGTCCTGAATCATGGAGCGCAGCGAGCTCACACCGACCACAGCTTCATCACCGGCCTCACCGCCGCCAAGAAGTGTGCCTCCGCTCTGGCCGAAGATGGTCGCATCCTTTAAGATCATGCCGCCGGACATCGCCTTCTTATACCAATCCACAGAAAAGTGCGGTATGGATGGCGGGTTCAGCGAAAAGCTGCCTGTGATGGAGAAGTGCGGCAGCTTGATCTTCGGCAGGCTCCAGCTGAAATTGAATACGCTCTTTAGCTTGTTTACGATCCCGGATACCGTGCTCCAGATGGTATTGAACACATTCGATATGGTACTCTTGATCCCATTTACGATATTGGACACCGTGCTCTTGATCGCATTGAAGCCGTTACTGATGCCGGACTTCATGGTATTCACCACATTCATGACCGCGCTCTTTATACCGTTCCAAACGGAAGTGACTACGCTCTTTACGGCATTGAAAATCGTAGAGGTCGTAGTCTTGATGGCATTCCATGCGGTGGTGATGACCGTCTTTATGGCGTTCACGACAGTTTCAACAGCTGTTTTTATCGCGTTCCAAACAGTAGTAACCACGGTCTTTATCACGTTCAGGACGGTTTCGATGATCGTCTTGTAGATATTGAAATAGGTGGTCACTACAGTTTTGATTGCATTGAAAATGGTTTCAAAAAAGCTCTTGATGCCATTCCAGATTGTAGAGATAACCGTCTTTATGGCATTCATCACGGTTTCAACCGTAGTTTTTATCGTATTCCAAGCTGTGGTAAGAAAACTGCTGATTGCATTTGCCACAGTGGTGAAGGTGTTCTTTATTGCCTCCCATATACTGACGAAGAAGTCCTTGATCGCCGTCCATATAGTAATGGCAATCTCCTTGACCTTTTCCCAGAGGTTGATCCAGAATTCTCTGAAGCCTTCGCAGTTGTTCCACAGGTAGATAAACGCAGCTACCAGCAGGCCGATGGCCGTAATGATCAGGCCTATCGGATTTGCCGCCATGACAGCATTCAGACCAGCCATCGCCGTCTTTACTCCAGCCATAGCAGTGGTAACAGTAGGAATAATTGTCATAATCGTACCAACAGCGGATATAACTTTGCCGACGATTACAAGTACCGGCCCGATTGCAGCAGCCACGAGTGCAATTTTTACGATCATCTGCTGCATAGGCTCTCCGAGGTTGTTCCACCATTCGGCGAGGGATTTCAGCTTGTCAGAGAGCTCTTTAAGGACAGGAGCGAGAACTGACATCAGGGAGTTGCCGACCTCCGCACCGGTTTCCTTCAGAGAGTTCATGGTCATCTGAAACTGGTCAATCGGGTCGAGTGTCTCATTGAAGGTATTCTCGACACTGCCTTCAAAATCTCCGAGGAAGCCGGAGAAATCCGACAGGTTGAGCTTTCCGGTCTGCACGGCATTATAAATGGAGGCACCGGCCTTACTTCCGAAGAGGTCATAGGCCGCCTGCAGCTTTTCTGCATCGCTTCCGCTTCCCTGCATGGTAGTGGAGAATTCCGCAAGTGCCTGATCCAGCGTTTTGCCGTCTGCCGTTGCATTCTTCATGGCTGTCTTTAAGCCCATCATGGCGGCAGATGTATCAAGGCCGGACATTTCCACCATGCCCATAAAGCCAGCGGCCTGCTGGGCAGTGAGTCCCATTTCCTTCAGCTGCGCGGCATTGGAGGAGAGGGCATTTGCCAGCGTGTCCATATCAATGCCGGTGGCCTGACCGGTAGCGTTTAAGGCATCCAGAAGATTATCTGCCTCGGAAGCGTCCATGCCGAAGGCGTTCATGCCGGAGGATACATTGTCGATAGATGTCGAAACATCGGTATCATTGAGCTGGGCAAACTTGATGAATCTTGCCGAGAGGTCATCCAGCGCCTGCCCGGTCAGGCCGAAACGCGTGTTGACCTCGCCGACAGCAGCACCGGCAGTTTCGAAGTCCGTCGGTATCTCTGTGGCGAGGTCTTTTACGATCTGGCACATATCTTCCAGCTCATCACCTGTAGCGCCGGTTTTCTGTGCAACGATGTCAAGGCCAGCGTCCACCTCGTTAAAGGCTGCAATGGAGGCAGCGCCGATGGCGACAATAGGAGCCGTTACATGCGTAGACAGGCTCGTGCCGACATCCGATATTTTCCCGCCGACCTCCTGCAGTTTAGAGCCGGTCGCTCGGAGTGTTGCCGTGATAGAAGTATCTGTTTCCCGACATTGCTGTTCGAGGTTTTTGAGCTCGTTTTCGGTCTCTATGATCTCACGCTGCCATGCATCATATTGCTGCTGGGTGACGGTACCGTTTTTTAGTCCAGCATCCATCTGGTCTTGCACGGACTTCAGCTGTGTGAGCTTTTCCTTCGTTTCGGAGACTGCCTGTTGTAGGAGCTTCTGTTTCTGTTCGAGCAGCGTGGTATTTGTCGGGTCGAGCTTCAGGAGCTTGTTGACATCCTTCAGCTGCGACTGTGTTGATTTGATTTCCTTGTTTACACCGGATAGGGCTTTGGAAAGGCCGGTCGTATCGCCGCCGATTTCCACGGTTATGCCTTTTATTCTGTCAGCCATGCGATGACCTCCTTCCTGTTAAAATCGATCCATCTGCTCCTGTGTCGCGAGCGCAGGATAGTTGTAATCGTCGTTGCTCATTTCTGCATACATGTCATTGACAGTCCCGATAGTGAGCAGGTCGAGCTCCGAGATGGAAAGCCCGATCTGCACACACCGGAGTAAAAAGAGCGGGGTTGTCATTTCCCGCTCTGTCGGATGATGTTTTTTTTAGATTCCACCTGCTGTTCCACATTGAGTCCCCACAGCTCGATGATCTGAGGCAGGATTTCATAGATGGAGAAGGTGTTGAACTGGTCGAGCCAGTCCTCCGGAGTGTCCGGGACATCAGGATTCTGATGCTTTGCCATCAGCCATGCGATGTTCTCAAAAAGCTCCAGACTGAAGGTGTCCAGATTGGAGCTTTCTGCGTCGCTTTCATCGATGCCTTTCTGCAGCTCGTTTAAATCCTTATAAATGTCCCTGTGGAACTTATTTCTGTAAAGGCGAGGAATGGCGGCTGAGGCGCGGAACTGCACCTCTTTGCCGTCAACTTCGATTGTTTTTGTTACTGCCATATCGCGCCTCCTTATTCACCACTACTTACTGAAGCACTCGGCTCATATACAGAGCTGTACCAAGCGTCGTAAACAGCACTTGTAGTGTTCGTACCGGTTTTGACCTTCACAATGCCGGAAGGGAGCGGAGAAGCTGTAATGGAAAGCGTCTCTGTCTGCACCTCGGTAGAGTCCTCCTTGGTGCTGCCGGTGACGGAAGGGCGGGTCGCGCTGCAGTAATACATGCAATGGCGGATCTTTCTCTGGTCGCCGGAAAATTCAAAGAGCAGTGCGAAATGCTCCGGCTCTACATCCTTGTTTTCAACGATGACGCCGTTTGCATCCTCAGTCTCATGCATGATGTCCGTAAGAAAGCTCTCCGGAATCAGCGCCAGCTCAAAGTCGCCGGAATAGCCGTTGTTGTTTGAAACCATGTAATATACGGAGTCGTCCGCATAGAATGGATCATTATCTCCCTCAGCATCCAGCGAAAGGGATACAGCACCGGGCATTGCTACAGGCGTGCCAAAGGTAACAGTTCCGTCAGCGGCAAGCGTAGCAATGGCGTAGTGGCAGTTTTTAAGGCCGAACTTGACCTTGTTACTCGTGTTAGGCATAGTTTTTAACCTCCTATGATCTGTGTTTGATATAAGACCTCGTACAGCTTCTCCGACTCGATCCATACCTCAGATTTCTCATAAGGCAGGTCGTGGGCGATTAAGATGTCCTCGATCTGGGTTTCTGTTTCCGGGTCTTTTACGTCCGTGTATAATTCGATGTTCAGTTCATCAATTTTCTTGAACACGGTGTCATCCGCGAACATATTGTCAGAGCCCGGATATAGAAAAACGAGGAAGGGTGGGTCTGGTGACTCGCCTTCGGCAAAGTGGTCGTAGGCAAGCGGCAGACCGGCTTCCTCTAACATGGTGATTACATCGTCGTATGTCATGATCCACCTCCCAGCTTCTGCTTGATGGTATTGACGAGCTTTTCGTTTCCGCGCTCCTCGGCTGAGGCGATATGAGGCTGTGCCGGAACACGTCCGCCGCCACGTTTCACATGCCCATGCTCCAGAAGGTGTGCCAGCTGATAGCGGTTCCTCGAATGCACTATGAGGTCAATACTCTGTGAATCCTCATGCATATTCTTGACTGACCAGCTTTTCTTGTATTTGCCGGTATCGACTGGAGCGCCTGCCTGAATATCCTTACGGACGGAAGCAGCAGTTTCTTTCACAGCGGCCTTCAGGTCATCTGTGGCGAGCTTTGAATATTTTTCGAGTTCCTCCATAATGGCGTCGCCCATCTCGCTTATTGATATATTTCTACTCATGCGTTTTTCTCCAGCTTGCAGTTGAATTTCAGGCTGTTATGCTTATAGCCCATCGGATTCACATAGGTGATGTTGTAGGTACGGCCTTCTGCGATGATCCGGTATTTTGTCGATTCCACATCCGTAAGCTCAGAGCAGTAGCGGCAGGTGAAGTCCAGCGATTCCTCCGGATTGATGACTACACCGGAAGATTCGGAACCGGAGCTCGTGCCGACAGTCGCCCAGCAGGAAAAATAATCCGCCCAGCCGGTTTTGTGGTTTCCGTATTTGTCGACGATGACCGTATTTTTCTGGAAGGTGACTCGCACCCTCATAGCTGCTATATTCATGAAAACGCTCCTTCCCGTATTGCAAAAAGAAGAGAGCGCAGTGTCATGGTAAGAGCATGGTGGTCGGCTTCCTCCCTGTGTTCAAAGAGATAGGCACAGGTATAGAGGATAGCGACCTTCATGGTTTCACGGATTGCAGACAGCTCCGCCTCGGTATATTCATCAGAAGAAGAAGCGGCATCGGAGTCGATCACTTCCCACTGATCATCCGTAAGTCTTGCAATATCAATACATAAGCGAATTGCGGAGGCCAAGAGGATACCGACCGTGGCATCCTCATCCGACGAATCTACGCGCAGATAGGCCTTCGCATCTTCAGTTGAAATCAAAGCCACGGTCGTTCACCTCCCTGTCTTAAGAACCGGAAGTTGCCTTCATGTCGAGAATCTTGATGCCTTCGGAAAGGATCAGCTTGCCGTCAACACGCTCCGTGCAGGTAAAGCCGACCTGACCGTTGGTAGCGTAAAGTTCGTTGAGACGCTTGATCGTGCGACCGGCTCTATCAGCGATCCAGTAGCAGGAGAAGTCGCCGAATGCGATGGCTCTTGCGCCTGCGGCCATTGTAGGTACCTTCGGAGAGGTGTAGAGCGGATAGCCAAGCAGTCTGTCGGGCTCTCCGGCAGTAAGTGCAGGCTGCCATACATAGACGCCGTTCAGATCCTTGAGCTTTCTGATAGCTGCGACAGTGGCATCGTTCATGAGGAACTTCGCCTTGCTGCGATAAGGAGCCTTGAGAGAGTACACAAGGCTGATCAGCTCATCGGCGGTAATTGCCGTAGCGGAAGCTGCGGTAACGCCGGAAGGAGCACCACCAGCGGCAGAAGGGATGAACAGGCCAGTAGGTCTGTCGATAGCCGTCTGGCCGGTCTGCACAGCACCGTTGATGAAGGCATCCTCTTCAGCTTCACCGAAGGCGCGACCGAATTCCTCAGAGATGTAGCCCTCGATATCAAAGAAGCTGTCGGAAAGCAGCTCGTCGGACACCTTGATGAGGTCAGTCAGCTTGAAAGCGTCAATGCTGGTCTGAGCGAAGGTCGGATTGCTCTCGGTGTAGGCACCGTTCTCGGCAGTCCACGCCGCCTGCGTGTGGCCATTTGCCACAGGGATCTTGCGTTCGTTCTGTGTGGTAATGACCTTGCAGCCGATAGTACGCATGATGTTGTTTTCATTAAGCGCCTGAACAAGGGTGTGCTCGAATTCAATCGGAACAAGGTATCCGCCGTTTGCATCGGTTCCTTCCTCAAGTACATCGCGGATTGCAGGATTGCCGGGATGACGGATGTTGTCCCAGAAGGCCTTCTTGTAGGCTGCAGAAGCTCTGCCGGGCTTATCCTCCGGTTCATCCTTTACACCGGGCTTTCCGGTGAGCGGAGTAGAAGTCGGTGCACTCATCATCTTGTCGATCTGCTCCTGACGCTGTAGGCGCTCGATATCCTTGGTGAGGTCGGTGACTTCCTTTTCCATCTTGTCGTAGGTTGCGGCATCCTCCGCAGAAACCATGCCGCCGTTCTGAGAGTGAGAGTTCAGAAATGCCTTAGCGGCCTCCCATGCCTTCGCTCTCTTTTCTATGAGTTCCATAATCTGAGTCATAGTAAAAATCCTCCTTTAATGTGCGAGAAGCGAAAGGCGCTTCTCAAGATCGGTTACTGGTACCATGTGTTTATTTGCTTCCGGCTTCTTCTTAGGAATCAGTCGGGAAAGCAGCGAATCAGTGACGGCCTTGCGGGAGAAAAGCATCTCCGCATCAGCCGTATCCTCCGGGACAGGTTTCTCACCATCCCTGAACAGAATCTCGTCAGCAAAGCCGAGCTTCACGGCCTCTTTGGCGTTCATCCACGTCTCGGCATCCATGAGCTGTGAAATCTTGTGGCGGGAGAGCCCGGACTTGATTTCGTAGGCGTTCATAATGGATTCCTTGACTTCGTTTAACATGTCGATGGCCTTCTGCATTTCCTCGGTATCACCGATGGCGATGGTTGCAGGGTTGTGTACCATCATCATGGCCACGGGACTCATGCAGACCTTTGTACCGGCCATAGCGATAACCGATGCCGCCGAAGCAGCAAGGGCGTCGATCTTGACCGTAACGTCTTGCGGATAATCCATCAGCATGTTGTAGATCTGTGCAGCAGCAAAAACATCACCGCCCGGAGAGTTAATCCAGAGGGTGATGTTTCCATCGCCTGCATGCAGTTCATCGCTAAATAGCTTGGGTGTTACTTCGTCGCCGAACCATGTCTCATCGGAAATTTCCCCGTCGAGGTAGAGTGTTCGGTCGGAGCCAAAGCTGTCCGGCTCCTCGTTTCGCACCCAGTTCCAAAACTTTCTGGTCATAGTGCCTCCTTCTTTCTGAACCGGGTGCTCCCGCTTTCGGGTTCCGGCTCGGTTTGTGTTTCCTTCGTTTCATCAGCTTCCTCCTGCGTCTGTGCCGAGGCCGCAAAAATGCCTGCGTCCTTGAGCTTGGTCATATTGCCGTTGATCAGGTACAGGTCACCGCCTTCCTCCTCTGGAATACGGTCGAGGTTTTCAAGCTCCCTGATATCGTTAGCGGACATCCAGCCGTTCTGGCGTCCGACTGCATAACCGTTCATGCGGCTCTGATAGTCGCCTCTAAGTAGTCCGTCCACATTGAATTTGAAGAAGTATTCCTTCTTCTCGTCCGACGAGAGCAGGGCTCTTTGCATGGACTGTTCCCAGCGGCATACCCACGGGTCAAGCGTGTATTTCACGAACTCCAGCGACTGCTGTTCGATGTTCGAGAAGCTCGATTTCTCAAGGTCGCCGATCATATGAGGCGGGATGCGAAAAATACGAGCGATCTCGTTGATCTGGAATTTTCGCGTCTCCAAAAACTGCGCCTGTTCCGGTGAGATGGAGATAGGCGTATATTTCATGCCTTCCTCCAGCACAGCCACCTTGTTTGCATTGGAGCTGCCGCCGAAGGCTGAGTTCCAGCTTTCCCTCACGCGCTCCGGGTCTTTTACCACACCGGGATGCTCCAAGATGCCGCCGGGCGTTGCTCCGTTCGCAAAGAACTTAGCACCGTATTCCTCACAGGCTATTGCCATGCCGATGGCGTTCTTTGCCATTGCAATCGGGCTGTAGCCTACGAGGCCGTCAAAGCCAAGACCGGGAACGTGAAGCACATTGGATGGCTGGAGTCTTACGCGGCTGCCATTCATCGTGTGTGCTTCATCCTGTGAGGTCTGATATTCGTAATAAAGTTCTTCGTTTTCATCGCGGTTGACTGTCATACGATTTGGCATCAAGGGATAGAGCGCGACCACTTCACCTTTGCCGTTTCGGATAATCTGCGCGTAGGCGTTTCCCCACAGGAGAAGGTGCGTCATCAGCGTCTCCCGGAATACAAAGGATGTCATTTCCGGATTCGGCTCATCGTGAAGCAGGAAGTAAAGCGGATGATTTGTCGCTTTTTCCTTGCTGCCGCCTTCGCCATATCGGTAGAGGTGAATCGGCAGGCCTGCAATCGCCTCGGATAGAATCCTCACGCAGGAGTAGACCGCCGTCATCTGCATGGCGGAGCGCTCCGTCACAGCTTTGCCGGAGGTCGTGCCGCCGAAGAAGAAACGGTAGGAGCTTCCGGTCGTTGCATTGGTAGGCTTATCTCTTGAACGAAACAGTCCTGAAAATATGCTCATATTGATCACCTGCCTTTCAGATAAATAAAATGCCTCTGTCGTCATAGACAGAAGCACCGTTGTCATTGCCGCAGCGGATCGCACGGTCAAGCGCCATGATGGTGGCGATGGCTCCGTCGATCTTCTCTGTAGATTTTTCCTTGTCAGCCTTGATATTTCCGGCTGGGTCAGTACGGATGAAGATGTTATCCATATTCCAGCGGAGCACCGGATGGCCGCCGTGGGCTAGCTTTTTCTCCAGCGTCAGCTTCATGAGCTCTTTGGTGGGCGGGCTCATGTCCTTAAAACCCTGACCGAAGGGCACGACGGTAAAGCCCATGTTCTCCAAGTTCTGCACCATCTGAACGGCTCCCCAGCGGTCGAAGGCGATCTCGCGGATATTGAAGCGCTCGCCAAGACGCTCGATGAATTTCTCAATGTAGCTGTAATGGATGACATTGCCTTCGGTGGTCTGCAGTGCGCCTTCTTTCTCCCAAGTGTCGTAGGGCACATGGTCGCGCCGGACACGGAGGTCGAGTGTATCCTCCGGTACCCAGAAGTACGGGAGAATCACATACTTGTCGTCCTCATCCATTGGCGGGAATACCAGTACGAAGGACGTGATATCCGTAGTGGAGGACAGGTCAAGACCGCCATAGCAGACGCGGCCTTCGAGGTCGTCCTCATTCACGGGATAAGCGCATGCATCCCACTTATCCATTGGCATCCAGCGGACGGCCTGCTTTACCCATTGATTGAGGCGCAGCTGCCTGAAAGAATTTTCCTCGCCGGGATTTTGCTTTGCCGACTCGCAGGCAGCTTCCACCTTATCGATGCCGACCGTGATACCCAGAGAAGGATTTGCTTTTTTCCACACCTCCGGATCAGTCCAGTCCTCGTCAGGCTCCGCGCCGTAAATGACCGGATAGAAGGTTGGATCGACCTTTCTGCCGTCGAGGATATCCTGTGCTTTCTGGTGGACTTCATAGCAAATGGTGTTTGTATCGTTTCCGGCAGTGGTAATCAGAAAATACAGCGGCTGCATTCTGGCATCGCCGGAGCCCTTGGTCATGACATCAAAGAGCTTTCGGTTCGGCTGGGTGTGCAGCTCGTCAAAGACCACGCCGTGGATGTTAAAACCGTGCTTACTGTAGGCCTCAGCGGAGAGCACCTGATAAAAGCTGTTTGTCGGCTCATATATGATTCGCTTCTGGGAGGCCAGTATCTTCACGCGCCGGTTTAGCGCCGGGCACATCCGCACCATATCTGCAGCGACATCAAAAACGATGGTAGCCTGTTGTCTGTCGGCAGCGCAGCCGTAGACCTCGGCGCGTTCCTCACCGTCACCGCAGCAAAGGAGCAGGGCGACCGTAGCGGCCAGCTCCGACTTGCCCATCTTCTTCGGGATTTCAATGTAGGCTGTATTGAACTGCCGGTAGCCGTTGGGCTTTAGGACACCGAACAGGTCACGGATAATCCGCTCCTGCCAGTCGATCAGCTCGAAGGGCTTTCCTGCCCACGTGCCCTTGGTGTGGGTGAGCTGCTCGATGAACATCACAGCGAAGTCCGCCATCTGCTTGCTGTAGTGGGAAGTCTCAGCCATGAAGCGGGTCGGCTTATAGTTTTTCAGTTTTCGCATTGGCACGGGTGCCGCCTCCTTTCAGGGCAAAATAAAAGACCGCCAGCCGACGTGTTCGGCATGCGATCCGGTATCAGTACGAGAGAAAGAGCCCTGCGGCTCAGTCTCCCGAAATATTCGTATTCAGGGTTTGCTTTTTAGTTGTAGTTCTCAAGCAGGATGTAAAGCGCCATCTCTGCTTCCTTGCAGGTGGGCTCGATGTCCCAGCCTCTGTCGTAGTTGCAAACGGTCTCGCCGTCAATCTTGATCATGAGCTTGCTGATCCTGCCGCCATTGATGCCGTAGGTCTCGCTTGGCTCATCGTAGTGCTTTACCCAATAGTGGCATTTGGTGTATTTTTCCTTGTCCTTGGCATCCGGGATGCCGATAACTCCTTCGCTCCACATGCTCTTACGCCTCCTTTACCGTCATCTTGAAGGCCGGGATGAGCCGGTGCTCGTCGCTGCCGAAGTGGGTGTAGCGATCCTTGACCTTTACGATTCCGTCCAGCGTGCAGCCGAGCTCCTCGAATTTGGCGATGGTTTCGATCAGGCTTGAGAAGGTGGAGCTGATGGTGAATTCCCTGACTCCCAGTTTCCTGCAGTCTGCGAGGATCGTCTCGATGTCGTCATCCCAGATGACCTCGGCGAAGTTCGGCAGGTCGTTTCCGGCTTCCTTGCTGTAAAGGTAGGCCTGTCCCAGCGTCCACTGGCATCCGATTTCTTCCCAGCGCATTCCGGGTTTCGCGTTTTCTATGGCTTCGATTGTGTACTTCATGGTGGTTCCTCCTTGTGGTTGTTTTCCCTTTTGGTATGTACATATATCACTCTGAACGCCTGTAATAGCAAGCTATTTATCGAAATATATGTGACAATCCTGCGGAAACATTCGAGGCCGAAATTGTGTAGTTTATGCCTCGCCGGTCATGATGAATTTCACGTATTCAGATCGGTGTTCCTCAAGGTAGATAACCAGCTCGTAGAAGTCTCTCTCGTAGGCCAGCCGCTGCACCACGTTCACATCGAACATATTCGTAAGGCCGGTGTCCCGGATGGCGAGGATCTGCTCCTTTACCTTTTCATCCATGTCAGTTCACCACCTTTCTTACAAGGTCGATGCCGTAGATGACATTCAGGCCGGAGCCGTTATCCCAGTTCACCATGAGGCTCCCGGTATCATCGACTCCCGTGACGGTTCCCTTAGTGCCGGTGGGCGGTGCCTGCACATCGTCCATCTGGAGAAGCTCCACGCGTGTGCCTGCCGGGTAGCGGGAGCGGAGTGCTGTAAGCTCGTCTTTTGTGATCATTCGCATGCTGCCACCTCCTTTTCCGGAGCGCCGTTCTTCCAGCTGGAATTGCCGGAGAGGTTCTTTAAGAGAATCTTGCGTTCTGCCTTGTACTCGTTTCCGATGAAGCCCAGCCGCAGGAGGAAGCAGCGGAATGCGTACTTCTCATTGTCGACTTCCTTTTCCGTGGCGCTGATGCGCTTCAAATCCCGGCTCATCTTGCCAAGGGCTGCGATGAAGTGGGTGTAAGCCTTGACAGCGTCCTGTTCCGGCATCTCAGTAAACCAAGGGAAGCTGACCGTATCCTCCGTGACCTCGATGCCAAGGTCGTCGATGCCGAGCGCTTTTTTGATCAGGCTTTCCTTGGCAGTGAGGAGGTTGGTGAGGTTTCCGACCGCCACCTTGTCGAGCGGGAGGCTGACCGTGAGGCCGGTAGCTTCGTCGTCGTTTTCTGCGGTGACATCTTCGTCGGTGCTTTCGATCTCCTCGGTATCCTCCGGTGTGAAGCCGTCCGCAATCAGGCTGTGGATGATGCGCTCCATCTTGTCTGCGTCCTCGCAGGTGACGCCGCCTTCCTTATCGACGGTGATGTCGCCGATCTCGTAGGCGCAGGTTGGCATGCGCATGTAGGCTGCCTTGTCGCCGGTGAGGTTTTCGATGGCCGTGACTAATGCTTTTCTCTCGTTTCCGGTAACGTTGTAATTTGCTTTCATGAGTGTGTTCCTCCTTTGAAAATGTGGTTGTTTGCCAGCGCTTCTTCCTTCGAAAGAGGTCTCCGCTGGAGACCCGCGCTCTTTCGGCATGTATATACATCACTCTGAAAGCCTTATTTATCAAGCGATTTCCGACATTTTCTGAGGTAGAAAATCGTCAAATAATCCGGGCAGAAATTGTGTATTATACACCCGCCGTCGGAGAGGTTTCGACTTCCTTTGCCAGAGCGGAATAGAGGAGCTTTTCGCCGTTCCTTATTACATACACATTCTCCTCATCGCCGGTATCCTCCACGTAGCGCCGGAGGATGACAGAGGCGTATTTCGGATCAAGCTCCATCATGTAGCAGATACGGTTCAGCTGCTCGCAGGCCATCAGTGTGGAGCCGGAGCCGCCGAAGGTATCAATAACTACAGAATTCTCCTGAGAGGAGTTCTGGATAGGATAGCCCAGAAGGTCGAGCGGCTTTGAGGTCGGGTGATCCTTATTGCGCTTTGGCTTATCGTAGTTCCAAATGGTGGTCTGCTTGCGGTCGGAATACCACGGGTGTTTGCCGTTTTGTAAAAAGCCGTAGAGCACCGGCTCATGCTGCCACTGGTAATCGGAACGACCGAGTACGAGGCTGTTCTTTACCCAGATGCACACACCGGCGAGATGGAAGCCTGCGTCAATGAATGCCTTTCGGAAAGTGAGCCCTTCGGTATCCGCGTGGAAGCAGTAGGCGGCTCCGCCTTTTTCGAGGTGGTCGGCCATGTTCTTAAACGCTGCCAGCAGAAACTTATAAAACTCCTCGCCCTTTAAGCTGTCGTTCTGGATTGTAAGACCGTCCGAGGCTTTGAAGGAAACGCCATAGGGCGGATCGGTCAGGACGAGGTTTGCCTTTTTGCCGTCCATGAGCTTTTCCACATCCTCCGGAGAGGTGGCGTCGCCGCACATCACGCGGTGCTTGCCGACTGTCCAGATGTCACCGGGCTCCACAAAGGAAGCCTTTTCTAAAGCAGCAGTCAGGTCAAAGTCATCATCGGCGATATCTTTTTCATTTCCGGTGCCGAGCAGTTTATCCAGCTCACCAGCATCAAAGCCGAGGAGGGATAGGTCAAAGGACTGATCCTGCAGGTCAGATAATTCGACTGACAGCATTTCCTCATCCCAGCCTGCGTTGAGCGCCAGCTGATTGTCCGCGAGAATATATGCACGCTTCTGAGCTTCCGTCAGGTTTTCTGCAAAGACGCAGGGCACGGTTTCGTATCCTTCCTCGCGGGCAGCCGTAACGCGACCGTGACCGACGAGGATGTTGTAGTCCGCGTCAATGACCGCAGGGCTCACAAAGCCGAACTCCCTGAGAGAAGCGCGGAGCTGTGCGATCTGTTCCTTACTATGCGTCCGGGCATTCCGGGCATAGGGCACCAGCTTGTCGATAGGTACCTGTTCCAATTTCTGTGTGTTCATTTACATATTCCTCCTGCTTCGAAGCAGCTGCTCCATCACGCTGTCCTGCGGGCTGCCCTCAAAAGGCTCGGTGCAGTTCTGCTTCACAATGTCGTAAATCTCATACCAGAGCAGGTTGGCCTGCTTCTGAAAGTTCATGAGTAACTGCGTGAAAGGGCTCGCAATTGCAGCGCCGGTGGTCGGATGTTTTCCGAGCATGCCGTATTTGCTGACCGCCTCAGAGCACTGGATGTACCGGGCAAAGGCCTCGGAGTAGCTTTCGAGCAGGCGCTTGTTTACCAGACGCTCGCAGCCGCGTTCCTTGAGCCACAGCCATGTTTCTTTATAGATTTCATCCGCACCGAGCGGTTTGCCGTCCTTCTGCTGGGCGGAAAGGTAATCGTCCGGGCTTGGCATATCCATGCCTTCCAGCTCCACGCCGTCACCGATGTCGTCAACATCGAAGTCGGTCAGGTCATCTGTGAAGTCCGGCAGCTCCATGCGCTTTGCAGGTGCGCCTTTCATGATTTTGTCGGCGAGGGCGTCCGGCTTGGAGCCAGCTTTGACACGCCGCCCGCCGCGATAGGTTCCGTCTTTCGCCATGTCGATCACTTCCATTTCTGTGGTGCAGGGTTTAATACCCTGTTTGAATTGCAATTTTTGCGTAAAAGACCCCGCGCCGTTTTCCGGGGAAAAGGGTCGTAGAGATTTTGACCGCCCTACCGGTCGCCGCGCTCGTGGTGAATCTTCTCGTGACACGAACGACAAAGACTCATAAGGTTGGACTCGTCATTCGATCCTCCCTCAGCAAGCGGCACGATGTGGTGGACTTCCTCAACCGCGACGTAGCGTCCTTCCTTTAAGCACTGCTCACAAAGCGGGTGCTTATGAACGTAGCGGTCACGGATTCGTTTCCACGCTCTGCCGTAGCGTTTGCCGGGAGAGTAGCCGCGCTGGAACTTCTCGTAGTGCTGTTCCATGACCTTGGCGTGTTCCTCACAATAAACACCGTCCGTTAGGTGTGGGCAGCCGGGATAGCGGCACGGTCGTTGTGGTTTTCTTGGCATAAGCCGTGCCTCCTTTCAGGGCATAAAGAAAGCCCTGCAGGGTGTTCCCGCAAGGCTTGTGTGCTGCGCGTGCAGCTGTTTCTTTATTCTTTTCGCTGATTATATACTATCATAAAGGGCGGGTGGACATCTTAGGACAAAGCAGGACATTTCGGGCGCATTTCAAATGATAATTGGATCATCCGGAAGCGTCACATGAAGGAGCGCCTTGCCGTGCCAGCGACGAATGGTGCGGGCATCTGCACAGAGTTCCATTCCGATCTGCTCCCACGTATAGTTGTGGATGTACCGGTACTTGAGTACCATGCGCTCGTCGGTATCAGGAACTGCCTCAATGACCTCCCGTATCTGTTTCTTAAGGTCTGATAGCATTTCCAGCTCACCGGCGATTTTCTTTTCCAGTGTCCACAGCTTCTCAAGTGTCCGGACAAATGGTGCTTCGGTATTACGCGATGTCTGCACGCGGTCTTTATCATATTGGATAGCCGACACGCTGCCTGCCATCTCACGCAGGTTTTGTGCTTCCATTGTGTCGGACTTGATTCTCTGATCAAGGCGGTAGGCCTGATGGAGATATTCTTTTACTGTCATAAGGACTTCGCCTCCTCTCGTAGTTTTTGTATGAGATACTCGCCGTCTACACTCGTTAAGGCCTTGTACCAGCCGGAGCTGAAGAACCGTTCACACTCCATTGCATCCGACATGGCGGCTTGATTATCGGGTTTCTTTTTCAGGCGCTTCAGGGCGTCCCGGTAATCCTTCACTGCCTGCAACACGATGGCATTGGCGAGATTTTCATAAGGATCGGTCATCACACCACCTCAAGGTCAGCCTTGACCGCGTCAATCAGTGCGGTCTGCGTCATTTCTTTCTTGGATAGCGCCTTTACGATCCTTTCGTCGATGGTGCCCTTGGTGATGATGTGCTGGATCACCACAGTGCCGGATTCTTGACCTTGCCGCCAGAGACGGGCGTTGGTCTGCTGATATAATTCCAGAGACCATGTGAGGCCGAACCACACAAGGGTGGAGCCTCCGGCCTGAAGGTTCAAACCGTGACCGGCAGAGGCTGGATGGATGACTGCTACAGGAATCTTTCCCGCATTCCAGTCAGCAATATCGCGGCTGGTCTTGATCTCCCGAACATTGAAGCGGTTCTTGATGCGGCTTAGGTCATGTCGGAACCAGTAGGCCACAAGAAGCGGTTTTTCATTGGCGGCCTCGATAATATCCTCCAAAGCGTCCAGCTTCCTATCGTGGAACTCGATGACCTCACCTGTATCGGCATATATGGCACCATTTGCGAGCTGTGAGAGCTTGCCTGTAAGCGATGCGGCATTGGCAGCAGTCACTTCACCATCGGGGAGCTGCAATATGAGCTCCTGTTTCAAATCTTCATAACGGCTGCGCTCAGTGTCGGAAAGCTGCACTTCATATTCTGTTGAAACCAGCTCCGGCATCTTCAGATGGTCGGTAGATTTCATGGAAATCGTGATATCCGAGATCCTCCGATAGATGGCATCCTCCGCATAGGGCAACGGCTTATAGGAGTAGATGATCTCGCCGTTTCTCTTGTCCGGCATGAAGTAATTTGTCCGGTACTGTGTGATAAAGCGTCCGAGGCGCTCGCCCATATCCAGCACTTTAAACTCTGCCCACAGATCCATGAGACCGTTGGAGGAAGGAGTGCCTGTGAGCCCGATAATCCGGTGAATCCGTGGCCGTACCTTCATCAGCGACTTAAAGCGCTTGGATTTGTGATTTTTGAAGGACGACAGCTCATCGATAATCACCATATCGAAGTCAAAGGGAAAGCCGGACTCGTCAATGAGCCACTGTATGTTCTCACGGTTGATGATCGTGATATCCGCTTGCTGCATGAGGGCGGCTTTTCGCTCCTTCGGTGTCCCGACTGCGACCGCATAGGTCAGACCTTTTAGGTGCTCCCATTTATGGATTTCTGCTGGCCATGTATCGCGGGCGACTCTTAAGGGAGCCACCACTAAAACGCGATGCACTTCAAAGCTGTCAAACAACAGGTCATATACTGCCGTCAGGCTGATGATCGTCTTGCCAAGTCCCATATCTAAAAGGACTGCAGCCACGGGATGCTTTTCGATGTAGCGGATGGCATAAGCCTGATAATTATGTGGATTGAAGTTCATCGATCATCCCTCCAATCTGCTCCGGATCGTCAATGACATATACCGCAAAGCCCATCTCCCGCAGCAGCCTGTGGCGTGAGAGCTGGAGAGGGCGTGGCTTTTTGCCGGGTGCCTTCAGCTCCGCGAAACCGATATGGCCGTCAGGGAGTAAGATCAGACGGTCGGGCATTCCTGCGAAAGAGGGACACACCAGCTTAAGTGCAATGCCGCCGTTCTTTTTCACCGCCATAGTTAACTTGTTTTCTATCTGTTTTTCTATCATTGCAAACCTCCGTCAGGCGTTAATTTCAGGGGATGTGCAAGGTGTATCAATGGTATTTACCAAACTTTTTCTTAGAGCTATTTTTTTAGGCCTAAGAGAGTTTTTATATAAGACCTTGATACACCTTGTCATAGTCCCGGATTACTGCAGAAAATCTTCCTCTGCGCCGCTGTCCTCATGAATCTTTAAGCCCTTGAAATAGCGCTTCCGATTCAGTGTCAGCCGCTCGAATCCGGCTTTCTCCAGCGCAAAGTAAAAGTCTGCCGTGCTGCGCACATACTCATTGCAGTCCAGTGAGTAGTTGCGGTATGCCTGATAAAGTGCCGAGGAGCTTTCCTTAAAGGACTCATCCACATCGCACTTCTCGTCCAGAAAATGTCCGAACCAGTCGTTCTGGCTGCGATATTCATCGATGGCCTTCGTCACGCAGTCCGGTACCGGAATCTGGTAGTCCAGCGCAATGACTTTTTTAGCACCTTCGATGATCCATGCAAGTATGCTTTCACCGGCATTTTCATACAGGTACTCACCGTAATTTTTGATGTCGGCCTTGCCCTCGATCTTGGCGTTGAACGGAATCACGATAAGCCTGCGCCAGATACCGTCATCGGAGGCGGAGACGCGAGGCAGGTGGTTCGTATATAGAACCAGCGTGTGGCAGGGCTTGAAGGAAAACGGGTCTTTATACTTTTTCTCCGCAAATACATCATCCGTAGAGCAGAGCTGTTTGACGGTGGAGTCGTTGAGTCTTGCACCTTCCTGCATTTCCGCAGCGATCAGCAAGCGTTTGCCTTTGACCTCAGCCATTTCCGGTTTGATGTTCCTGCGGCAGCCGACAGTCAGGGTGTCTGCGGATATATTTCCGCTGTAGAGTCCCAGCACGCGGGAGATGGCATTCCAGAAGGTGGATTTGCCGTTACGTCCATCGCCGTATGCGATGATGAGCGCCTCCACAAAAACTTTCCCGATAGCAGCAAGGCCACAGATCATCTGTACATAGTCGATAAGCTGCTGATCCTTCTGAAAAATCAGATCCAGATTATCCTGCCAGAGCTGCGCTCCTTTGCTGCCGGGTGACACGGACGTGATTTTTGTAATAAAGTCATCAGCAGAGTGCTCGCGGGCTCCGGCCATACCTTTGCGAAGGTCGTAGGTCGCCTCCGGTGTGCAGAGCAGGAAGCAGTCTGCGTCCAAGTCTCTCGGCGAGATTTCCAGCATCGGGTGCGTCTCTTTGAGGGTAGATGTAATGTTCTTGGAGTCGCGTCTGCGGACGGCAAAGCTCTGGTAGGCCTTGGCGGCAAGGAACTCCTGATAGGCCTCCATCTGCTCGTCACTCATCAGCTGTTCAGCTTTGGCCTTGGATGTGTTATCAAGGATTTCTTGTGCTCCGCAATTTTTGAGCTTCTGTAGAGCCTCCATCATATTTCGATTGGCTTCTGCGAGCTGCCTGCGGGTGAGTTCATGAGCGACGGCCTGTGCGCCGGGCTCTGTTTCCTGCCAGTAGTGATCGCTGTATCGGATAAAGTGGGTGGCTGGTGAGTAGCGCAGCTCGTTTGCAAAATACTTCGAGAGCACCTCGGCCTGCCCGACGTCGGAAAAGTCCTCCGGCTTATAGCTATTCTCATCGTTATAGACTTCCGGAGGGACATATCCGTCCTCTCGGCTGATCTTGGAATAAAAGCGCTGTGCGCTGTGCCATATTGTACTAAGCTCGCTGTTATCCAGAGGCGGCACGCAGGTCGCGGCCTTTTCCAGAAAACTTTGGTAGGCTTTTTCCGTATCGCCGTATTTCTTTATGACGATACCGGCAAAGCGGGACATGGTAGCATTACGGCTTCCTTCCGGGATCACGACGTCTTTCTCGTGGCCACCGGGCAGGTCTGCATCGAACTCGTCGTCATTCAAAAATTCAGTGAGGTTCATGCGACCGGGATAGAGCTCCACATTCGGCTCCTGTGTTCCGAAGAAGAAACGAGCAGCATCCAATGCCTTCGTATCGAAATACGGAAATATGGAATTGACCAGCTTCTTCATATCGCTATAGAGGGCAGCATCCGTTACCCGGTCGATTGGAAAGAGCACATGGAACTTTGGCCTTGCCGGTTTGCCGTTTTTCTCGCGCTGATTAAAGCGGCTGTAATGGATGGCGAGGCTTACTCCCGGAAATGCCTCCAGCACGTCTGCCGGTGTGATCCAGTCTTTCGAATCTTCTGAATGGTCGTTATCACAGTCCACGGGAAGACAGTCAGCGGAGAGGAAGTTGTCACTGTTGCGGTAGTGGTTTTTGTACTCCGCGCACACATAGTCGTGACCGACTGCGTCTCTCATGCTGTCCGTATTCATGACAACGGTTTTATGCGGATAGGAGCAGTTTCCGGGATTGCCGATAAAATCGGCGCTAAACAGGGTAAACATCAGTCGTACACCTCCTCCGATTCTTCTTCCAGCACCTTCGTGATAAATTTCAGGGCGCGGATCATAGTTTCCAGTTCGCAGTCGCCGCCGAGGGTAACTTCAAAACCGTTGCAGCCGAATCTGTCTATAAAAGGCGTGACATGGATATCTGTGCTGGCTTCATCGGAAATGCGGAAATAGGTGCGTCCGCCGTGGCCGGTGTCGCCACCTTTGTAGCCGGTTGTTCCGGCTTCGACCTGCAGGATATTGGCACTTACAACATCGCGGGTGTAGGTAGTGATCTCAGTGCCATCGAAAAGCTCTCTGCGATTTTCTTTAATTTCATACATAGCGTTAGACCTCCTGACATTCTTCTGTGAAATAGCGCAAGTGATAGCCCTTCCACTTGGCGCGTTTGATTTCTGCTTCCATACCGGATGAGATGCGGCTGCCGAATACCCAGACCTCAGCGCACTTGCTCATGAGGGCATTTCCGAAGAACAGACCAAGCTCACGTTCGTCCGGATTGTCATCATCAAGGAACTGCGGAAATAGCAGGTGCGGTGCGATAGGGATATATCCCTTGTCCACGGCATACCGACTGTAGCGTCTGGCGTTGGCTACGTTTGTCTCCACATCTCCGGAAAACGGAGAGCAGATGTAGACGATAGGCCGGAAAGCACGAAGGGACTGCTTTTCATTTGCAGCAATCCGGGAGAGTGCTTCACCTGCAGTTGGGTCAGGATAGCCTTCGCTGTTGCGATAATCGTTGCTCACTCAAAGTCCTCCTTTCCGGGCAGACTTAAAGGCGTCCACCTCCAATTTCCACTGGAGATGAACGCCTGATTTGAGCGGACGATTTTAATCTTTTTTGTAGAAGGGCGTGACATAACCGTCTGCGCGGAGCTTCAGGCCTTTTGCCCACGGTGGAGTCCTGCCCATCTGTTCACAGAGAACGTCAAGTGACATGCGAGGGTCTGCTTCAATGACCAGTTCGTCGTGAATATGCATGACGATGGAGCAGCAGCGCAGCGTCTTCATGGCATAGCAGAGAATGTCGCGGGAGGTTGCCTGCACGATATTTTCCACGAATTTCGGCCCGTATGAATCGAGCCGTTCCCATTTTTTCGTGCTGCCGATGCCCTCATAGGTAATACACTCGCCTCCGAATTTATTCGTACCGACCTTTGGCTTTACATAGGCGAGGTTCCGTCCGGAGGGCAGCGTAATAAAGAGCATCCCGGAACGGCAGGAGAAAGTAAGCCCATAGCTGCTGGTTGTGTGTTTATACTTCACGGCCTCCATGACAGCGCTGTCGACATCCCACCAGAATTTTACGATGTTGGGATTTGTCTGCCGCCATGCGTCCACCAGAGGAGGAAGCTCATCCTCGGAAAGTCCCATCTCTATAGCGCCCATTGCCTTTAAGGCTCCGACCGAGCCGCCGTAGCCGAGCGCGAGTTCCGCAATTTTGCCTTTTTGACGCAGATGGCCGTTAATGCCATGCTTCTCAACCGGAACATGGAACATCTGACTGGCACTGGCGCAGTAGATGTCACCTCCGGTTTCAAAGACTTTTTGACGCCACGTCTCACCGGCATACCACGCGATGACTCTTGCTTCGATGGCGCTGAAGTCGGAAACATAAAACTGCGTACCGTCCTTCGGGATGAATGCTGTACGGATCAGTTGGGAGAGGGTGTCCGGGACATCCTCATATAGAAGCTTCACGGCATCGAAGTTGCCGGATTTTACAAGGGCACGAGCATCGGCCAGATCCGGGAGATGATTTTGCGGGAGGTTTTGTAATTGTATAAGCCTGCCTGCCCAGCGTCCGGTACGATTGGCTCCGTAAAAAGCGAACATGCCGCGAGCCCTACCGTCATCACAGACCGCACGCTCCATCGTCTGATATTTCTTAACGGAGGATTTGGCAAGCTGCTGTCGGAGCTCCAGAACGGTCTGAAGTTCTGGCGGAGCGGTTTTGATTAGTTCTGCCACGACTTTCTTTCCAAGGCTGTCAGTTTCGAGCCCGTTGTCGGAGAGCCACTGCTTCATTTGCTGGACGGAGTTTGGATTGTCAAGTGCTGTCATATCTTTCATGGCAGCAGTCAATTCTGACCGGGAGCGGGTGTCCATTTCGATGGCTTCCTTTACCAGATCCATATCGAGCCGGACACCACGGTCGTTGATTTCCTGATCGATGTGGTATTCATCCCAGACCGCCTCCGGCACAGGGAATTTTGCAAGACGATCCTTAATGCCGATCTCGGTTTCCACATCGCGGATGTTATATTTTTTGAAGGCTTCCCACTTGTCCGGCGCATTGAAAGGGTGATTCCTCGTGCGACCGCCGTTTGCTTTCGTCGGAGCGCAGGGCACGGAGAAGTATTTGATCAGGTCTTTTCCCTCCGTGAGTTTCTGTTTTTCAAGACCGAGGACGGCACCGACGCCTTCCAGAGAAAGCGGCAGTCCCATTGTTGCCGCCCAGACCATAGAGCAGCGCCAGCTTTCCGGATTTAAGAAGCGTGCGCATTCGGTCGAGAGAGGGTGGTTATCATGGAAGGGATCAAGGCTTACTCCAAGATCACGGAGATATCGTGACAAGCACACCCGTTCAAAATTTGCATTGAAAGCCCATTTGATGACAGTATCATCAGTCAGAGCATCTATAATTTCCTGTGGCAGACGTTCTCCCTGTGCAAGGTCAATGACCGTCACCTCGGAGCCGTCGGCGCTGTAGCCGAACAGCAGTATCTCAAAATCCGGTGACTCGGCATATTTATATACGCCACATTTGGATAGGTTCACGTCGCTGTAGGTTTCGATATCAATACTAAGTGTTTGCATAGATTTTCACCTCAATTCAAACAAGCGGCTTAAGATCACTCCTAAGCCGCCTGCCGGTACGGGATTATTTCAGGGATTCCATACGCTTGATATGGTATTCGTCGTCCTGCGCGGCCTTTTTCTCCTCGCGCTTCTCACGCTTGAAGTCATTGATCACCGTCTGGATGGCGACCACTGCCCAAGACAGCACTACTATGCAGAAGCATCCGATCAGGATGTTGCAGAGAAGGGATGAAATCATAACTGTGCTTTCCATTGTTTTGCGCTCCTTTCCTTAGTTGAGAAAATCTTCATCGTCGTCAGTAGCAAAGTCGGACTCAGCGCTTGCCTTGCCGCCGAGAGGCTCACCGTCACGGATCTTCTGCAGGTTGTTGAGCCCGCAGGCGATTCCCTTGTTGCCGGAAGAGTTGAAAGCATAAAACGTGATGCTGGCTCTGCCGTACACGCCGCTGTACACTTCGGAGCGAGTGAGAATCGGATTAAGGTCTGCGTCCACGATGCCGGGTGCAGAGGTTGCATTGGCGTTGACGAAGTAGGCGTTCTTGTAGGCCTCGTCGTCCGGACGTTCTGCATCACCATCGCGCAGAGGAGTCTTCAAAACAGAGAGCGCCGGTACGGACTTGCCGTTGCCCTTGAGCTTGGCCTCTCCCTCCTTGTAGGCAGCTTCGATAGCAGCCTGAATCTTGGCGATGGTCTTGGTGTCGGACTTCGGGATGATGAGGCTCACGCTGTACTTGGGTGTGCCGCCATTGATAGACTTCGGCTCCCAGACGTTCGCATAGCTCCAGCGAGTGTCAACACCGGTGATAACCTTCATGGGATTGCTGATTTTTACATTTTTACTCATTGTCGTTTTCCTCCATAAAATCATTTTTTGCTGTATTCATGGCCGGGCGCTTGTCGCTATCCGGCACAAGTGTGGGTTTGCCCTGCGGCTTTTCGATGTAAGCCGTCAGGAGTTCATCAAAGCGGGACTTGCCGAGGAGCTTCTGCATGGCGGTGATGCCGAGCAGCTTTTTCTCATACGGGTCAAAGCCTGCTTTCTCGACCGCGTCAATGACGGCGGACTCATTGCTGTATCTGCGGTTGCTGCGTCCTTCGACGATCTTGAAACCTGTCCATTCCTTACCGGAGAGAGCCTGCTGCAGAGCGTATTCCTTAATATCGGAAGCCCAGCTAACCAGTTCATCTACCTTGCCGAGAATGACTTCGATCTCGGTATCCGTAAGCAGTGGCGGGAGCTTGAAATCATGCTGCGCGAGCTTCAGATTTGCCTCGGCTCTGGCGCGGCACTCGTTCTTAGCCTTACAGAAGCCGCACCATTCACCGCACAGGAAGTTCCCGTCACCGGCAAAAGCCAGATCTGCGGTAGGCTTTAAGACTTCATCTGCCCAGCGATACAGGTCGTCCTTGCTGATCTCGTAGGTGCTGACGTTCTGGCGTCTCGGTTGGTAAATGGTCATGGAAACCTGATCGATGTCGTAAATGTCATCGAAAAGCTCCAAAGCGCCGAGGGCATAACACTGCATCTGCGGATTCTCCTCTGCGGAGACTAAGACGCCTAAGCCGTGCTTGTAGTCGATCACCCGGAGTGTACCGTCTGCGATGATGATGCAGTCGGCGGTTCCGAAGCCTTGTTCTACCCAGCGGGAGAAGTCCACACGCTGCTCGATAAGAACTACCGGGTCGGTGCAGGTTTCCTTGGCGGCTTCGACCTGCTCCAGCACATATTCGGCATAGCCGCTGGTGCAGTCCTCCATCTCCTCGGAATACCACTTGAGACTGTCGGTCGGGTCTTCTGAAGGAAGTCCCAGCGCGGTTTTCAATTTGTGTTCGCCAAGCGCATGAGCGTCGGTGCCTTCTGCAGCGTAGTCTGATCCTTTGTCCTCATAGGTTTCGCAGAGCCTCGCCGACGGCGGGCAGTGCAGCCACCTGTCGGAGCTGGATGCGGACAGGATCGCGTGTGCTTTAGCTGCCATTGCCAATCACCTCCGCGTCCTTTATCAGGGCTTCGTAGTTTGCCGGATCGATCTCCGAGAGCTTTGCAGCACCGTACTTTTTAAGCAGGGCGCGTACTTCTGCGGTATGACCGGCACGGGACTTCTCAGCAAGGACGGCTCTTACATCCTCCAGCTTGAGCTCAGGCTTCGGTTTCTTCTTGGTGGGAGCTTCAGTGGCCTGCGCTTCGTTGTCATCACCGGAAAACTGCTGGTAGAGCCAGTCGGCTGCGGCATTAATAGAAGCAGCAGCGGTGCGGAGCTCTTCGATGGTCTGTGCCATTTCTGCCATCTTTGACATTCTCTTTTCCTCCTTCCTCGGATTGGCTTGCGGCAAGGAGTGAGAGGTTCCTTGCCAGTCTGGCGGATACGTGACTGATGGAATTCAGGAGCTTGATCTCCTCGTTCACGTTGCCGCCGGTGTCTGCGTAACTGCGAATCATCTGTTGTTCACCTCGCTTTCTGAAGGCTGTGTTCTCTTGCCTTCACCTTCCACTGGAGATGAACTGCCGATTTGAGCGGAGGATTTTATAAAAAAATTCCGACCATCATCCGAAATAGGGACAGTGGCCGGAAAGGGTGTGATGATTACTTGTTTTCGATCTTATGAAGCTCGGTGTAGTAGCGCTTCATCTGGTCAGCAAAGGTACGCTGCGGGCGACCGAGGGCTTCCGCGATCTTACGATCTGAAATCTTAGGATTGTCGAGGCGCATCTGGATAATGCGGTCTGCATCCGGGTCAAGCTCACGGAAACGGGCAATGAGGTGCTTCAGCAGGTCGCGGTCAGCGTAGATATCTTCCATAGAAGGTTTGCTGTCCGGGATGTAATCTCCGAGAGTGCCATTGCCGTCCGGAAGCGGCTCGTCGAGGGAGACTGTATCGGGAGCGTGATATTCGCACAGATCGCATTGTCCGTCGCATTTCCAAAGATAATACTTCGGGCACATGCAGCGTCCATGATACTGCTCACGTTTCTGGGTAGCCCAGATGTCCGGATAGAGGGAACGATACTGCTCCTCGGTGATAGGGGTGAGTGTGACCTTGAAGGGATTCTCCGGGTCACGAAGTGGAAAGTAACGCTTGTTGTCATTGTTTTTCTTAGAATTTTTCATTTTCGGTTCCTTTCTGAGCGAAAGGAGCCGAGAGAACGCAAAGCCGAAGTCATAAGAAACACAAATGGCCGGATAACTCTGAAACATTGTGTTTCAAAGTCATCCGGCCATTTGGTAGTTCATCTCGACTCCGTTGCTCGGTATGCTTTGCGTATTAAGTTTTCGATTCAGTTGTTACATTCCTGCCTGCATTGCGTAAGCAGCAATACGGTTGTGGGAGGATTCCTTTACTGCTGACTCATCGCAAAGGATTTTTACGATGTGATTGCAGTTAGGACACTTGAGCTCGATGTACAGCTTTTCCTTCGGAATATCTGATACATCGCAGGCTCTCTTTCCACAAACGGGACATTTGAGCGGCTTGTTCATGCCTTCCTCCTTTCTTGTAGTATATAAGCGTGTTCGCTGATTTACTACACCTATGGTAAAAAATATGGGAATGCACCTGTGAGAGCACATTCCCGTGCTAACAAAAATATTCGTCGAGAGATAGTTCCTCTCTGGATACCAGTTTTAATTCCTGAAGCCGGTATTTCATGGGTGTGTAGTTGACACTGAATTTCTCGGCCAGTTCAGAAATTGCCTGATCGACATCGTAGGTTTTCGGAAGTGGTGCAGGCGGTGATGAACGTAAGCCCATTGTCTTAAGAAATTCAGCTGTGGCTGCCTCCCGTGGCATCAGGAATGCAGCAGCGCAGTAATTGGCTTGGTATTCAATGACCTCGATAGCGGACATGTTTGACCTGTCTCCGGTCTCTGCGCGGAAGGCTTTCTTCTGGCAGAAGTGCTGGTAATTTGCTGACCGATTCATAAAGCAGCGTGTATGAAGCTTCTGATGGAAGCATTCATGAATGCAGCTGAAGTTCTCGATTCCGCGATTGTCGCCCTCGTTGATACTCCGATCAATGATGATAGTTCCCTTTTCGACAGGAGTCTTTTTGGGAAACATCCCATTGAATACGATGTTGTCTGGCGGAGTCTCGTCGGCTTCATTGATGGGAATCCAAGCATAGTAGTAGCCGTTGTTGTAGGCTGTCATTCCAAGAATCGACTGATCCGGTGACAAGTAAAACCAGTCTGGCGTGCAGTGGATAAAATCCACCACGTCATATACATCAATTTTCTTAGGCCGGATAAGGCGTTCTTTGTCAAAAGACTCGTTCAGGCTGTCCGCCTCATTTTCGAGCTGGGTTTTGCTGTAGTCATAGTACCGCAAATTACGTGTTGCCTCCGTTTTTTTCCTGATTTTCCAGCATGTCGATAATTTTCTGCCAATCATCCTCACCGGCATTGATGTCACGCGCTTTACGAAGAGCAGTGCGGAGATTGCCGACACCCATCACATAGTCAGATAGATCAGGAGATACGCCGTTATCTCTTGAGAGGGCAGCGTAGTCGAATAGCGTATTTGTGTCATCTTCGTTGAGACCCAGCACCTCAGCGATTTTATAGATTTTGTCTTTGTCTGGCGGATACCTCCTTCCTTTTTCAATATCGCTCATGTAAGCAGGGACAATGCCCAGCTCCTCGGCAAGCTTTCGCAGGCTGATTTCTTTCTCCTGCCTTTTGGCTTTTACAAATTCTCCGAATTTGTTTTCCATGACGATCCTCCTTTCGTAGCATGTAAGCGTGTTCGCTTAAATACTACACTAAGTATACACAGTTGCTTCAACGAAGTCAAGGGCTCAAATGTAAATTTTCTTTAAACGGTGGCACATGCCCTTAGCAAAAAGCAGGCGAGGAAATCTACAGTAGTACAGTGAACATGGGCTATTTCCCAGACCTTCCGCGTTCGACCGTCTAAGAAGTGGAAGTATTTTTATTGCGGTATGCGAGATACTTAATGCGCAAATGCAAATTTTTAATCTGAAATCAGGTTGAAATCTCTCGCCTGATGTGTTATAATTTATAAGGCGTCTTTTGCCGATAGGACTCTAATGGTTAGGAGGAGAATACATGGCAGTCAGCTATAAGAAATTATGGAAATTACTAATTGATAAAAATATGAAGAAAAAGGACTTAAGAGCTGCCAGCGGGATCAGCACAACAACACTTGCGAAACTTGGCAAGGATGAAAACGTCAGTACTGAAATCCTGTCGAAGATTTGTGCTGCCCTGAACTGTGATGTCGGAGACATCATGGAAATGGTGCCCGATGATTCGAAGGATGTGGAATAAATGAATGGCAAAGACAATAAACAGACAAGGAGTTTTTTAAATATGAATCAGTCAACGTATAACGCATTGAAATCCTTTATCTGGGGAATCGCTAACGATTGCCTTGTAGATGTATATGATGTGGGCGACTACAGGAAGGTCATTCTTCCGATGCTGGTCATCCGCCGTTTTGATGCGGTCTTGGAGCTGAAGCACGATGAAGTGGTAGCGGCAAAGAAGAAATTCGAGAAGGACGGAGTCACTGTCGATATTGATCCCGCGCTCTGCGGAATAGCTGGACAGGCCTTTGTGAACAAGTCTGACTTCACGCTGCGTGACTTGAAGTCCAGAACGAATCAACAGCAGCTCCGGAAGGACTTCATCGACTACCTCGATGGTTTTTCCAAAAATGTACAGGAGATCATTAATAAGTTTCATTTCCGGGATCAGATTCCGCGCCTTTCCGAGCAGGATAGGCTTGGATTGCTTATCGAGAAATTTGTCGATCCGAGCATCAACCTCAGCAATAAGCCTGTTCTAAATGAGGACGGCTCTGAAAAATTGGAGGCACTTGATAATCATACAATGGGTACCCTGTTTGAAGAGGTTATCCGTATGTTCAATGAGCAGACAAATGTGACAGACGCCGGACGCCACTTTACGCCGCGTGACATTATCGAGCTCATGGCCGACCTTGCCTTTATCCCGATTCAGGATAAGATTCAGAGCACCACATATAGAATTTATGACGGAGCGTGTGGCACGGGAGGCATGCTCACTGTCGGCGAGTCCTGTATTCAGAATCTCGCTGAGCGTCGTGGCAAGAAGGTCTCCATCAATCTTTTCGGTCAGGAGAACTTTGACGAAACATATGCCATCGCCTGTGCGGATATGCTGCTTAAGGGCGAGGGCACGCAGGTCAATAATATCTTTTTCGGCTCCACCATCTCTAACGATGGCTTCCCGAAGGATGAGTTTGACTTCATGCTTTCAAATCCGCCCTTCGGTACCTCGTGGAAGGCAGAACTTAAGGCGTGGGGAGATATTAAGAAAGACGAGATTACCGATCCGCGTTTTATTATTGACTATGATGGTAACCCGGAGTATACCTTGCTGCCTGATATTGGTGATCCTCAGATGCTGTTCCTTGCAAACAACATTAGCAAGATGAAACAGAAGACCTCACTTGGAAGTCGAATTATAGAGGTACACAATAGCTCATCCCTCTTTAATGGTAACGCGGGAAGCGGCGCGAGCAATCTACGCAGATACATTATTGAAAATGACCTGCTGGAAGCTATTGTCGCATTGCCAGAAAAGATGTTTTATAACACGGACATTGGAACCTTTTTGTGGATTCTCACAAATAAAAAAGACGAGAAACGAAAAGGGACGGTTCAGCTTATCGACGCGACGTCAATGAAGTCGCTGCTTAAGAAAAACATTGGTGAGAAAAATAGCGAAATCACCCCGGAAATTCGGCGAAGAATTGTCGAACTCTATCTTGCCTACAGAGATGCAGATCCAAAATTCAGTATGGTTTTTCCGAATGAAGAGTTTGGTTATTATGCTGTGGATGTTCAGCGGCCTTTAAGATTAAAAGTTGACTTGAAAGAAGAAAAACTCGATATGCTATTGATAGAGGGGAAAGATGATGACCTTGTGAAGGTTGTCAGAAGATATCTGGATGAAGAGAAGGACAACGTTGGAAATAGTTTCAATTCTTTTATGGATAGAATCGAGGCTATTGCAAAGGATGAAGGCATTAAGCTAACGGCAAAACGGAAGAAACTGTTAAGAGATTACTTGACTTACATTTCTGAGGACGCAGAGCCGGTTCTTGATTCCAAGGGCAACATGGAACCTGATAAGAACCTCAAAGACAGCGAGCAGATACCGATGCTTTATGATGGCGGAATAAAAGGCTTCTTGGAGAAAGAGATAAAGCCATATATACCTGATGCGTGGATCGATGAAAAATCGGCCTCTATCGGATATGAACTTAGCTTTACGAAGTATTTTTACAAGCCCGTGGAATTAAGGCCTGTAGAAGATATTATCAAAGATTTAAAGGCACTTGAGAAGGAATCAGACGGAGTTCTTGCCGGAATAATGGAGGATTTCGAATGATGAAAACATACGAGGGCTACGTCCCAACAGGTATAAGATGGAACGCAGAGATGCCATCACATTGGGATTGTGATAAAGCAAAACGGTATTTTGATAACCCTAAAGAGATCAACAAGGATGGGAAAGAAACGAACGTCCTTTCATTAACGCTTCGGGGCGTTATTAGAAATGATGTGGATCATCCCATCGGTCTTGCGCCAGCAGATTATGCCACATACCAATTGTTCGATAAGGATGAGCTTGTGTTTAAGCTCATCGATTTAGAGAACATTTCAACCAGCCGTGTTGGCATAGTTTGGGAACGTGGAATAATGAGCTCTGCATACATTAGGCTCAGACCGAGAACGAAGCTGAATTTGCGCTATTTTTATTATCAGTACTTCGATTGGTATAAAAGAAATATTTTTAATGGCCTTGGAGCGGGGGTGCGCCAAACTCTATCCGCTGCGGATCTTGTAAATTATCAGGTAGTCTTCCCTCCCATTGATGAACAAGATCAAATCGTTAGATTTCTTGACTGGAAAACTGCGGAGATGAACCGTGTTATCCACGCAAAAAATCAGGAAATCAGGAAGCTCAAGGAACTCAGAGTTATTGCGATTAACACAGCTGTTACAAAAGGAATAAAGGGGAGCATTCTTAAAAAGAGCGGTTCAACATGGTTAAATGAAATCCCAGAAGATTGGGATATGCTTCCAAGCAAGAGATTGTTCTTTCTGAGAAAAGAGAAGGCTAAACCGGAAGATGAACAATTAACAGCATCTCAAAAATACGGAGTCGTTCCACAAAAATGGTTTATGGAGCAAGAAGGCCGCCGAGTGACCGTTGTATTTACGGGTGAAGATATTCTTAAGCATGTCGAAAAGGGCGATTTTGTCATTAGTATGCGAAGTTTTCAAGGTGGTATTGAGTACAGTGATTATAGTGGAAAAATCAGTTCTGCCTATGTAATGCTGATTCCAAATCACGAGTATGTATATGACAGGTTCTTCAAATGGTTTTTGAAATCTCCGGAATACATCAAAGCTTTGCGAGGGACTTCTGATCTTGTGAGAGATGGACAGGCACTTCGGTATGCGAATTTTGCAAAAATTGATCTGCCGGTTGTCCCGATGGATGAACAGATAGCGATCGCCGATTATTTGGATAATATCTGCAAGCGAATTGATGATGCTATTGAAAATGTTAAAAAAGAAATTTCTTTAATTCAGGAGCTGAAAACACGTACAATTTTTGACGTGGTCACAGGTAAAGTAGATGTTAGAGGTGTTTCAATACCTACATATGAAGATATGGCGGACGAAATATTGGATGAAAATTCAGAGGATGCAGAAAATGAAGACGAGGAGGTCGATGAATAATGCCAAGTAACACCAAGGAAAATGGCTTCGAGACTCTCATCGTTAACTGGCTTGTTAACGAAAACGGTTATGAGCAAGGGACAAATGCTGACTACAATCAGGAGTATGCGATTGATGAGGAGCGTTTGTTTCGCTATTTGCAAAGCACACAGCCACGAGATTTAGCGGAGCTGCGTATACTCGATACACCGGCAGAAAAGAAGAAGTTTCTGGAGAGGCTCAGTCGGAAGCTTTCTGACCAAGGTGTTATTGAGATACTCAGAAAAGGTTTTAAATATAAGAATAAGACACTGGAGTTCTATCAGGTGTTGCCGAGCAAGGGAAACCAGCGTGCGCAAGAGCTATATGACGAGAACATTTTTAGCGTGACTCGTCAGCTGCAGTATTCCAAGGAATATGGCCGCCTTGCGCTTGACCTCTGCATTTTCCTGAATGGCCTTCCGATTATCACAATGGAGCTGAAGAACCAGTTCACTCTGCAGAATACTGCTGATGCGGTCAAGCAGTATAAAACGGATAGAGACCCTGCGGAGAAGTTATTCAGCTTTAAGCGCTGCATTGTGCATTTCGCTGTTGATGATAACGAAATCATGATGTGTACCGAACTGAAGAAGGACGACTCATATTTTATGCCATTCAACAAAGGTTTTGAGGATGGCGCAGGTAATCCTCCAAATCCGAGTGGAATCAAGACGGATTACCTTTGGAAAGATATACTGACGAAGAGTGAGTTCTCTAAGATTCTGGAAAACTATGTACAGATTGTTGCGGATAAGGACGAGGATACAGGGAAGACTTCGTATAAACAAATATTCCCAAGGTACCATCAGCTGAAGGCTGTAACGATGCTTCTCGACCGCGCCAAGAAGGAAGGTGCCGGGCAGCGTTACCTTATTCAACATAGCGCGGGCAGTGGCAAGTCGAATTCAATAGCTTGGCTCGCCCATCAGCTTGTCACGCTTCAAAACGGCGGTAAGAATATCTTTGATACTGTTATTGTGGTTACCGACCGTATCAACCTCGATAAGCAGATCAAAAATACGATAAAGCAATTCACGCAGGTTTCCTCTACAGTAGGCTGGGCAAAGTCTGCGTCCGATTTGCATACCCTTTTGGATGAGGGTAAGAAGATCATCATTACCATAGTGCACAAGTTCCAGTTCATCTTGAACGATATTTCTACAGCATATAAGAATCGCACCTTCGCGATCATTATCGACGAAGCGCATTCGAGCCAGAACGGCAGTCTCGCTGCAAAGATGAACATTGTCATTTCAGGCAATGTTTATACCGATGATGACGATTTTGAGGACAAGATCAACACAATCATCGAGGGTAAGAAAATGGCGCAGAACGCAAGCTATTTTGCGTTCACGGCCACACCGAAAAACAAGACCCTTGAAATGTTTGGTGAAATCATAACCGATGAAAACGGAAATCCGATCTTAAATGAGGACGGAACGAAAAAGGCTAAGCCGCACGATGTGTATACGATGAAGCAGGCAATTGAGGAGAAGTTTATCCTTGATGTCCTGAAATACTATACGCCTTATCAGAGTTACTACCACCTGATTAAGACCGTCAATGATGATCCGCTCTTCGATAAGAAGAGAGCAAATAAAATCCTGCGTTCTTATGTAGAAAGCGATCCTCATGCTATAGAGGAAAAGGCCGGTATCATTGTTGAGCATTTTTATAATAATGTCCGGATGAAGATTAAAGGCAAGGCTCGTGCAATGGTAGTCACCCATCAAATTCAAAGAGCGATTGAATACTACTTTGCTATCAAGAAAGAGCTGGAAGAGCGCAAAAGCCAGTACAGGCCGATGATCGCTTTCTCAGGTGAAGCTCGCTATAACGGTGAAACATATACCGAGGCAAAGATAAATGGATTTCCAAGTGCCAAGATTGAGAAGGAATTCCGTAAAGATCCATATCGTATTCTGGTCGTAGCGGACAAATTCCAGACCGGATATGATGAGCCTCTTTTACAGACGATGTATGTGGATAAGAAACTGTTTGACATTAAGGCAGTACAGACGCTCTCGCGCTTGAATCGTTGTGCACCGTACAAGACAGATACTTTTGTTTTGGACTTCATCAACAATCCTGCTGATATTCAGAAATCCTTCGAGCGATACTATAAGACCACGGTTCTTTCCGGCGAAACAGATGCAAATAAACTAAATGATCTGATTGACAACATGGAGCCCATGCAGGTCTATTCCGATGACGATGTGAACACGTTTGTTGAGCTCTATTTGAATAATGCAGATCGGGAACAGCTTGATCCGATCATCGATAGGTGTGTTGAGCTGTTTAAGGCTTTGGAATATGACGACAAGGTAGAGTTCAAGAAGAGTGCAAAGGGATTTGTGCGTACTTATAATTTTCTGTCGTCCATATTACCGTATGGTTCTCCGGACTGGGAGAAATTGTCTATTTTCCTGACACTTCTCGTGCCAAAACTCCCGAAAGTGGGAGACGAGAATGACGATTATAAGAAAATCATCGAAAGCGTCGATCTTGATAGCTATCGAGTTGTTGCCCAGCAGACCATGTCAATCTCGCTGGCCAATGAGGATGCAGAGGTGAAGCCTGTGCCGGTTCAGACGGATATAGGCATTCCAGTACCTGAATTGGATACGCTTACTCATATCCTCGAATCGTTCCATGATGTGTGGGGAAACTGCGACTGGACGGATGAAGACAAAATCAAGAAGCAAATTCAGGAAATCGCCGAAGAGGTCAAGAAGGACGAGCGTTACCAGAATGCAATGCAGTTCTCGGATATTCAGAATGCTCGCGATGAGAGTGAACGCGCTACATGGGAGGCAATCCTCCGTAATATGTCCAGTGGAATGGAACTTTATACTGCTTATCAGGGTGATACCCGGAGTCGCCGGAATCAATCCTTCAGGGACTGGTTGCTGGATTTGATTTTCAATGCAACATATCAGAAGCCATCAACACCTAAGTCCGACGCAGAAAATGTGTATTCATTTGATTATGAGCCTCCGGTTTCAATGGTGGCTGAAGATCCAGCGCCATACGGAGCTAAGAAGGAGGACTAACAACATATGAAAGGTTCAGAATGCAAATTCGTTAAATATATGGAGGGCTCGGACAAGCGGTTTGTCATTCCGGTTTATCAGAGAAACTATGACTGGAAAACCGAAAACTGCAAGCAGCTGTATGATGATCTCGTAAAAATCATCAAGGGGCATCGGAAAAGTCACTTTTTCGGTAGCCTTGTTTCCGTTTACAATCCGGACGGCCACAATGAGGAGTTCCTGATTATCGATGGGCAGCAGCGCCTTACTACAGTATCGCTGTTGTTCCTTGCCATGTATAACTTGATTGATAAGGGTGTCATTGTGCCGGAGACCTCTAATCTGAAGCAGCGAATTTTCGAGGAATACCTCGTGGATAAGTGGAAGCCAGAGGATACCCGTATCAAGCTCAAACCGGTAAAGAATGACCAGACGGCTTTCGGGAAGCTGTTCTCTGATCCGACGGAGCATATCCGCGAGTCCAATCTGACTGTGAACTATGATTATTTTTATGACCGCATTCAGAAACAGGAAATCACTATCGACCAGCTTTACGATGCGATCTGCTGTCTGGAAATTATAAATATTCGGCTGGATATGGACGACAATCCTCAGCTCATTTTTGAGAGTCTGAACTCGACCGGTCTTGACCTCAGCGAAGGTGATAAGATCAGAAACTTCATACTGATGGGCTTGCCTTCTAAGGAGCAGGAGGATTATTACGAGAAATACTGGAATAAGATCGAGGTCTGCACGAAGTATGATGTAAGTGCCTTTATCCGAGATTACCTGAGTGTGAAGCAGCAGGCCATCCCGCAGCAGAAGAAGATCTACATCAATTTTAAGGACTTTGTGGAGCTTGGAAAAATCGAAACGGAACCACTCCTTGCCGAGATGCTGGCCTATGCAAAGCGGTACCAGATTCTCCTTGATGGTAACTCCGGCAGTGCCGCCCTTGACGCTTGTATTGACCGACTGAACCGTCTGGAGACTACGGTAACAAGGCCGTATTTTCTCGAAGTGCTGCGCCTATATAACGAAAACAAACTGACATTGGCACAGGTCACTGAGATTTTCCTAACGACTGAGAATTACCTGTTCCGCAGGACAATGTGTGACCTGCCGACAAATGCCCTTAATAAAATCTTCCTCATGCTGCACCGAGAGATCATACGATACGACGGTACCGAGGACAACTATGTCGAGAAGCTCAAGTATGCACTTCTTTCCAAGAAAGAGCGTGCCCGCTTCCCGGACGATGTGGAGTTTAAGGCGGCATTTGAGGAACGTCCAGTTTATCTGATGAACAGCAAGAATAAGATTTACATTCTTGAGCGCTTCGAGAACTTCGGCACTTCGGAGGATAAGGATGTATACCGTCACTGTGACGACGGCACCTATTCGATTGAGCACATTATGCCTCAGCATCTGACACCGGTGTGGCAGAAGGAGCTGGGCGATGACTATGAGCAGATACATGAGCTGTGGTTGCATCGCATGGCAAATCTTACACTGACGGCCTACAACTCGAAATACAGCAATAGCTCTTTCACTGAAAAGAAAACCATGCAGAACGGTTTCGATGACAGTGGTATCCGCATGAATACTTGGATTGCCAAGAAGGACAAGTGGACGCTGGCGGAGCTGGAGGAGCGCAGCGAATATCTCATGGGTCGGGCTCTGTCAATCTGGGCAGCACCTGTCACAGAATACAAACCGGAAGAAAAGCAGCTTGACACTTATACGCTTGAGGATGAGGGCGAACTGACCGGACGACTGATTGCGAAGTTCACCTTTAAAAACACTGAGCAGCCGGTAACGAGCTGGGTTGAGATGTTCCAGAAGGTTATTCAGATTCTGTATGCCGAGGATAAGGCCATTATCACTAAGCTGGCCATGTCGGAGGAGGAGAACATCGCCCTCCACTTCAATACAAATCAGGATGCGTTCACGAAGTCGCTTGAGATCGGCGATGGTATCTATGTGTGGACAAACACCAGCACGCAGAGCAAGCTGTCTGTATTGAGTCGTCTCTTCAAATTGTACGATGAAGATCCGGCAGATTTGGTATTTTATCTACGTGATGAAAACGAAGTCAATGAGGATGAACCGGGTAGCCGTTACGAGCTCCGGAGAAAATACTGGACATACGCGCTTCCTATTATCCAGAGGGCGCACGGAGAGGACGGCTCCTTCTCCAATGTTAATCCGTCAAGAGATAACTGGATCAATGGCTTCTTTGGTATAGGTGGCTTCTATCTTTGCTGCGTAGCAAACTTTGATGCAGCGCGGGCAGAGGTCGTATTTGGTAGAGGCAATAAGCAAGAAAACAAGGCTGCCTTCGATAGCCTGTATGCATATAAAGCAGAAATAGAATCTGCGCTGGGCACGACGCTCCAGTGGAACCGTGGCGACGACATCAAATCCTCTAAGGTCTTCATTCAGCTGAATAACGTCAGCATCGAGAATGAGACCGATTGGCTCCAGATGGCAAATTTCCACGCTGATTGGACTAAGAAGTTCTACGATGTGATTGTGCCGTATGTTCAACAGGCAATCTGATCTTGCCAAGGAGATGATTACATGATTTCAGAAGAATTAAAAGCTATCATTGATAAGCTAAAAGAACAAGGTAAAATGATTTTTCTTGAAGGAGCAACTGAAGAACAGATTGCTCAGTTCGAGAAAGACCATGAAATTGAATTCCCTGAAAAGTATAAAGATTGGTTGCAGTATTCCGATGGCGGCGAGTTGTTTCTTCCCGCTGGAGTGCAGTTTTATGGTGTAGCGCATAAGCCAATAATCGATGTAGATGAAAACGATAGGCCTGATGAAAAATATATTGTTATTGGTGCTTTAGCTTCAGGAGATCCAGTATTATGTGAGAAGTCAGGCGAGAAAATTTCAATATATGATCACGAAACTGGAAGTATCGATGATGAGCTGATCTATGATGATTTTTATGCTTTCTTGAATGACCTTTATGACTTGCTTGGTATAGGAGAGTGAGCCTATGTCAAAAACGAGTATAAAGGAAAGAAACAAGGCAATAAGGCTTGCTTGGGAAAGAGAGCAAAAATTAGTCGCTGAGGGCAAAGGAACACGGGACTGGTCACAGGAACAACAAAAGGACATCCTTGATCCCGATATAGGAAAAGCCAAGGACGACAATGGTCGCTCCTTTGAAGGCCAGCACATGAAGAGTGCTGCTGAGTATCCGGAATACCAAGGTGATCCGGATAACATACAGTTTCTTACAAGGGATGAACATCTGGCGGCTCATAAGGGTAGTTGGCAAAATCCGACCAATTGGTACTACAATCCGGAAACTAAAGAATTCGTGGATTTCGGAGAGAATAAACCTATTCCTTGCGCAGCGATTAATCTTAGTGAGCCGGTGTGCAGTTCTGTTATCGGCAGGCAGAATGAAAACAAAGAATCGTCCAAAGCGGAATCAGAGTCTGCAGAGCATGTGAAGCCTTCACAGCGGGAGGATGCAGCGCAGCACTCAGAAGCCAAATTGCAAGGCAAAACTATGGTAGCACCACCAGAGGTACATGAAAGCTTTGGCGATAAGGTGCTCCGCGCAGTTGATGCTGTTAAAGAATTTAGTGAAAGGCATCCTGTTTTGACTGGAATAGTGAAATGGGGCGGGATTGCTGCTGCGGCAATCACAACTGCAGCTGTAGCGAACAATAGCTCAGGTGGAGGCGAATCTTCTGGAGATAGCGGATCTGATGCTTCATCTTCAGATTTGTTTGATGATTACAGCGGGCAAGCAGATGATAGTGGTGATTATAGTGATTCATCTGGTTCAAGAGATTATCCGGATGAACGTTCATCACCACGGGAACATGATGTGTCCGGATATGATCGTCAACAGAATGGAAAGACTGTGCATGTAAATCCATACAAACGTGGTGGAAGACACGATGAAGATTAGAGTTGAGGCGATGGGATTTCAGACTTGTTCCCTCAGAGCGAAGTCTTGAAGCGGTCGGCAAATCTGCGGATTTGCATATTATAGGTAGGAGCATGGCCTTTGACCTGTTTCCGAGAACGTACAGGGGTAAAAATCAGTGTGTTTTACGGCAAAAACACTCTTTGATAAATTCCCGCGAACGAACGCGAATTTGGCTGCATACTTGACATCAATCTGGAGCAATCGAGCCATGTGGAGACGGTTGTCCTTCTTTCCAAGGGCGTGGTCGACAAGGATAATTTCAGAAAAGTAAGGGTAGATTTCTCTTTGGAGGATATGGATTTGACTGAACTTAGGGGCAAAGCTACATATGCTCAGGTGAAGGAATATATTTTTAATGAGTTTGGGCTAAAAGTGTCCTCGCTTTATATAGCACAAGTAAAGAAAAAGTGTGGTATTGAGACTGGAGAGAATCATAATTTGCCAAAGTCGGAAGATGCAAAACAGCCTCAGGTAACGCCTGAAAAGGAAGAGGCTATTATGAAGGCATTTAAGCATTTTGGGGTAATTTAGGGGGAGTATAAAGTGGCATCAGCGATTATTCATTATGTAATAGCTAATTCATTATTGAATCGAATAGATGTAAATAATAAGAACCATTTTTTAATTGGATCTTCTCTTGGACCGGATGCCTCATCACACGAAGATGGTTCCTACGATATTGCACATTTTTTGAGTTTTTCTCAAGAGGGCACTAGAAAAGGTATTCATTGGAAACATTTTGCTGAAAGATATCAGGAACAGATACTAACAAATGATTTTGTATTAGGCTATTATTGTCATCTGATACAAGATGCAGTTTGGTTTCATGATATTGTAGACACCAATATACGTTGCTATGTGGGAGATGAAAAGAAACAAGCTTATCGCCGAGGCTATCGTGATTATGAGCGTTTAAATTGATGCTTTTGATACAACTGCAGTCCGTATATCAGACTGCCGTAAATTATTTTATAAAAATACAAAAATTAATGAACCTTTTTCAATTTCATGTGAAAACGATTAAATACATGGATTTACCTGACTTTTTGGGAAAAGTGATTGTTGAGAATTAGAGGTAAGTATCATCATCCAACTATTGGTTGGACGATGTGAGAAAGTAGTAAACCAATGCGTTATTGTTTACAATCTTTCGACGAATTATAATTAGCTACATCAACCGGTTGAAAAAATCGAATTGAAAGGGATTGAGAAATAATATGAATATTGGTGAACAAATATTGTTTTTGCGAAAAAACAGAGGAATTACACAGGAGCAGCTAGCTCAAAAGTTAGGTATTACGAATCAGGCCGTAAGCAAATGGGAATCAGGAGTTTCCCATAGTTAAAGATACCACACCAAATATGATGAACCCACGCTTATACACTACCAGCTATAATAAACCGCAAGGACAGCAATTTGATGATACTGCTGTCCTTTCTTTTATAAAATTGCAGTACACATAAAAAAGCTGTAAAATGATAAATATATTTGTCCTTGTAACAATTCTCGGACATTTGCCTGTTATACTATCTGCAAAAAGCAAAGGAAGTGAGGATATGAAGCAGATTTTAATTGTCGAGGACGACAGTTTTTTGAATAAGATGTTGGCCTATAACCTGACCGCAGACGGGTACGGCGTGACTTCTGCCCTGAATGCCAGGACCGCAGCTGATGTCCTGCGCCAGCGGGAATTTGATTTAGTGCTGCTGGACATCAACCTGCCGGATGGGAATGGTTTTGAACTGTGCAGGCTGATAAAGCCCCAGCACCCGGACACCATTGTAATCTTCCTGACCGCCAACGATCAGGAGAGCGACCAGATACGGGGCTATGAAGTGGGCGCGGTGGATTACATCACAAAGCCCTTTGTGATCGGGGCCTTGCAGCGGAAAATCAAAGCCATGT
>OLGH01000190.1_pt1 | contig 78796 bp, 147 predicted proteins | sample 1604851 | NCBI WGS metagenome assembly OLGH01 (sample SAMEA3888894, study PRJEB22519) | human gut metagenome | biome: human gut; feature: human-associated habitat; material: faeces | place: Denmark | collected 2010 | reverse complement strand
CGCGGTGCTGTGTGGATATAACTCCAGGCGCAAGCGGAAAAGGGGGGAAGAGTGACTCCTGCAGCTCTGACCCCGGCAACAAACCGAACGTAGGAAAATAAATCCCCTCTCTGGCGTCTCAGAGAGGGAACGTAAGAAAGGTAGTAAAGAAATATGAAAAGAGTAAAACGCGTGTTGGCGCTGCTTGCAGCGTTTGCGTTGGTGCTGGCCATGGCCGTCCCGGCGTTTGCGGATGATGAAAAGTACACTCTAACTATCAAGAACGCCAATGGTACTTATGAGGCGTACCAGATTTTTGCTGGTGATTTGTCTACAAGTGCTGATGGTCAAAAGGTTTTGTCCAACATCAAATGGGGCACGGGCGTAAATGAAGCAAAAGTTGCTGGTATCAAAGCTGCTGATAGGGCTGGAGCTTTGAAAACCGCTGCATTGGCACAGGACTTTGCAAATGATTTGACCACAAGTGGAAAACTGTCCGATGTGAAAGCTGAGGCTCCTGCAGTAAATGGTGTAGCGACTTTTAGTGACCTGTCTGCTGGTTACTATTTGGTAAAGAACAAAAGTATTGAGGAAGGCAAAACCTATACAGATTTTATTTTGGAAGTTGGTTCGCACATCCGATTCAAAAGAAAATTATTTGAAGATTATCTGGACACAGCCAGTACAGTTTAAGTGACAGAATAGAAGAAATAGTAATGAAAATAATGTTCATTTTATCTTAGCGAAGGAAAGGTCTTGTGGTATAATGAATAAACCGAGACGGTCTTCCAAGTTAAATGAACATTTGATGAAGGAGACTAAAATATTATGAGTGAAAAAAGGAGAGATCATAGAGGACGTATATTACACAATGGAGAAATACAGTTATCTGATGGCAGATATCGATTTAAGTATGTCGATGAGATGGGAAAGGAGCGCTGCGTATATAGCTGGCGCTTAGACCATAACGATGCAACTCCGAAAGGAAAGCGCCGTACTTTGTCGCTTCGGGAGATGGAGAAGAAAATCCAGGCGGACCATTTTGAGCAGATTGCAACAAATGGCGGAAATATGACGGTACTGGAACTGGTTGAAAAATATACATCAACAAAAACCGGTGTCAGACCTACTACAGTTGCAGGATACGGAACAGTTATCAATTTATTGAAGAAAGATCCATTTGGAAAAAGAAGGATTGATACGGTTCGGATTTCGGATGCAAAATGTTGGCTGATACATCTTCAGCAGGTAGAAAAGAAAAGTTATAGTTCCATCCATTCAATCCGAGGAGTTCTTCGTCCGGCATTTCAGTTGGCAGTGGATGATGACCTGATCAGGAAAAATTCATTTCAGTTTCAGCTAATGGAAGTGGTTGTGAATGACAGTGTGACAAGAGAGGCAATCAGCAGGGCTGAGGAACGAAAGTTCCTGCGGTTTGTGAAGGAGGATCCTCATTTTTGCAGGTATTATGAGGGGATTTACATATTATTTAAAACCGGCCTTCGCATCTCGGAATTTTGTGGTTTGACCATTTCTGACATTGATTTTAAGGAGCATACGATCAACATCGATCATCAATTGCAGAAAAAATCAAAAATCGGATATTATATTCAAGAGACTAAAACAACCAGCGGAACGAGAAAGATACCTATGACTGCAGATGTAGAGGAATGCTTTCGGAAAATAATAGAAAAACGAAACCCACCCAAAGCAGAACCTATGGTAGATGGAAAAAGTGGATTCTTATACTTTGATAAAAATGAAAGTATCTGTTATTCCCTGCACTGGGAGCATTATTTCCAACACATCATTCAGAAGTATAATAATACTTACAAAGTACAGATGCCTGTCATTACACCGCATGTATGTCGGCACACCTATTGCTCAAATATGGCAAAATCCGGAATGAATCCAAAAGCATTGCAATATTTGATGGGCCACTCAGATATCAGCGTAACGCTGAATACATATACGCATGTAAATCTTGAGGATGCCAGGGAAGAAGTTGCCCGGATTCAGGTTGTGTAATTACGATTTTTAATTGAAAATAGCAAGGTGTAAAATAGAAAAACATACACCTTATTTTACACCTTTTGCTGACGATATTATGCGAAAATAAACCAGGTTATGCCAGAAAGCAAAAATTTACAAAGGCTTACAAAGCCCGAAAAACCAAGAAAAACTAAGAAATGCGAGGTTATGCAACAATGATAAAAGTATTATTTATCTGTCATGGCAATATCTGCCGGTCAACTCTTGCCCAAAGTTTTTTCACCCATCTGGTGAACACCCATGGTCTTGCAGACCAGTTTGTCATTGACAGTTGTGCAACAAGCAGAGAAGAAATCGGCAATCCACCCCACAGAGGAACTGTCAATAAATTAAGAGAAATGGGCATTCCGGTAGTTCCTCATCAGGCGAGACAGATTACCTGGTCCGACTATACCAATTTTGATTATATCATTGGTATGGATTCTGCCAACATACGCAATCTTCATCGTATGCTCAAGGGAGATCCGGATAAAAAAATATCCAAATTATTAGATTATACTTCCCGAAAAGGTGAAGATATTGCAGATCCATGGTATACCGGTAATTTTGATGCAACTTACCGGGACGTAAAAGAGGGCTGTGAAGCCCTCCTGGATGAATGTCTCTTGCATCTGTAAGCTTTAAGTAAAGTTTCAGGCTTATACTCCTGTACTTTTTACTTTTCGTTCCTGATTTTCAATCAGCCTTCCAGTGCATAAGAAAGTAATTTTTTTAAATCGTGATGAAACTGCCGGTTTTTACTGTGCAGTTTCTTTTTTTCTGATGCAGATTTCATCTGCTCAACCTGAACCCGGTAACGGTTGAATAAGGCAATGTAATCATTTCCGGGTCTCTGTCCCCACCGAACCAGTACCCAGTTCATTGCCTCGTCATTCCAAAATTCCATCGGGATTTCTGCCATTTTCAGTAAAGTGATATATTGGACTGCCTCCCTGGCCATTTTTGCGATCTCACGATTGCGGTATGTATTTTCATGTTCAGCCCGTCCAAGCTTTCCGAGCAATCGCTTCGGCATACTTTTTTTCTTTTCCTCGCGGTTCATCAGTTGTAAACTTTTTTCAAGTATTTCATTCAGACTGCTATATGCATTCCAGTAGGTAACAAAAGAAACAGACTCCGCTGTCTTTTCCTCCGGCTCAAGCTTGAATGTCTTAAATACCCGTTCCACTGGTTCTGAATTCCCGAAAAACTGTGCATCATAACCTTTTCTTTTTTCGGGATCAGATAATGTCTGATATGCTTCAAGTATTTCCTGCATAAAAGCGGTTGTATCTATATCTTTATGTGCATTTGCATCTGGATGATACACTTTTGCCAATGCATTTTTTGCAATTGTGATTTCCTCGATTGACGCATCTCTGGACACACCTAATATTTCATAATAAGTGCGAGACTTCATGAAGGACCTCCTTCTTATAACCATTTATTAACCATTTATTTCCCATGATTAATATACGCTAGTCATTTTCAAAAGTCAATGAAACTCTGTCTGCATATTTTGAAATTCTCCCTACTATATTAGTAACATACGAGATTCTGGGGGAAATCCTTTATGAAAACGATCAAGAAGCTGTTGGCAGTCATGCTGATCTGCATACAGACACTGCAATTTTCAATGGTTCCAAATGTCCTGGCTGAAGAAACAGCAACCACTCCAGGAACAGAACAAACTTCGGATACGGCAGTAGAAGTGACTGCTCCTTCTGCAATTTTAATGGAAATGACAACGGGTACAGTATTATACGAAAAAGATGCGGATACTGCACGACCACCGGCAAGTGTCACGAAAGTCATGACAATGCTTTTAATTTTTGATGCACTTGCAGAAGGGAAAATTCAGTTGGAGGATAAAGTTACAACTTCTGAATATGCCTCTTCTATGGGCGGCTCTCAGGTCTTCCTGGAAACGGGAGAAAAGCAGACCGTAGAAACTTTACTCAAATGTATTTCTATTGCCAGTGCAAATGATGCCTGTGTTGCATTTAAAAATAGGAATTTTACCCCATATGATATTATGCATTAACTAAGTATTAGACTATATGCCAAATACTTTTTTTAAATTTCCATTTAATTCCAGTTCTGCCAGTAACTCACTATTGAACTACAAAATCCTTTTCAGATACCATAATATGGATAAACTGGAAAGGAGAGGGAATAATGATATACGAAGGAGAAATATCATGTCCAGTGTGTTCGGGGGAATTGAAATATTATGATCACGTCCACAGAATAATGAAAGGAAAAGAGGGAACTAAACAGATAATAGAGGTTAGGCGTATGCAATGTAAAAAATGTCACAAGATACATAGGGAACTTCCTGACGAAATATTACCGTATCTACATTACGAAAGAGATATTGTGGTTGGAGTATATAATGGATGGATTACACCAGAAACGCTTGGCTTTGAAGATTATCCTAGTGAGACGACTATGAGTAGATGGCATCACTTACATTTTCCACCTACTTTGCTTTAACAAATCTTATCATGTCTATTATCATCTTTAGTGAAAGGAGATGATAATCAAAATGGGAACAACAATACGAGCTGAATTATCTAAGAAGAATCCCTATTGGTTGGAGAAGCACCGATACTATGAATTGAAGCATTTCTGTCAGCAGTATCCAATTTGGAAACAAGCTTATAATTCATTAGGCGGTCTATCTAGCAGACAAGCTGATTTAGCAATGTGTAGTAATAAGTACAATATGTCTAATCCAACAGAAAGAATAGCTATAATCAGATCGTTTTACTCAGAGAGGATGGGAATGATAGAAAAAACAGCCAAAGAAACAGATCTGAGTCTAGCTGAGTACATAGTTATAGGTGTTACAGAAGGTATGTCATACGATCTTTTGCGGGTGAACTATAACATACCTTGCTGTAAGGATATTTACTATGAATGTTACAGACGTTTCTTTTGGCTGCTTAATAAAGTTAGAGGTTAATTTAGTCATCAAAGAGATCGCAGGATGTCTTGCAATCGGGATACGCAGGGCATCCACAAGCTTTGCATCCCTCTCCGGGTTCATCAAGCCATTCGTCGTCTGGATCTACTAGATGGATTCTCTCCAATAGTTCTGCATACGGGCCATAAGTGGCGTATTCATCGTAATCTTCGATCTCGAAATCACAATTAGGACATACCCAATTGTCTGACGGATATACTTGTTCCATTATCGCATGGCATTTACATACCGGTACCAGATCAGCGAATGATCTTGCAATGTCTTCTTCATTGTACAGATACTGAATCTTCATAACAATATACCTCCTTCGCGTAAATTACTTAGTCTGTTATGAAATAAAAGAAAGGAGATGTTCACAATGGACAAAAAATTATTACAGGAGTTAAGAGAGGCTTATGATCGATATTATGAGCACATTAAACATTCTACTAAAGAACAACTTGAAGCTATATTGAATGAGTATGAGAAACTTAACTTGGAGAAACTTCACCAGTTAGGTCTTACTAAAGAACAGCTTAGCACACTAGTATTAATGTTTCACGATGACGCTCATTTTACCAGATCAATCATTCGGCTCCGTTGTAACGACCAAGAGTAACATCTGAAAAAAAATTAGGGACAATTATCTTATGGTAACTGTCCCTTTTAGTTTTCATTTTACTTGATAGCTACGGTTGCCAAAATATCGTCTCTCATAAATACACAAGATTTACGATCTGCAATTGCATCATCCAGCGACATACTCATGTAGTTAGAATCCCGCACCTCTTCCTCAGTCCATGGGTCATTATAGTCTTCCATAGTGTCAATAAATATTGCAATTTCATTTTCTTTCATGCCGGTCCCCTCCTTAACTTTGTTGGAATATTATACCACATATTCGCGAAAATTACACATTCCTTTATGAAAAGGAATAAATGTTTTAAAGTAACCATGCTTTAAAGCAGGATCGAATGGAGCTTAGGGTGGAAACATCTTAGGCTCTTTTCTTTTCTAACCTAGGTTAGACATTTTAATCTAGGTTAACTTACATCGTACGTGGGTTACCAAAAATCCACTTATTATAATACGCTAGAAAGGAGGTGTTTTTACAATGTACGCAATAACAGCAATACTTACCATAGTTGGCTTTTTTATCGGATTCACAATTGGAGCTACAATAAAAAAGGTAAAAACAGGCAAGGGTTATTTTCGAGTAATTCCGTTAGAAGAACAGCCTGATTTGGCAACAATCAATGTTCGTATTCCATCGAATCAGGATCTTGATAAATATGATCAGATTGTCCTTACGCGGGAATAACAGCCCCTCTTATGAAACTATATTAACTTAATTTCAGAAAAGGAGAATAGAAATGACAACAAAACAGATGTTGGAACAGGAAATCCGGAATACAATCGAAGCAGTTCACGAGCTGGAGGTTGGGTCGAAGCAGCACACAGATGCGGTCGATACACTTACACAGATGCTCGAAAAATACAATCAGATGGATCGACTTGATGCTGAGATTCAGGAGAAGTACGACAGCAAACAGGCTGAAGTTACTTTGAAAGAAAAACAGCTCAAACAGGAAAAACTGGGTGGTATTATTGGACATGTGTTGACAGGTGTACAGATTGTAGCGTGCGGTATATTGATCCCTATCTGGGGAGTGAAAGCTGCAGCGGAGTATGAGAAGGAAGGAGTTTTCAAGAATGTCTGGACTAAGAATACAATCACAGACATTCTCCCGAAGAGAAAAAAGTAAGTAGAAATTCAAAATGGAATGGGTCTTGGATAAAACCAGGACTCTTCTGTTTGTGCTGGAGTAACTTATGAGATATCATTACGAAAAACCTAAGATATATAAAGCAGTTTATGGAACCATTTACGCATGTGACCATCCTGTATATGCTCAATGCACACTATATCTGATAGGCTATAAAGGCTTAGCAGTTATCCAACAACGGTATGATCAAGAGACCAAACGGACATGGTGGAATGAAATAGATCCATGGCTAGTAGACGCTTTATATTTACATCCGAATTTCATAGAGTTTTTCAACGAACGTGGCGGTAAGCCTAAGGATGGTATATATCCTACAGTATCCATCCGTCAGATCATGTGGGCGTTAAAGATGAAGCCTATACAGAAAGAACGGTGGGAAACAAACTTTGACCGGCGGCTGATATAATTCGCGAGATTTTCTTATTCTGTTATAGAAAAATTAAGGAGGTAATAATTATGTCATCTAAGACGATTAGATTATTAAAATTAGGAATTGCTATTATAAGTGCCGGTTCGGCATATATAGGCAGAAATAATAATGATGAAATTTTGGATCGAAAAATTGCAGAAAAAGTGACAGAAGAATTAGCCAAAAGAAAGTAATTTTCAAAGGCAGGGGCTTGAGTCGAAAGATTCAGGTTCTTTTGCTTTTCAAGAAAGGAGCGACAGATGGATGAAATGAGGGTGGCATTGAAATCTAAACTACTATGTGGAATTGTAGCCCGGACTATCTCCAATGCAGTTTATAAGGCTGTAGGACAAAAACCAGTTATCAATATTAAGGATCTGGAAGTAGAGATGAAAGATGGTCAGATCAAATTTCATATCAATGCAGATGGTCAAATCAGTGACAAAGTTCTGTATAAGGTCAACCAGTTAATTGAGTAGAAAGGAGGAAACGTACTATGAGAAAACACAAATTTAACAAAGGAACTGCTTCTATTGTTCTTACCTGTTTAGGTGGAGTAGGAGTAGTAGCAACGACGGTCACAGCAGTAAGAGCAACACCTAAAGCTCTACGGTTAATCGAGGAAGCTGAGAAAGAAAAAGGAGAGAAACTTTCAAAATGGGAAACGATTCAGGCAGCTGCACCAACATATTTATCAACTGTGCTTATAGGAACTGGTACCATAGCGTGTATATTCGGGGCAAGTATTTTAACAACACGTCAGCAGGCATCACTTACCTCGGCTTATGCTCTGTTGGATCAGAACTATAAGAGATATCGACAAAAAGTAGTGGAGCTGTACGGTGAAGAAGCACATAACAAAATCGTTGAATCCATTGCTGCGGAAGATGCTCACGAGGTATATCCGTGTGTGCAGAGTGGTTGGGGATGTTATAGACAGTTCTTAGAAGAAGATTACAGTGAACCACGGTTATTTTACGATACATACGGACACCGATATTTTAATGCACCTTTAGAGCAGGTATTGCAAGCTGAGTATCATCTGAATCGTATATTTGTCACCGAGGGCGGCTGTGTGGATCTTAATACATTTTACGAGTACCTTGGCTTAGATCCGACGGATTACGGTGAGAAAGTGGGTTGGAATATATATATGGATGAGTTATATTGGATTGATTTTGACCATCGAAAAGTAACAATGGACGATGGGCTTGAATGTTATATCATTGAGCCGATATATGATCCTACTGTAGAAGCTCTGTCTGATGACTGGTAATTTCGCGAGATAAACATACTCCGTTATGAACAGAAAATTATGATTTCAATTAAGGAGGTAACTATTATGGATTTTGCAAGTAAATGGCAGGAAACGTTACATGATATTTGGGATGAAAACTGGGATTCCGATAAAAAACTAGACAGAGTCAAAGCGAGAGCTGCGGCTATGTGTAGCGGGGCTATCGATGGTGCAGTAATTATATATCCATTTATGTTGGTAAGTTTATACGTTGCTCGTGCAAAAATTAAGAAACTCGAAGAAAGAAAGTAATTTTCAAAGGCAGGGAACTTGAGTCAAAAGATTCAGGTTCTTTTGCTTTTCGCGAGAATATCTTATGCTGTTATGAGAGAAAGAACTATTAAATGACGATGAGCTCTGGGTGTATAGAACCCATCTCTGTGGGAGGTATGAAATAGGACTGACAGTTTAGTAGCGAGCTATACGGACTCTCATATTTTTATATGACAGAATCGCGGGTGGAACAGGTTCTGTTATGGAATAATTCAGAAAGGAGAAACGAACTATGAAAATTGACAAGAGGACAGCTCTCACAGCAATCTCGGCAATTTGTGGAGCAGGAGGGTTTATTGCAAATCTTCTGATGTCCAAGGATGAGAACGAGGAGATTGCCAAAAGAGCAGCAGAGATTCTTGAAGAGAAACAGAACTCTTCAGAAGAATAATTTCAAAATGAAAGATCTGACTAGAAATAGTTGGGTCTTCTTTTTTATTTTACATTGGAAGGAGATTACATCATGAAATTTAAAGTTCCAGTCGGAATTAAAAAAATACTTGTAAAAGCGGAAAAGAACAGTCCGGCAATCCTTACGGGCTTGGGTATTGCAGGGGGTATCACTACTACAGTATTGGCAGTAAAAGCAACGCCTAAAGCTCTGAAATTGATTGAAGAAGCTGAGAAAGAAAAGAATAAAGCTCGTAAAGCAGATGAACCCAATATTAAGCTTACAACACCCGAAGTAATAAAAGCTGTATGGAAACCATTTCTTCCGGTGGTAGCTATGGGCGGGGCATCTATTGCGTGTGTTATTGGAGCAAATTCAGTACATACACGTAGACATGCAGCGTTATATTCTGCGTATAAGTTATCTGAGACCGCTTTGTCCGAGTATAAGGATAAAGTAGAAGAAGTGGTTTCTGAAAAGAAAATGAAAGATATCAAGCAGAAAGTAGCTGAGGGGCATGTTAAACAGGTAATTGATGATGAGAAGAAAGCACAGATCATTATTGCTGATGGTGGTGATACCTGGTTTGTTGATGCCATGAGTAATCAACCGTTCAAATCTAGCAAAAATGCCATGGATGCGGCTGCTAATAAATTGAATAAAGCGATGCGGTCTGAGATGTATGTCTCATTATCACAGTTGTATGACGAACTTGGAATTCCCCACACTGGTGTTTCTGATGAAATAGGTTGGTGTATCGGGGGCGACGAAATCGATATTGAGCTGAGTGACACTATTGTGATAGATAACCGAGTTTATATTGTAATGGACTTCCGGGTACGTCCAGTGTATGGATTCGATAAGCTATATTAATCCGCGAAAAATACATATGGTGTTATGAGAAAATAATTAATTTTCATTAAGGAGGATACGAAAATGGAAGAAAACAGAGTAGAAGTAACAGAGGAAATGACTAATGAGATGGAACCGGTGACAGAGACTTATGAAGTCTCAGGCGATACAGAAGGTGGTTCTGGAAAGGCTTTGGTAGTTGCTTTAGCTTTAGCTGTAGGTGCTGGTATAGCGACCGCAGGAAAGGTCGTTTACGACAGGCTGAATGCTAAAAAGACTGGAAAACCTAAAAAGAAAAGGCACTTTCATATCGGCTGGGTAGAAGATGCTGAGCCGGAAGAAAGAGAATCGGAAGTTATTGATCTGGATGACGAAGATGTGGAAAACCTTAATCATTCAGAAGAAAAGTAATTATTAATCAGAGGGGAGACCCGAGTAGAAATACTTGGGTTTCTCTTTTTGTTTTCAAGATGAGCTACGAAAGTAGAGCATATTTATTTCCAAGGAGATGGTGTTATGCAGGATTACACATACAATCACCTGTACCGATATATAGGGCCAGTTCTGTTATTTGATAAGATTATTGCGTCTGAATGGACTGGTGAAACTAAAGCTCCAACGGCTAGAAAAGCCAAGAGCAATCTTATATATCAGTTCAAAAAGCAAAGCAACAGACTCCCGAGCAGCAGAATCACATTGCCGGGAGAAATCAAAATGGTTAATTAAGGAGGAATACGATGGCAGAATATGACATGAATAGAAACGCCGGACACACCAAGGAAGATAACGAGCGAAAGGTGACTAAGGTTATTACTGGAAAAGCCAAAACCAAGCCTAATGAAGTGCGAAAAGTCAAATCTATGCTTATTTCGGATGATGCCTCAAACGTTAAGTCCTACGTTATTCGAGATGTCCTGATTCCTACGTTCAAGAAAACAATTCTTGATGTAGTAGATATGATTTTATTTGGAGGAGAGGGCGGTAGCAAGCGATCCAGAAATGATAGTCGTCCACCATATCGTAGCTATTATGAAGATCGTGACAGACATGAGCGTAGAGCAAGACCTGGTAATGCATTTGATTATGATGATATTACCTTCGATAGTCGTGGCGATGCCGAGCTTGTGTTGGATCAAATGCGAGAGATGGTCGATCGTGAATCAGGGTACGGATTGGTTACGGTAGCCGATATGTATGATATGGCTGGACTGTCAGTACCGTATACTGCACGTAATTACGGATGGTTCAATCTGCGTACGGCAGAGGTAATGCGTGGTCATGATGGCTACTATTTGAAGCTCCCACGGGCTATGCCTATTGATTAATTCAAAATGGAGGTAGCATTATGGCGAAACTTATGACAAAAAGAATAGAACAATCGTTGCTGCAACATCCTCTGTCTTCTCAGGATGGAAAAGGCTTTAATGCCGAGATTGCAGTTATGTTTTACAACAGTGAAGGACCTGGAACATGGATTTTGACTGAAGGAGAAAAACAGGAAAATGGAGATTGGTTACTATTCGGCTACTGTTGCATCTGGGAATGGGAATGGGGCTATGTGATGCTATCTGAATTAGAGGAGTTAGAGTTCCCGATTAAAGAGTTTAAAGATGCAGCAGGCAGAAAAGTAAAAGAATATATGTGAAAGGATTAATGAATTATGAAAAATATTAAATTACCGGCAGGTATTAATAGAGCAGTAAATAAGGTTGCTTTTAAAATGAAAAAGCACGCTCCAGAAATTTTGGTGATCGCTGGAGTCGGAGGTACTATTGTAACCACTGTTATGGCATGTAAAGCAACTACAAAGATCGATGAAGTTTTGGCGGAAAATAAAGAACAGATTGCCAAGACCAAAAACTATGTAGAGGAAACCGGATTTTCTGATAAGTATACAGAGAAAGATTATCAGAAAGATCTTACAGTAATGTATACACAGCGTGGACTGAAGTTATTTAAACTGTATGCTCCGGCTATTGCAGTTGGTACTATTTCAATTACAGCTATTTTAGCAGGTCACAATGTACTTAAGAAACGTAATGTGGCTCTCGCTGCAGCTTATGAAGTAGTTAACAAGAACTTCAAGGATTATCGCGGAAGAGTTATTGATCGCTTTGGAAATGAGCTGGATCGTGAACTCCGTTATAACATTAGAAAAGAAGAGGTTGAAAAGACCGTAATTGATGAGAAAACCGGCAAAGAGAGAACCGTAAAAGAAATTACAGAGATCGCAGACATCGACCCGTCCAGCGAGTACGCAAAATTCTTCGATGAATCATGCCCTGGTTGGACAAAAGATCCTGAGTACAATCTGATGTTCTTAAGAAATCAGCAGCAGTACGCAAACGATCTTCTGGAATCCCGTGGTTATCTGTTTTTGAATGAAGTATATGAAATGCTTGGCATTCAGAGAACAAGACAGGGGCAGGTAATTGGATGGATTTACGATAAGAATGTCATCGATAAGGTAAACTTTGGCATTTACAACATAGCAAATCCAGCGAATCGTAGATTTGTAAACGGATACGAGAGATCTATTCTGCTCGATTTCAATGTAGACGGAGATATTCTCAACGCAATTTGAACAGCGGGTCTAAGCACCTGCTATTCAGGAAATCCGTATAGAGATATGTTCGATTATCCCCAGTTTGGTGTGTAATACATCAGTTGGGGATAATTTTGTATGAAAGGAGATACCGATATGACCGGCAGAGAAATTATTATATTTATTTTGGAGAACCAGCTTGAAGACAAGTCTGTATTTGATTCATGTTTTGAATCGATGGACGAAACTGCTGTACGACTTGGTGTTGGTATTGCAACAGTCGATACATGGTTTAGACTTGGACAAATTAGAGGTGTAGTAATCGGAGAGAATACTTATATTCTTAAAGGTTCTGTTCCAGTAATACATAAGGAGGAGTGACCTATGTTAAAAGGTTTATCAGTGATATTTGCAGCATTGTCAGGCATGTGCTTTGTAGGTGGCATCATTATACTCGAATCGTAACTATATTAAAGGGGTGGTGTGTATGGAACGAATCGAAGAAAGTATCAACACTATAACACGTATCCTGAAAACAAATAAGAGCCGTCATATCGTAGGTGGGGTACTGTTGTCCATGAGTCTGTTTTTCGGAGGATTAGCGGTAACAGTACTAACTATTAAAAAAGAGGAGAACGAAGAAAATGAATAAAAATATTTTAACGTTTGTATTGGGATTTATTTCCGGATCAGCCGCTACAGTTATATTTGCTAAAAAATATTACGAAAAGGTAGCCAACGATGAAATTGAACAGGTTAAAGAAACATATGCAAGAAAGGCTGAAATAGAAGAGGCAGGAAAAATTGATGAAGATCTTAAAGCTGTTGATAAAGTAATCAAAGAACATCAGTACAACACAGTTACTGATGAAGAGCCGAAAGAAACAGCGGAAGATAAGAAAGGGCCATATGTTATCCAGCCTGAACAGTTTTGCGACTGTGATTACACACCAATGACTCTTTGGTATTGGACTGACGGTGAAGTCACAAACGATGACAAGAAAATAGTAGCAAATGTAGATGAATTGATCGGAGATGTAGATGAAGTTACTTCTTACTTTGGAGAGTATGAAAATGATCCGGACACGGTCTATGTAAGAAACGATATTCAGAGAATAGATTACGAGATTCTAAAAGAGTATCGTGCATTCTCTGATTTAAATTCCGATGAGGAGTATGATGAGTAACTTAAAAGAAGAATATTTTGAATGGTTACTGGGCATCGTGTGTCGCGGGCGTTTTAGAAAAAATATCTCATATCGTAAATTGCTATCATATTTGCATAGCATTGAATATCGTTGGTCATTACCTGACGATGTCAACCGTGCTGAAGATGGAGAGGAAGGCATGAGGTGGTCATTTATATATGAAAATCATATAACCACTGGTTACGAACTGAACGACCCATGTAGTGTACTGGAGATGGTAATGGGACTGGCATATCGATGCGAAGATATTATGGATGATGCTGCAAAAGGGAATCGTACAGTCCAGTGGTTTTGGCAGATGATCAATAATCTCGGACTGGGAGGAATGACAGATGATCGGTTTGATGAGAAGGAAGTTTCGTTTATTATTGAGCGATTTTTGAATCGTGAGTATGAGCCTGACGGAACTGGCGGATTGTTTGTTATTCCGGGTATTCATACGGATTTAAGAGATGTGGATACCTGGACACAGATGCTCTGGTATCTGGATAGAATAACTTAAAGGAACAATTTAATAATGGAAGTAATAGTTAAGAAGGGAGGGCATTGGATGAATGTTGGACTTCATGACCGTAGCGACGAAGTACAGTGATAAAGACAAGATCACCGAAGTCTTCCCTAAATTCATAATGCAGAAATCCAAGGATCTTATGATAAGAGGTCGGGATTTCTATGCTATTTGGGATGAAGAAAGGCATCTTTGGAGTACCGATGAGGACGATGTAGTACGACTGGTCGATCGTGCTATGAGCAATTGGGTACGAGATAACGAGGAACGTATATTTGGAGAACCTCGCATAAAGCATATGTGGGATTCTGATTCCGGCAGCATCGATAAATTTCACAAGTATTGTCAAAAGCAGATGCGCGATAATTATCATGATCTTGATGAGGAGCTTATATTTGAAAATACCGAGACAACACGAGAAAGCTACGCTACTAAGAAATTACCATATCCTTTGGTTGAAGGTACTTATGAGGCATGGGACAAGCTGGTTGGTACATTGTATGACGAGGACGAGCGTCATAAGATCGAATGGGCTATCGGTTCTATTGTATCTGGTGATTCTCGTACCATTCAGAAATTCATGGTTCTGTATGGTGCAGCCGGAACAGGTAAATCCACAATTCTGAATGTAGTGCAGGAGTTATTTAATGGATATTACTGTACATTTGAAGCAAGGGCTCTCGGACAGGCTAATAATGCATTTGCTCTGGAGCCTTTTAAGTCAGGTCCTCTTGTAGCAATACAACATGACGGTGACTTAAGCCGGATTGAGGACAACACACGGCTGAACTCATTAGTATCCCATGAAACTATGCCGATCAATGAGAAATTTAAAGGTATCTATGAATCTAAGTTCAAATGCTTCTTGTTTGTGGGTACTAATAGGCCAGTTAAAATCACGGATGGTAAGTCTGGTTTACTCAGGCGTTTGATTGATGTAAATCCATCCGGAAGAAAACTTGGCGTTCGGGAATATCGTAGACTTACCAAACAGATTCCGTTTGAGTTGGGAGCAATTGCATATCATTGTCTTCAGGTCTATAAAGAAGATCCTGATTATTATGACGATTATATTCCGAAGAATATGATGTCGGCATCAAATGATTTCTACAACTTTGTGTGCGATGCATATTCTGTGTTTAAGAAACAGGACGGGACATCATTAAAGGCTGCTTGGGAAATGTATAAGCAGTATGTAGAAGAAGCAAAAGTATTTACACCATTCTCCAAACGTATATTCAAGGAAGAGCTGAAGAACTACTTCTGGGATTACGAAGATCGTGTCGATCAGGAAGATGGAACAAAACTTGTAAATTATTACAGTAAATTCCGTACTGATATTTTTGAAGAAGATATGAGTGGTGGGAGAAAGAAAGAAAAAGAAGAGGAGTCGGTTCATTTGATTGAGTTCAAAGAGCAGGCTTCTATTTTTGATGCAATTTGTGCAGAGTGTCCAGCCCAGTATGCGACGGTGGAAGACTCAGAGAAGCCACTTCAGAAGTGGGATAACGTGACAACTAAACTGTCCGATCTGGATACATCGAAAGTACATTATGTGCGGGTTCCAGAGAATCACATTGTTATTGATTTTGACATTAGAGACGAGAGTGGTAACAAGTGTTTCGAGAAGAATCTGCAGGAAGCATCAAAATGGCCTCCAACATATGCTGAGGTTAGTAAGGGTGGTAACGGCATTCATCTTCATTATATTTATGCAGGTGACGACGTAACTAAACTCAGCAGAATCTATACAGATGATGTGGAGGTCAAGGTATTCACTGGTAATAGTTCGCTACGACGAAGATTGAGCAGATGTAACGATCTTCCGGTGGCGACTATTTCCAGCGGACTGCCGATGAAAGGAGTGAAGAAAGTGCGAAATTACGAAGGATTGAAGAATGAGCAACATCTACGTGCAATCCTAAGAAGGCACATTAATAAAGAAATAATGTGTAACACCAAACCGAGTGTTGATATGATCTACAAGACCTTGGAAGAAGCATACGACAGCGGGATGGGGTATGACGTATCTGATATGAAGAACGCAGTATATGCATTAGCTATGAGCAGTAGTAATCAGTCGGATACATGCCTCAAAATAGTTGGCAAGATGCATTTCAAGTCAGAAGATGCATCAGTCGTTACAGGAGATAAAGATACTCCGGATGAACTGGTATTCTACGACATTGAGGTATTTCCTAATTTATTTCTTGTCTGCTATAAGATGGAAGGTCTTGGAAAGCCAGTGGTGAGATTGATCAATCCAACACCAAGTCAGATCGAAGAACTTACTAAATTCAAATTGGTAGGTTTTAATAACCGTCAGTACGATAACCATATGATTTATGCATGTCTTATGGGCTATACAAATGAACAGCTCTATAACCTTTCAAAACGTCTGATTAATAAGGACAAAGATATCAGTAGAAAGGCAAAATTCGGTGAAGCGTATGGTTTATCGTATACCGATATTCTCGACTTTGCATCAGCCGGTAATAAAAAGAGCTTGAAGAAACTCGAAATTGAAATGGGACAACAGACAGAAGAGGATCTCCGTAAAAAGAAATTCTCGGATGATGAGATTGCTATTATTAAATCTGGTGATCATCATCAGGAACTTGGATTGTCTTGGGACGAGCCAGTGCCTAAAGAGTTATGGAGCAAAGTTGCTGATTACTGTATTAATGACGTGGTCAGTACAGAGGCAGCTTTTCACTATCTTAAAGGAGACTGGGTTGCACGTCAGATTCTTGCGGATATTACCGGGATGTCTGTAAATGATACAACAAATACACTGTCTCAGAGGATTATATTTGGTAATGACAGAAATCCACAGAGTCAATTTAACTATCGTAATCTTGCAGAACCGGTTGGAAGTGACCAATATGATGAGTATCGTGAGAAGTTTGGTCCGGACTATAAGTTCCGTGTATTTGATGCAGATGGAATGCCACAGTATCGTGACTATATTCCAGGAGAGGTGTTACCTGATGGATGGAGTATTTTGCCATTCTTTCCTGGATACAAGTTCGAAAGAGGTAAGTCTACATATCTTGGTGAAGATATTGGCGAAGGTGGACGAGTATATGCCGAACCGGGATTCTATGGAGATGTGTGGGATGGTGATGTTACAGGACAGCACCCGTCTAGTATTATTGCAGAGGTTCTGTTCGGACCTGAGTATACCAAGGCGTTCCGGGATATTGTGGTCGGACGTGTATCTATCAAACATCAGGCATGGCAGGACATTGATGGTTTGTTTGATGGCAAATTGAAACCATATATTCAGCAGGTTATCGATGGAAATCTTACCACAAAGATGCTGGCAAATGCTCTGAAGACTGTCGTAAATTCAGTATATGGACAGACTAAGGCATCATATAAGTGTGCATTCCGAGACCCTAGAAATATTGACAATATTGTAGCTAAACGTGGGGCTCTGTTCATGACATTGCTTAAACGTGAAGTACAGAAACGTGGATTCACTGTAGCTCATATCAAGACTGATAGTATCAAGATACCAGATGCTACACCTGAAATTCAGCAGTTTGTACTTGACTTTGGTAAAGAGTACGGATATTCATTCGAGACTGAAGCAGAGTTTGAGAAATTTTGTCTGGTTAACGATGCCGTATATATCGCAAAAACCAAAGACGGTGAATGGACAGCTACAGGTAAGCAGTTTGCAGTACCTTATGTATTTAAGAAACTGTTTAGTCACGAAGATATTGAGTTTAATGACATGTGCGATACATTCTCAACAACATCCGGGGCATTATATTTGGATATGAATGAAAAGTTACCGGATGTCAGCAGTTATGAAAAAGAATTGGATAAACTTAAGACCAAATATAAACAGGGTAAAATTTCTGATGTTATGTTTGAAACTATGAGGACAGAACTGACAGAAAAGATTGAAACCGGTCATAAATATACGTTTATTGGACGCGTTGGACATTTTTGTCCAATTAAATCAGGAGCCGGTGGGGGTATTATGTATCGTATTGACGGAGAAAAGAAATCTGCGGCATCAGGAACCATCGGGTATCGTTGGTTGGAATCTGAGATGATTCGTGGAGCTAACGAAGATAATATTGATACATCGTATTTTACAGATTTGGTGGATGCAGCAGTAGATACGATCAATAAATATGTAGACTTTGAGTGGTTTGCATCGGATGATCCGTATGTTGCTAAACCTAAGATACCGGATTTTATGAATATTCCAGAAGGGTTACCTGAAAAAATCCCATTCGATGAGGATCCGGTTGAGTTACCATTTAATTAATCCGCAACAAAAACATACACTTTTATGAGAATAATATTTAGGAGGTATTACTATGAACATTAAAAGGTTAGTTGACACGGTAGTTGCTGGAACAGGAATGGGCTTGATTCACAGTGCAGTAAAAATCAAGGATGGGAAGCTTGCAGATAACAATAAATTATTATTGTTAGGAATAGCATTAACATCCGTTGGTGGTGTGATGGCAGGAGTCCGTACTGAGAATCCAGACTTCAAATGGTGCAAACCAGTAAAGTAATGGTACATATTAACAAATAAGATTCAAAAGCAGGGAGCTTAGGCCAGGGATGTCTTAGGCTCTTTTCTTTATGTCCGAAAATACAGGAAAGGAGGAATACCCTTGCTTGCAAGAATCAAACAGTGGCGGAAGAAGCATATAGATTACCGGATTGTAGGTGAGTACTATGACACAAACGGTGATGGTCACTATTACAAGAAATACATTAAGAAATATTATTTTAAAAAATAGAGGAGAAAAGAACTATGGAATTATATTTTGCACCAAGAGGAATTTTACAGATTGATAATGCTCGCCTGGTATTTAAGAACTTCAGAGGAGAGGGCGGGAAATTCAATAAAGAGGGTGATCGCAATTTTGCACTGTTGATTACCGGAGGAAGTGTTGACGGACGAGAGGTCAGTGCTGAGGAGATGGCTAATGCACTTATGAATGATCTCAATCGTTTCGGTGTAGGTTGGAACGTAAAAATCAAAGCTCCAAGAGAAGAGGGTGATGCTCCATTTATTTATCTGCCAGTAAAGGTGGCGTTCAACGATCGAGGTCCTCAGGTATATGTAGAATCAGGTGCATCTCACAGAAAGTTATATGAGGATACAGTATCTATGCTCGATGATATTGATATTGCGTCAGTAAGTTTGGATATTAGACCGTACGATTCAGAGGTTAACGGACAGTACTATCGTACAGCATATTTGCAGAGTATGAAAGTAGTTCAGAACATTGACAGATTCGCAGCAGAGTACGCTGAAGAGGAGTATCCGGAAGAGTAACCGTATTAATTGCAAGACAGAAGGGTCTAGGTCAGAAACGACTTAGGCTCTTTATTTTATATTTTAGGAGGAATATATCAATGAATTTTGGACAGGCATTAGAGAAAGTAAAAGCAGGAGAAAAGATCTTCAGACTTGGATGGAACGGTAAGGATATGTTCGTTGTTTATCAGAAAGGTTATCCAGACGGCATTCCGTGTAATCAGCAGACAGCAAAGGCATGGGGACTTAAGGAAGGGGATCTCTTCAAGTGCGATCCATATTTACAGATCAAGACCGCTAACGGCAGTCATGCAATGTGGGTACCGAGTATTGGCGATATTCTCTCTGAGGACTGGGAATACATCAGATAAAGAAATTTAATGGGGAATCGGTCTGGATCGGGAATTGAGGGAGATCGACATGAGAGATAGCAAATGATACGGGTTGAGGCTATCAAAATTATATTTTAGGAGGAAAAGAAACATGGCACAGCTTAAAGGACAGGGAAGACCAGTAGCACGTACGAAAGGATCACTCGGGGATACATATACAGATCTTAATACAGGTGATGTATATAAATGCACATATGCTGGTAATTCGTCGTCGAACGATAAGTATGAATATGTGTGGACTAAAACAGGAAGTAAAGTAGAAACCGTTTCTGAGTCAAACAGTAATCCAAAGATGCAGAAGAAACAGGAAACTGATACCACTCCTGAAACAAACAACAGCCCAGAAAAGCAGGAGAAGAGAAATGATAAGAAAAATTAATTTCGAAGTAGATGAGAATTTGATCAAATCTGATTTGAAAAATGACACAATCCCCAGGGAACTTCTCGACAATGGGGATATTGTTATGGCTGAATTTGAGTTCTCTAGTGACTGGGATAATGCCGTGAAAGTTGCTCAATTTAGTAAAGGGAATACAGAGTATGATCCTCAGATATTAGAACACGGCATCACATGTGTAATACCTAAAGAAGCTTTAGACGGAGGTTTTTTCAGAATTGCCGTATTAGGAAAGACCCGAACAGGTAAGCATCTCAGGACATATTCGAAGTTAATTACTGTGTGAGGGAGGAATAAATCAAAATAGATAAGGCAGAAGAATTATTAAATACACTAGATGTGAATGATGAGAATTTATATCCTGTATCCCCAGAGGAAGAAGCTCATATTGTTATAGGCAAAGATCGAGTTATTACAGTGCCACCTGATCTGAGAAGATTAGGGGTACAGTATGACAAAAATGTTGAAAGTGTTACGTTTGATTGTCCACGATATTGGGACGGTATTGATTTGCTTAATATGGCTATGTATATCAATTATATACGTAGTGATAGAAAAACTGGAAGCTATCATGTTGCTGACACTGCTGTCGTTCCCGATGATGAAAACATGATTAATTTTACGTGGACTATCAGTGAGCATGTAGCATACGTAAATGGAAAAATCACTTTTCTCGTATGTGCTAAACATTCAGATTCGTCAGGAGCTTCAACGAATCGTTGGAATTCCGAAATTAATAGAGATTGCTATATTAGCGAAGGTATGGATACTAATCAGGTTATTGAAGATGTTAATACTGATTTGATCACGCAGGTGTTGCTAAAAATTGACGAGTTGGATGAAAAGTGTACTACTATTCCAACACTGGTAAGCCAGCTTGAGAATGATAGTAAATATCTTGAGGCAGACGGGTCTGTTAGTTTTGGACGAAAAACAGGCACAACAGTTGGAGAGAAAAGTATAGCTTTTGGGTATGATGTAGAAGCATCTGGACAGTACAGTTTCGCAGAGGGGGAACTGACAAAAGCGACTGGACGTGGATCTCATGCAGAAGGTGGTGCAGGAACGATTGCATCAGGTAAATATGCTCACGGAGAGGGTTACGGTACTACGGCAAGTGGTCAAGCAGCACATAGCGAGGGGTATAATACGTATGCGACAGGTAATTACTCCCATGCATCAGGATACAATTCAAAAGCTGCTGCGGACATGTCAAATGCTGAAAATTACGCCACGGAAGCCAATGGGAAATGCTCTCATGCAGAGGGACTTATCAGTATAGCAAATGGGATGGCATCTCATGCTGAAGGTGGCGGAACGATTGCATCAGGTAAATACCAGCACGTACAGGGCAAGTACAATGTGGAGGATGCAGATGGCAAGTATGCCCATATTGTAGGTGGAGGCACAGACGCTAATAACCGAAAAAACATACATACAGTCGATTGGGACGACAACGCTGAGTATAGAGGCGACGTAACAGTGCATTATGGTGACAGCACAATACCAATCGGAGCAATGCTCAATGAACTCATTGACAATCCTTATATGCACAGAAATGTCTTCAGAGGAAAGAATTTGGGTGAATTTATCACGGATGAGCAACTGGCAGCAATCCGGGATGGCAGCTTTGCAGATTTGTATGTGGGTGATTACTGGGAAAAGGATGGAGTGCGATATCGGATAGCAGACATTAATTACTGGAAAGGTGTAGGTTATCAAGAATCAGTACAAAAACCCCATATATTAATAGTCCCGGATACTATATTAGGGAGCGGACAGATGCATACAAGCAACAGTACATCAGGCGGCTACAAAAGTTCGACGATGAAAAATGCACGGTTAAATCAAATAGCTAACTCGCTGCCGGACGCATTTAAAAATATACTGATATCACATAGAATGTTTTCCGATGGAGCTTGGATAAATGCGTCCGTGGATCTCATGAATGAAGTAATGGTGCATGGGACCTGTATTTGCACCGACAACAGTAATAAGCAGACATCCGATACACAGCAGTTGGCAATGTTCCGGCTTGTGCCTGAATTGAAGACTATTGGTGCAAACTATTGGTTGCGGAATCTGTCAAGTGCACAAACATATACTCTAGTCTCGCAATATGGCGATGCTAGCAATGATATGGCTACAAGCACTTACGGTATTCGTCCAGTGTTTGGAATAGGCTAATATATTGTAAGGGAAATGAAAGGGCGGTGACATAATGCGAGTTCTCAGATACAAAACTAAACTCGTAAATAAAAAAGCAGTATTGGTAAAAGAATCCAGTAGAAATTATCCGGATATGCCTAGAAATCAATTCCGACGGTCTAGCGATGTTGCTTCTTTTGGTAAGGGCTATCTGCACTTGCATGATGAAACCGAAGAATATATTTACATGCTATGTTTAGATACCAGGAGCAGGCTTATTGCGTTATTTGAAATGTCACATGGCAGTGTAGATATGTCAGTTATATCGCCTAGAGAAGTATTTCAAAAAGCTCTACTAGCAAATGCATCAAATATTATTATGTTACATAATCACCCCAGTGGTGACAGTCAGCCAAGTGTCAATGACATTGCAGTGACACAGAGATTGGAAGATACCGGTATTATTGTTGGAATACGCGTTGTTGACCATGTTATTATTGGACACGAAAATTGTTACAGTATTTGTGAAGATCGTTACATAAGCGAAAATAATAATACCAATACAGAATTAGAAAAGGAGAACAAAAATGATGGAAATTAAAAATGGAGAGAAAACTATTAATGTACCTGGTTGGGTGGTAGCTGCCGGTATTGCTACAATCGGAACTATTATTGCAGATATTTGCAAAGTTCGTATTGCTAATCATAAATAGGTTGCAAGAGAGGTCTCTAACACAGGGACTTCTCTTTTTATATTTATTGGATATCCATTTAATGTCAAAGACAGAAGATGAATACATAGAAATTGTGATAACGGAATTGAAAGGAGAAGTATTTTTATGAGTATGTTGGAATGGGCTAAAAGGGAAGTAGAGATTGCTTGTAAGAGAGAGAATCCGGATAAAAAAGAAGGAGAATTCGACTATGGTTGTGCTTGCTACGAAAGTGCATTAAAAGCTTTTGAGAGTTTATGTGAGGACGGGCATTCGGGCATGTCTATTGGGTTCACAAAAAATATCTTAAATCGGTTGATTGACAGAAAACCACTCACGCCTATTGAAGATACAGATGATGTTTGGAGCAAACGCCACAGATCTAAAGATTTGCCTTATGTAACATTCCAGTGCAAACGTATGTCTTCTTTGTTTAAGAAGGTATATAATGACGGGCATGTTAAATATACAGATGTAGCTCGATATTACTGCAAGGATATCAATGACCCTATTGCTTCATATACTTCTGGTCTAGTAACTCGAATGGTTGACGAGATGTTCCCGATAACCATGCCTTATAGTCCTGGCCCTTCTATTATTGTATTTTGTGAGGATTTTTTAACAGATCGTAACAATGGTGATTATGACACGAAGGCTATATTATATGCATTAAAGTATGACGAAAACGGATACCAGAAACGCATCGAAATCAATCGATTTTTCAGAGTGTCAGTTGGTGATGGAACAGAGTCGTGGACAGAAATCTCTAAGGAAGAATATGAAGAACGTAAAACTAGGAGGCTTAATTAAGAATGGAGCCAATGATTTTAGAAGGACCTGTATTGATATTTGATAAGCCAAGTATGAATGGTTTTGTATTTCCGAAGGGGTCTATCATCGAGATTCCAGAAAAAATTCCTGTAGTGTGGGATTATAAATTTGGTAATCCAGAGTTAGTAATAGGGTTCGCTGAATTGGATATTCGGGATGATTGTATTTGGGCTACTGTTATGTCTACTAATGAATTATTTCGTCAGATTATGAAAGATCGTGAAAGAATATTTTGTGGTGGTTATTATTACAACAGTGTTATAAGTCATTCTGATAATAACGGAATTCGGGTTGTCACAAAAGCTAAATTACTCGGCTTGGGTGTATATGAAGCCGGTGATGAATTTTTATATTTGAAAGTTAAGGAGAAGTAATAACATGGCAGAACCAAACATGAAAAACGAATATTCTGAGAGGTTTGATCAGCTCAGAAAAAATAGAGTGGAGGTAAGTTTTCACAAATATGGTCCGGCGAAGACTAATTTTAAGGACAAACTTGTAGATGCATTAAAGACTCATGATCTATGTATTGCGAAATACAAAGAAACAAAAAACACCGAGTATCTGGTTGATGCAGCAAATTATCTGATGTTTGAATTTATGTATCCGCAGTTGGATGGTGCATATTTCAAAGCTACTGATAGTGATGAGTCAGCAGGAACCGTTGGCGAGGCAATAGGAGAATGGTGGTTGTAAAATGGCTTGGGATATTGAAGTAAATAATAAATTAAGACCTTGTGAAGTTCGTATAAATCGTAGAAAAATTCTTAAAGGTTTATTTCATGGCTGGTTTAATGTTAGGGGGTTTGATGGATATTCCAAAGAAATTGTTGAAAAACCTATCGGGGTTGTGGAATTAGAGACTGGGTATGTTGCTAAAGTAGACCCTGGCTGTATTAAATTCTTAGATAATCCATTCGTAAATTATAGTTGGGCTGAGGGTGATAATAATGAAAACAGAGATGAAACTTAACGAATATTGTGAAGATTGTGGATATTTTGATCCGATTGTAGAAACACAGATTTTACATGCTAATGGTAAATTCTTTAAACGGTATATCACTATTACTTGTAGTTATGCGTCGGTGTGCGAACACCTCATAGAAAGGATGAAACAGGATGGCAAGAATCGAGAAGTGTGATCATTGTAAATTCGGTTGGAATAATCCATGTGGATGTAATCGTCCAGATAAAGGTGACCCTTTTTTAATTGATTTCTCATGCTATGAACCGATGACTGATGCTCAAAAATTCCAGCAGGAAGCAGAGAATCTTACGGGACCTAAATATCTAAAACATACTAGGTTAATTGGAGATATTACTACCGGTTACCGTCTTGTAGATATGAATAATCCAAGAGAGGCTGCTGATGCTTATATTTCGGATTTTATAGAAGAGATGAAAAAGAAATCTATGCAGATGGAAAAGAAACTAAAAAATCGACATCTCAAAATGGCTTCAACTACTGAAATAGCTCGAATGTTAGGCATATCTGAAGCTGCTGTTAGGGATAATTGTAGAAAAGGATTATATCCGGGAGCTACGAAACTTAATGGTAAATGGACGATTCCTATCTATAGAATCAAAATGTCGCGGTAGAAACTACTCCTGTTATAGAAAGGAGTGATATTTATGGCAGATTACGAGTATATATTTTCAACATTACTGCATAAAAAGTTAAAGGAGAAAATCGTCGGACATATTTATGTAGCGGTCAGAAACGATATATTGATAACTGAGATCGACACTATTGGCGGTATCAAAATCGATATCTCAATCAACGACTTTGCCAACAAATTAGTCAACGGTTACTCCACTGATTATGCGGCATATGAAATTGCAAAGGAATATAAAAAAAAGATACTGTCAAAGTATCTCAAATAAAATAAAAAAAGGGAAGTTCTTAGGAAACTAAGGCTTCTTTTTTATTTTAAAAGGAGGAGGTAATTAGGCATGACTGATGAAGAATATTGCCAGATTATGATGGAATTAAACCGGTTGATTCGAACTAATCCGGAGCCGACCGATTTATATTTCAATGAGGGAATAAGTGCTTGTCGAGAAGTAATTAGACAAGTTAAATATAACAAGACTCATGAGAAAGGACATATTCAATAATGGAAATTTACAATTTTTTACAAATGATAGCAACTATATTTATGATCTATTTATGTGTATATTCATTGGTAAACAGACTGTGTGAATGTGCTGAAAAATGTGCAAAACAGGAGGAATTAAACAATGTCAAGAGCAGAGATGAGAAGACTGCAGAGAGAACAGAAGAAAAGTGAGACAGTTACATATAATCTCACAAAAGCTCAGCTTGATGCTATGGTCAATGAAAAGTTCAGAGATGAGCTGAGTAGAGTAAAAAAAGAAGCAACGGAAGATGCAGTTCGAACAGCGATGACGCTCATGTTGACGTTACCATTAGAAGTACTTATTGACCATTATTGGCAAAAATCATGTTCTGATCGTATTCCTAAATTTACGGCTCATGTCATCGATTACTACAAGAAGTGGGAATCGGGTGAACTGGATATGGATAAATTGCAGGCTGATCTATGGGAACGCGGAAGAGTAAAGATCGTAGAAGAGTAAGGAGACCAATATGAAAAAAATTAAGAAAACTATAGCTGTAATTGCTTGCCTAACAGTAGTGATTGGACTGGTAGGATGTGCTGCACTTGATTCGGCAATCAACGATTTTAAAGGAAACTTGGTTGGTAATGATTATACAATTCGTACATATGATAACTACGGAAATCTTGTAATGACAACCGTTGGTGACAAGATCAATATTACTGGCAATAAAGTAAAATCAACTTCCTATGATAGTGACGGTGATATTATTACGAATTATGAACTGTCCTCTGTCATCACTGTTAATATTGACGGCAACGAAATTCAGAGTTGCGGTGACACTTGTATATTTGAAGAGGGCGGACTGCAACCAGAAGCTGTATTCAGTCAAGATGATATTTTGAGTCAATCTAATGATATTACAGATTGGACTAGCATCACTGGTGTGGTCAATAAATACAAGAATTTGTTTGGCAAAAGCAGGGTTGTTGTCATTAAGTCCCAGTTAGGTCAGCCTATTACAGCATATTCCGGAGACAAAGTATATTGGGAAATTCCGAAAGACTTACCTAAAATGACAAAGCTTATGATCGATGGAGAAGCTTTATATATTCATAGAGCTAATTTCCAAATCATTGACAAAGAACTACTGGATTAGGAGACAGCAGAATGAATGATAACTTAAAGAAAAACGGTGATGGATATTATGATCCTACAGCTTATAAAGCTATTAAAGCAGCGGAGGAAGAGACTGTTAAATTCCAAAAGTTGCTAGATACGATATTCAATATATGTGAATTATCCGGATTCCATATTGAAGGTCGTATAACAATCAAATCTAAGAGTACTGGGAGAATATGGCGATGAGTAGAATGAATTTTAATACGTCACGTGGTAACAACGGTGCATTATACGAATTAATGTTAGATCGTAAACGGGCTAACATGTCTAACACTTCAAGAGTGTCACGGAGAGCGAGGTTTCAATTCAATCATAAGCCATATACTTGTGATTATTACAGGGGTGAAGTAATACATGATCAGGAAGACTGATTTTCTATACCCTCATCAGTTGCAGGCAGTAGACCGCATGTTCACTGGATGTATTCTTAACGGCGGTACTGGCAGTGGAAAAAGTCGTACCGCATTATATTATTATTTTAGTTCATATGGTGGATATATGGGGTATAAGGAATACGAGCCTATGAAAAAAAATCCACCCGATCTGTATATTATCACTACCGCAAAGAAAAAACATGATCAGGAGTGGGAAAGCGAATTGATACCATTTCTTTTGTTTCCTGATAAAAAGACGCAGGTGACAGAAAAATACGGCAATATGGTAGTAATCGATAGTTGGCAATGTATTAAGAAGTATTCCAATGTACGGAATGCTTTTTTTATATTTGACGAAGACAAGCTGACAGGAAAAGGGGCTTGGTGTAAAGCATTTCTTAAAATAGCCAAGTACAATGAGTGGATTATATTATCGGCTAGTCCTGGAGATACTTGGGCTGACTACGAGACAGTATTCGTTGCTAATGGATTCTTCAGAAACCGAACTGAATTCAGGGATGAGCATCTTATATATTCTCGTTATACTAGCTATCCGAGCATTACCGGGTATAGGAATGAGACTCGATTAATTCGATTGAGAGACAGGATACTAATTGATATGTATTTTAAACGTCACACGATTCCACATCATGAGGATATTTGGGTGGAATATGACAAACCTAAATACAGGGAGGTTATGAAAACTCGATTTAATCCATTTAAACAGGAACCAATACCACAAGCATCGGTATTATGCTACGTACTTCGAAAAATTGTTAATTCAGACGAATCTAGGCAAGTAAAATTACTGGAGATATTTGAAGATCATCCTCGTATGATTGTATTTTACTCATTCGATTACGAGCGTGATATTTTGAAAAGTATATATTATGGAGAAGATGTAGCTGTTGCCGAATATTCCGGACATGCACACGAGGCTATTCCGGAGACTGACCGATGGGTATATCTTGTAAACTACAGTTCAGGAGCCGAGGGGTTCAACTGTATAAAGACCGATTGTATTGTATTTTGGTCTCAAACATATAGTTATAAAACCCTTTTGCAGGCTTGTGGTCGGATTGATAGACTAAATACACCGTTTATTGATTTATATTACTATCATATTAAGTCACATTCGCCTATTGATCTGGCTATATCGCGGGCATTAAAACAGAAAAAGAAATTCAATGAGCGGTCTTTTGCTAATTGGGATAATGTATCTGATAGGAGAAACATATGATGAATATTTTGAAATGGCTTAGGAAGCACATGCATCCTGATTGTCGTCACGAGTGGGAACAATTGGAGCTTGTGAGTGTATATATTGATTATTCAGGGTTTGAAAAAGTTTTGTACAGATGCAAATGTAAGAAATGTAGACGGTCTGAGATAAGATCGTACTGGTAAGGAGGTGCTTGAAAATGGGTGAATATAGATTTCCAGAATACACACAGGAAGAGATAAACATGGTGTTGGCAAAACGTATCTTGAATCAAGACCTAACTGAATACGAACAAGATATGCTAGTCAACATATCCACTGATGATTACATTCTTTTGAGTAAAGAAGATATTGGGAGGTGATATTTATGACAGGTAAAGAAAAGACATTTTTCAGGATGTGTATTAAACTTGTACTTTGTGGTCAGTGGACCGTAAAAGAAGTTATGGATTTAGTACAGGACATGATCTCTTATGATGAGTGTATTGTATATTTGAGATCATGGGAGCGGTTGGGATTATACACTTCTACATGGATGACTTATACCGGATGGTTTTCTGGGAATCTTGCACAGTATCCGGACGAGTATCGTAATATTGCTGAGGAGTATATTCGGGAATCTATACAGGTCAGAAAACCAAACACGCGAGATTAACAAGGGCTGTTATGGAGAGGTAGATAGGTTCTTAAAAGAAAGGAGAAACAGAATGAAACAGAGTTTTAAAAAAGGATTCGGAGTGACGTTAGGAACACTGACAGCAAATTTGTTGTTCACGATCGCAGCGAAACTCGCAGCCGAAAAACTAAGGAATAGTTCTTTGGAAGGAGAAGCCAAACCAGAGGAGGAGTCCTGATGAAGGACTCTTTTTCTTTTATATTTTAAAAAGCAGTTAAACAATGGGTGGTATAAAAGGGATGGGAAACACAGAAAACTGAAAGTAATTCATTGGTAGCGTGGCAATATTTTACGCTTACTTAGAAGGAGAGTAGAAGTAAGATGAAAAAATATGAATTAACAAATGACACGATAACAGCAAATGGCAAGACACTCCATCGGATCAAGGCTTTGAAAACCTTTTCAAATGTGGAAGAGGGAGAACTTGGCGGATACGTGGAAAGAGAAGATAATCTCGGCCAAAGCGGAGATGCATGGCTGTACGGAGATGCAAAGGTATACGGAGATGCAAGGGTGTACGGAAATGCAAGGGTGTACGGAAATGCAAAGGTATACGGAGATGCATTGGTATGCGGAGATGCAAAGGTATACGGAAATGCAAAGGTATACGGAAATGCATTGGTATACGGAAATGCATTGGTATGCGGAGATGCGTGGGTGTACGGAAATGCAAGGGTATACGGAGATGCATGGGTGTACGGAGATGCATGATTACCCTACGGCAAAAGGATTTGGACGTAATTATAGGACTACTACTTTTTTCAAGCTGAAAGACGGGGGAATTGGGGTTCGATGCGGATGCTTTTATGGAACTCTTGATGAGTTCCGCAAAAAAGTTAAAGAAACTCACAAAGAAAGCAAGATGGGGAAAGAATACCTTATGCTTGCCGACCTGATGGAGTATAAGTTTAAAAATGAATAGGAAAAGGAGTACGGTAATGAAAGATATGAGATATATGAAGACACCTTCAACAATTAACAAACCTTGGAAAAATAAACAGTCGGACTATGATGAGTGCGGTTCATCAATGAGTTATATTTCAGATGCTATTGAACGAGCAGCCCAAGAAATGCGGTTGAAATATGAAGAAACCGAAAAAGAATTTATATTTTCAAGTATTAAAGCCTTTGTTGATACTACATCAACCATAAAAATTTCAAAAGATGAGTTATTTGAGGCTATCCGACTTATAGAAAAAAGAAATTATGTACTTAAGAAATATGACGTCGATATTTTCGCAGTAGATAATGCTAATATGGCAGCCATTCTGTATTCTTTGGACTCAGCTTACGATCTAGGAGTTAATGATGGATACAAAAAAGCGAGGCAGGAGGTTGTTGATTTTATTACTAAAGGAGGACATTAGTATGGGTATGTGGTGGATTTACATTGTATATGTGATATTTGTCTATCTTATGATAAAAAATATTGTAGTATACAAGAATCAAAGAAAGATTATTTACGCCATTCATAAGTATAATCGAAGAATTTTTAATGACATCTACACATATGGATACGCAAATCGTCGTATTTCTTATGATGAGATACGGTCGTGGTGGGTATGCTTATTTGATCCGTTATGTTGGACATGCAGAAAAATGATATCAAACAAGATTTACAATGAGTTGGTTCCATATTTATATTTTTGTGGTCCTGGGGGCGACGAAATATTTAATGTATCACAAAAACAAGTAGCTTTAAATGTTAAAATGAGTGAGTATGACTCTGTGATTTGTCCTAAATGCGGTGCAATAGCTTTTACAAAAGAAGACACCCCTAGTTGGTTAACGGAGGGGTATTGCTTTAGATGTGGTCAAAAATTAAATTGGAGGAGCAATAATAAATGAATACTAAGAAAATTAAAGAAATCGGAAAATGGATGATGATTATTGGAAGCAGTATTTTCACAGCAGGTGCTGGATGTTATTGGGCTGCCAGCCATGTAGAGAGAAAAGAGGATAAGCTAATCCACGAAAGAAAAATGCACCAAATAGAGGAAGAAGAACGTGCGAAAGTTCTTAAGCTGAAGGAAGAAAAATTGAAAGCTGAAACAGAGAAAGATCATGCATATTGCTTGAAAATCAATCAGATGGATGACGAAGCTTTTGCTAAGTATCATGCTGAGCAGATAGCTAAAGCGAATGACACTGTAATCAAAGATGCCGAAAGAACTAAGAAAGATGCTGAGGCTGAGATTGTGAAAGTACGGTTAGAAACTAAAGAGAAAATCAACCGTATCAGAGAAGAGTGCCTGAAGAAAGTAGAAGCCGCTGATAAAAAACGAGACGATGCATTGGAAAAATATGATGCTATTAATACTCTGTTTACCAACAAGGATGAGATTCTCAGAGCAAAAGAAGCTTTAGATGCCGCTGTTGAAAAAGACAAGAGAAATAAAGAGGACCGTGACGAACTGTTGGAAAGTATCAAAGCTATGTTGGAAGATTAAACGCGAAAAAGTTTGCTCTATTATGAAAGAGTAATGTATAATATTTTATATATTGGCTCTTATCATAACAGAAAGGGCTTGCTAAAGGAGGCAGGTAAATGGAAGATAACATGAAAGAATTTGTAGCATTCAGCAGAAAACTTTTGAGGACACTCAAAGAGATTCGGGAGTTATTGGATAAGGATGATAAAGAAACAGCCTTGCGAAAACTCAACGAATTAATTGAGTATACTCAGAAAGATATAGAGGCGTAAAAAGTAAACATGTTACCCGAAAGGACTTGTGGTTATAAACTGCAGGCCCTTTCTTTTTTTATCTGATTTTGGGAAAGGGTGAAACGGTATGACAGTAGGTACATTGATCAAATATTTACAGAAGTATGACGAAAACGAAATCGTGAGGTTGCATTGTGTTGATGGAGAACCTGTTCTTTTTGCTTTGCAGGCTATGAATAAACCGGGTGTATGGTTAGAAACCGAGAGTGATAATGATATGGCAGAAGAAATAAAAGCACGGTTTGAAGATGCTGCACTACATGGCGTTGATGAAGGTGATGTATATTCTCTTATGTTAGAACAGGGAATCGATATAGGTATGGTTAGAAAATATATAGGTGATGATGCGGCTAATAAAATGAGAACCTATTGTGAGCATCATGGATTATTGTAAAGGAGACCGACTATGAATAACTCAACAAAAATTATGATTTTGGCTTTGGCATCAGATCCGGACAAAGATTACAACTACGATGGGGATGAGATTATTTATCGTGGTAAGCGGTACTGGGTGTGCTTGAGAGATGAGACTGTACGGTTTCTTGGAATCGTTAGAAAGGATTGATTTTTTATGAAGGGATGAAATGCTGTGATTAAAGTTATTATGAAATGGTGGTGGTTAGCATGATATTTGTAATTAACAAGCTAAAATATGACACTGAGAAAATGGAGCTGGTGTCGGATAAGGTCAGGTATTGTTTTTATCTTATGAGATATTTAACTGAAGCGAGACTCTATAGAAGCCGTAAGAGACGGTGGCTGATAGTAAATGAAAATGGCACCTATGCTATAGCTATTAATGAAGAGTCAGCGAAAAATATCTTACTTAGTTATGATGTAGAGGCATATGAAAAGATGTTTGGAGAGCTGGAGGAAGCGTAAAAGAGACAATTAATGAAGAAAGGGATAACTATATGAGCAAATATAAGAAAGGGATAACTATATGAGCAAATATAAGAAAGTCAAAATCATTTTTTATAACGAAGAGGAAAAGAAATGGTTTGTAGATGCTTGGAAAACAAATCGTGACAACGAAGAAGGACAAGTAATAGCAAAGATTGATTTGGCAGGAAATATTGAGTATTTGGATGCAAACGCACAGAAAGACACCCTTGCCCAGCAAAAAATTAGAGAATTCCTAACTATGATGACTGAAGATATAAACTCAGAGCATCTATTCACTTGCGATAGATGTGCGACGGTAGTATTAGAGACAACTGCTGGAGGTAATCCAACGGATGTTTTATCAATAAAAGGACACGCTAACGGAGATGAAGCAAAAATATACACTTTTGATCAGATTTGTAGGATGATGAACGATATCTCTGTCAATAATACAGTGAGCGTTAAATCTTTTCGTGATGGTTATGACGAGCTCTGTTTACTTATAACGGCTAATGAAAACGAATCCATCATAGTGAAAACTTTATTTGAGGAGAGGAATAAAAGTGAAGCTTGGAAAGTGTGTACGGTATGTGGTGGAACAGGCGAAGTAAATCAATGGGCGGATGCTAAAGAGTGTGGTGTGTGCTGCGGAAAGGGAAAGGTGAGAATTAGATGACTTTATATGTAGTTCATGGAAATACTTATTACGATGGGTATGGACATATCGAAAATTTGTTTGGTATTTATACTGAGAAAGATCAGGCAGAAGCGGCTAAAGATACTGTGATCAAAGAACTTTATAATAAAGAAATTGCAAGGGGCGAATATACTTGGATAGAAGACATATCAGAGATTGAAGTAGGTATTTTGGAAGTTGAAGCTAATAGTATCGTAGACATTAGGTTAGGAGGATATTGTGAATAAGATTATCAGAAAAATAGATAATCTGTACGTAGCTGGTGTGTAGTCGCTGATTAAAAGGCTCAGAGTAAAATCTGGGTCTTATTTTTTTTTTTTGAAGAAAGGGAATAAAACAATGATTAAATTAGAGCATGTGGTTCTGGCAAGTCCGGAACAGATGGAATTTATTATAGAAGGTATGAGAAATCCTATGAATAGCTGGGAGAAGAGTGACAGTTATGCCGGTCATGAATATATGGGAACTGGAAATGAGTATTTTAATCTTGGGTCCAACGATCATTCTCTCATGCAGCGGTTATCCAAAGCTGGTACAGATCATAGAAAATACATGAGGATGATGCCGGTATATGTGAGGATTACTGCACCAATATATTGGTAGTTCTTTCTGCCAATGAAACACTTTGCCTGTTTATCAGCAGGGGTCACGCAAAAAATACATATCCTTTAATGAAAGGAGAGTGATTTAATATGATGAAATTTTTAGCGTTTTTAGGAGCAATATTATGGGAGAATCATGGATATTGGATAGATAAAGAGCACGATATATTTCAAATGAATTATAATGAGTTGCCTTTATTAGGAAAAATTGGATATAACCTAATGGTCTTTGGTCTTAAGCATGACAAAAAATTTAAGTCAGCAAATAAAATCATTTGATGATGATTGAGAGCTTATTGCTCTCTTTCTTTTTATATTTTAGCGTGGCTAACGGGGAACCACCCATTGGAATCCCGTGGGAAACATTTCAAAAATACATACGCATAATAATCATATTCTTTAGTGAAAGGAGTGATATTTTATGGCAAATGAAATCATAGCTGAATACGTACATTGGAGAGACACATGTGACGGTAAGCAATTTATTATCATGTGGAGTGATCATACTTGGGAAACTATACGTTGCCCGTTTACAGATTACTGGATTGGTAAAAAATCTTACAAGCAGTACATGGAACTAAACAAGATAGTAAGCAGAAAAATGAGTAAAGAAAATGCTATGAAATTTATTAATGAAAAGTTCGAGAGCTTTAGGTAACACTAAGGCTCTTTTATTTTTATATTTTTGAAATGAACCTGTAGAGGCTATCCCCTATGCCTTCTGGGCGGGGGAGTAGGGCTACTATTGATACGTAGCTGGGTTTTAGGAAACGAATCCCATGAAAACCGAAATGGTGTCCTATTGTTTTTATATTATTGTGTGTTAGCGAAAAATACAAAGCCTATTATGAAAGGAGTGACAATTTATGTTATGTGTATTTATTCATTGCACGAGTGTAGCATGGGCTATGAAAATATGGAGACTTATTGAGTTGAATGGGTATCATGTGATGAGTCCGCCTTGGGGGTTTCGCCAAGACGGTATATTAGAGATATCTAAAGACGAATACGCTGAATTGATCAGAGACCCAAAAATCAACTACATCTTAGAAAGTAAAGTAGCAGTTAAACAGATTGTCATCGAGGAATAGTAGAGTATGGGCTCAGCAATAAAACGCTGGGTCTTTTCTCTTTTATATTTTTAGCACACACAAAAACAATAGTAAAAGATAGTCCATTAATGGGAAAGAATTTGATACATACAAAGTTGGCACAGTTGCTAATTCCACAAGTACTATGCATAAAATCCAGGCTAAGAAGTTTACACTGGAGGATTTCAGTTGTGATCATTTAACAAACAGAGCAATGAAATTACTCAATGAAAATATTCGTGAGTTAAATTTCTGGAGAGACGCTTTCAACTGTAAGTCGGATGAGGAACGGAATTTATATTTTGCCAACAGCGATTGGAACGACACTTACATTCCGACTAAAAAAGACTGTTGGTGGCAGATGATTCAGCTTCTTCCGTGTAGTTATAACCAGACTCGTAACCTCATGCTAAACTATGAGGTTCTGGCTAATATGTATCACAGCAGGAAGAATCATAAGCTTGATGAGTGGCGTGAATTCTGTAAGTGGATTGAGACACTACCGTATGCTGAGTTGATTACTGGAAAGGAGAACAATGTATAACTTAAATGATCTAGTTACCAATCTTTATAGATTCCTGTTTAGACTTAGAATATGCATAAAAGCTATGTCTGAGCAGGAATTTTTAAGTTTATTGGTACAGTGTAATTACGAGCAAGCAGTTTATGCATTATATTTTAGATATTTATGAAATGAAGTAGAAAATAGTAAGTTGAATAATTTGATAAAAACCTCAGACAGATTGATGAGAGTTGCAAATAAAAATATTGTTAGCATGGTTTTAAGTGAACTGGATGAAGAAGATAGAAAAGACATTGATATTTCAGAGTATTTGTCCTGCTATTCGAGAGTTCGTACTGGTGAGATATGGACTAAAGAAATGGGGAAAGCAACAGCTCAGGTTCTGGTTAACAGTGCAAAACAATGGAAAGAGATATAAGGAATCATGATTAAAATTATTAAACATGGGAATAAAAGACGTATTATATGCAATGAGTGCGATTGTATATTTACATATGAAAAAGAGGATGTTGTTTGTAAGAATTCCGATCCGAATGAGTTGGAGTCTTATGTTATATGTCCTGATTGCGGAAATCATTGCACAACATCACCGTGAAGAAAAGGGGGTGACAAGATGAAGAAAAATAAATTTATTTCGGTAGTAGCAATATTGATATTCGTGTTATCACTTACTATTGCAGGCTTGTGGGGGTTTTTATTGTTTAAAAAAAATGAGGAGAATGAATATTGATAAAGATGGATGCGAGATTTGTTTATTATATCAGGGGCGCGTATCTGAATTACTTTCTGATGATTTCTTAAATTAAGCGGTAATCAGTATATGGACTGAAGAATGCATTATAAACACTATAAATATTCAGATCGAAACCGAGGAGGACTCAGAGTAACGTCTGGGTCTTTTCTCTTTTTACGCGAAATTTACAGCTTCTATTATAGAAAGGAGATGACGTTATGTTTGAACGAATCAAGGCTTACAGAAAACTTAAGGAGATGCAGAATTTTTTAGAAGGGTGTAGAGTTATGGCCGAACTAACAGGAGATGAACAAATGTTAAAAGACACTAATAACGCTATACATTATAATGGTATGATCCAGAAGGAAATGTGGCATAAACGTAAAATGGCAGTAGCGTATAATCAAGGTATAAAAATATGGGAGGAGGACTCAGAGTAACATCTGGGTCTTTTCTCTTTTTCGCGAAGGACTGTATAAACAAATCGCTCCTCAACTTGAAAAAATGATGGGCTTGACCTAGGTGGTTGGGCTCTTCTTTTTATATTTATTGTGTACACAGTAATTACGTTAGTTGTGACTGGTACTACATTAAATGCGGGGGCTGAAAATGTGAATACAGGAATTCGAGAGTATTTCTTGGGCTGTTATAGAAAGATTAAGGAGGAATAGTGATATGAGAAAAATAAGGAATATGACAATAATGACCATGGTGATGCTTATGATATTTGGGCTTATATTATGCTTATTTGGTATTGATGTACCGAAAAGTATTATGTCCCTGGAATTTGTCGTTATGATTGTATCGTATGGCGTAAATTAAGATGCACGAAAAGCATATCAGATTCAGGTAAAAATCGAAAAAGAAAGGAGGTGCGACTCTAATTTAGGGTCTCTTTTCTTTTGTATTAATTTTAGGAGGTAAAGAATTAAAAGAGGCAGGCCACCGAAAGAGGATGCTAAACGAGCTGGGCTACGAGTGCAACTTAATGATGAAGAGGCAGCTATGTTATTGGAGTTAAGCGGGAAAACTGGGCGTACTTGCTCTGATATTTTTAGAGATTTGATGAATAAAGAATATAGAAAAACCGTACGCAGACAACGTGATTAAAGCCTATTATGGTAGGATGCGTCACGAATATTTTCAGAACGATAAAACAATGCATTTGTTTTTGAAACCACATATTGATGAGTTATCAGTTGGAGAAATTCGTTGGTTGTTGGACTGGTCTGGAGATAGCAGGTACTGGAAAGTTACAAAGAATAAAGAAATTAGAGCGAGGGGTAAGATAAATGAACATGTTTTTTAGATTTAAAGTATGGAGAAAATGGAGTAAAAAGTGTATTAATGGTAGATGGTATAAGATTCTTGTATTACTCGGGCTTCGACATTCTCCATCGTTTACTAAGAACTATGAGGAGCAGAACAATGAAAATTAAAATTATAGCAGGATTATTTATTTTTGCAGCTGTATTTTGTCTTGCTAGCTGTGGGAGTAAAGAAAATAAAGATAATCAAACAGAAAAATTAAAACCACTGACCATTGATATTTCAGATAAGAGGCAAGATGGCAGTCTTACAATGGTAGATACTGAGGGTAACAATTATCTGCAGTTTGACGGTATTATTCATATCGAGAATGATGGTAGCAATGGTGAACCAATTAAGATCGTTGTATATCAGAATGAAGCTGAAAATTACGAATTCAATTAGGGGAGGATCAGTATGTTACATATTTGGCATCCATATCCACTTATGAAGCCGAAGAAAGACGGATGGTATATTTGTACAGCGGCTCATGGAGCAGGACTGAATACACCTAAGGTCATGGAAGTATATTTTCGTAAGTGGGATAAGAAATGGTATAACCCTAGAAGACAGAGCGTGTTTGATGGATATAAGGTATACGAAGCCTGCCGAGCACCGATTGAAGATAATCGTGTATTCACTGATTCGGAATGTGATCGTATTGATATTTTAGCTTGGCGTCCATTACCGAGATTATATCCATTTGGAAGAAAGCGGGGGTAGAGATGATTGATGAGATGATTAATAGAGAAGGTATTTTGGAAAACAGATGCAATAAATTGAGAGCTATTATTTGGGAGTTAGCTCATCCGGATGAGAAACGTCTGGAACAACTTATTACGCGATATGCCGTTAATGGCAATTTAAACCATGACGACGTTATATATTTATATGAATCGCATCAGCATCCTAACGATATACTGTCAGATAAGAAACCTAAGAAACCGCCTCTTGGTGTAATGCCGCGTGATAATTGGGATAAAAAGCGTAAGAATGATCTCGGAGATGCTATCGAGCGTTATATTTGCTATGGTAAATTTATTCCTACTGAATGGATTCAAGAGTATAACGAAATTTGTGACAGACAGGAGAAAGAAAGTGAATAGAGAAAGATTTATAGCAGAATTAAAAGAAAACCCTGGATATTCTGACAAGCAGCGGGATAATATTATCAAGAAAAGTATTCAGAACTGTCACTGGAAGACTAAGTGTACAGTCGCTATGGAGGAGCTTGCAGAGTTACAGCAGGAGGTAAGTAAGAAGATTCGTGGTTCTGGAGATAAGATTGGACTTTTGGAAGAAATGGCAGATGTTTATATTTGCTTGGAATTCCTGAAGTCCATTTTTAATATTCACGAAAGTGACGTTTTCCGAGCAATTGATGTAAAACTTGAAAGAGAAGAGGCACTTCAGAAGAGGTTGGAAATGAAAAAACAGGGAGGCAGGAAATGAGTAAAGAATACGATTTATATTTGGAGCAGCATAAGAATGCGGTTCGACAGGCACTCTACTGGATTATGGACAATCTACCAACTTTGATTCCTGAAGAAAATCAGTTAGAACTGGTACATCAGATAGGATTTGCACACGATGCCAGTAAAACAGATCCTGAAGAGTATATTCCGTATGATGCATATTTCTACGGTGGGAATCGTTCGCATCAAGTAGTAGAAGAATACGAATATGCTTGGCTGATACATATTCACAATAATCCTCATCATTGGCAGTATTGGATTCTTCATCACGACGACCCGGAAGAAGCAGAAACGATCATGGATATGCCATATAATTATATTCTTGAAATGATCTGCGATTGGTGGAGTTTCAGTTGGAAGACCGGTAATCTGTATGAGATATTTGACTGGTATGATGAGCGGAAAGATTATATGAAACTCAGTGATAAGACCCAGAAGATCGTTGAAAATATTCTGGAGAAGATAAAGTGGAAACTGGATGATGAACGTGGGATTATAGAGCATTCGGGTAGACCCGGTATGAAGTGGGGAGTTAGAAATGGTCCGCCGTATCCTATTGATAAATATAAGAATCGTGGTAATATTAATATTATACAAAAAGCCATTGATTCGGGAAAAATAAAAACTACGATAAATGCGGATAAGCAGAAACGTCATACTAAACTGGATCATCTTGCAGGTAGAAGCTATCTGAATGGTGGGTGTGAGTATGCTCAGGAATTAGTAGACAGGCATTGTGGTAAAGGCGAAGCAATATTAGATAGAAAAGGTAATTGGACTAACAAAGAACGCTTTGTTGATGACAATTCCATAGGAGTACATACAGATAGTGACGGGAATGAAACTAAGACTAAAAGGGGAGTTATAGCATATTCAAAAACGGGTTCTCATGTATATCCGGCGTAAATGAAAGGAAGTATATTATGATCAATTTAAAAGAATTGGTAGGACGAAAAATAAGAATCACAGACATCGATGAAATAGAGTATGAAGGCGTTGTTGATGAATATATCGATGCTGAAGACAATGTACCGGAAGAAATTGAGGCGATTATTCTTATAAATCTTAAGAAGATCGACGACGGTGATATTTTCGGAAATCCTATTGAGTTCACTGCACCAGAAATTAAAAATATTGATGTAATGGAATAAGTGACCTATTTGTTCACATTAAGACTCATGAACTTTGATTAGTTTGTGGGTCTTATTTTTATATGGAGGCAATAGCAATGGACAGTACTGGTATGAAAGAGGTATATTTTGATAAATACTGTAAATCCTGTAAACATAGTAGTGTTGCGGAAGACTCAAACCCATGCAATGAATGTTTATCAGAACCTACACGGGTATATTCTCACAAACCACTTAGATATGAAGAGAGCAGGTAAGTATTATGGAAGATAAGTGTATTGTATGTGGTGATTATGTGCCAGAGGGAAGACAAGTATGTATATCTTGTGAACGAAAGATACTGGCGAGAGTATATTTATATAGAAGAAACAGGGCTTAGTTTTTGAACTAGGTCTTTATTTTTATGTAAATATTTAAAACAGAGGAATGAGATCATACGCGAGCATAACAACGGCTGTTATGAAATAATAAGAGGAGGTAGTAACACTATGATTAAAATTATTGATGCAGCAATTAACTTAATTGGAGCATTGGGGTTATTTACAGAGGTATTTATATTGGGATTATTATTATTTGTTGATCTCGATAAATGGACTGTAATAGTACCTATGTGTCCAATTTTTGTGTGCGTTATTTATAATGAAATACGGACCAAGCTTATTAAAGAAAGGAGAGAAAGGTTGAGGATAACTAAAATGATGAGGGGCTCTATTTAAGGGCTCTTTTTCTTTTTAACACTGAAAAGGAGGACATATATTATGATGAACTATGAACAATTTAAAAAAACTGTAAAAGAAAATTTCATGAATTATATGCCGGACAAATTTAAAGATATGGAACCTTTAATCTCTCAGGTTGAAAAGGTAAACAGCACGCTTGATGCTATTGGTGTCAAAGATGACAATACTTCAGCATTTCCAACCATTTATATTAATGATATGTATAAAGATTATCAGAATGGTGCTGATTTAGAAACTATCCTGACAGCAGCATGTGATGTGATTGCACGGGCGTATAATGAAGCTTTGGGTATAAACGTGAGTGATATTTTGGCAAATGCAAGTGATAACATATTTTTCATGCTTATAAATACAGAGCAGAATCAATCATTATTGAACAGCGTGCCACACAGATCGTTTCATGATTTATCTATTACATACAGAATAATGGTTAAGTTTGATAAAAACGGACTTCAGGCAATACCAATCACCAATGGACTTGCAGCAGAATTAAAAATGACGGAGGAGCAGTTATTTAAATGTGCTGAAAACAACACACAAAGATTATTTCCACCTACAGTTAAGACCATGAGTGATGCTATGCATAAGGTATTTATTTCAATGGGAATGTCTGAGGATTTTATAAATAAAGTACTAGATAGAATGTCTCCAGAACCGAATATGTGGATAATTTCGAATGCCTCATGTATTAATGGGGCTTCTTCCATTCTTTATGAAAATGAATTGCACGAATTGGCAGAAAAAATGGAAAGCAATCTTTATATTCTTCCATCGAGTATTCACGAAGTTGTTGTCATCTCAGCAGAAATGGGTAACCCTGAAGACCTTGCACTAATGGTGGCTAAGATAAATGTAAGCGAAGTGCCTTTGGAAGATCGGCTATCTAATCAGGTATATCACTATGACAGGAATTTACGAATACTTACAATTGCGACTAATACGCCAAACACATGGTAAAGGTGGTGAAAGGCATTTGGAGAACACTGATGTAAAAGATTTATATTTTGGTCTATACTGTAAAACTTGCCGGTACTATTTTATGCCTGCTAATAAAAGACCCTGCCGTGATTGCATCGGAGAGCCTTTAAATCAGGAAACACATAGACCTCAAAAATGGGAGACAGGTATTTAGTCAGAAAAGAGCTTAATCTAAATGGTTAGGCTCTTCTTTTTATATTTATTGGATATCCAATAAATAGCAGATATTGTGAAAGGAGAGTGAGTAATATGAGCGATGCTAAGAAATGTGATAGATGTGGTAAGTATTATACCCCAAATCGAAAAATTAGATGTAAGTATGAAGGAAAAGAGGTTGGAGAACTGCATATACGTGGATTAAATGGATGCGAATTTGCTTTATCAGCTGATTTATGCGACCAATGTGCTCTTGATATTTTGGCTTTCATGCATCTAAATCCAGATAAAAATGAGCCAGATATAAGAAAAGATATAATTATAGAATACGGTTATCTGTTCAAACATTCTAATTTATCACTTATTAATTTCTTGCAACATTCAAATCTTTTAACACCTGATGAGAAAAGGGAGATGATCCGATTAAATAAATTAGAAAATAATATAGTAGTCGATGAGAAAGGACAAGTTAGTTACCGAAATGTTTGTCCGTAGAAACGAACTATTAAATACATTAGATAAGATTACAAAATGGGAGGATTGATATTTTTGACTAGAAGAAGAGGACGTCCTAAAGAACCAAATGCTAAGAGGCATGGACTTAGGATACGGTTGAACGAAGATGAATTGTATATGTTATCGGAACTGAGCAGGAAAACCGGTAAATCTCGATCTGATATTTTTATGCAATTAATGGCTGATGAGTATAGGAAGATATTTGGAAAGGAGACTATTTAAATATGAAAAAACAATTTACAGTTGATACATTACGAAGATTACTTAATCAAATTTCTGCAGCTGGTTATGGAGATGCTGAAATATTTATCGGTAAATATTATCCGCTTATGGATGATTCGGTTATTTCAGATTTATATAATAATAAAGTTAGAATTCGAAACACGTATTATGACAAGAAAATGGCAGAGGCAATGAATGAGGCAAGTGAAGGTATGAAAGCAGTATATAGAACATATTTAAGTGACTGCTATAAAGCTAGTTTCGAAATTCCTGAGGAGGAGATGCACGATGAGTAAAGTGTATGTTATATGTCGTGGAGAGTATGAAGATCGCGTTATTGAAGCTATATTTAGTACTCTTCAGGATGCTGAAATATATTGTACAACACATTGGCATGATGAGGGTAGTAGTGATACTCCTGTAATCGAAGAGTATGATATAGATGGTGTTGAATATTCGATTAAACCAACTATATATCGTGCTTTTCAGTTCGAATTGAAGAAAGCCAATAAATATTGTAAAGAGTGTCTCTATGACTATACTTTTCTGTATAGTAGCACGTCTATACAACAACATATTGAGGAGAGTCCTACAACCATAGCAGGTACAATCCCTGTAGCTAATAGATTTGATTTTGGTTGTGATGAGGATCTAAAGAAAGAGAAAATGCTTAAGCTGATTTATGATACGTATGATAAATATAGGAAGGAATCGATAATTATGAGATTTATGAGATGCAGATTTCGTTTATGGAAAGAATGGACCAAATGGAACGGTAACAGTTGGTTGTATAAGATCGAAGTGTTATTTGGTATGGCTCATTCACCGAGTTTTGAATATGTCCTGCATTGGGAAAGACCAGGTTATATTATCACAACTGAAGAACTGCATAGATGGATAAAGGATAAAAAGTGAGGACTGAGATTATGAAAAGATTATTTGCAACATCAAATATTTGTGTGGGCTATATGGATGATATAAAAACAGACAAACCTATAGGTATTGCGATAAAAGATCCATGTTATAAAGATGGTGAAAAATGGGATATTGCTCATCTGTCTTTTGAGGAGATCCGAGAGTTACGTGACTTATTAGATGAAGCTATTAAAGAACAGGAGGATTGATATTTGTATGAGGCTGTTAATAACTCTTGATAGAGAAGACATAAAAAAAATATTGAAAGGCTCGACTGTGGAATTAGACCTAGATCCGTGTCGTGATTGTATCGGCTTGTGTGGAGTAGATATTTCTACTTATATGAATATTCCAGTGAAAAATACTATTTTAGTAGAGGAGGATTAATATTTTTATGATGACGTTTGACGAAATGGAAACTGTAGTAGAACTATGTGACAGCCTATCTGATGTAAAAAGAAAACAGGCTTTAGATAAAATGATATTTGAATATCGGCAATACATGCGATCAGGAAGTCCGGAAGATTGTGCTCAGAGAAAAGAATGGATGAAAATGTCCTATGAGGATATTCGTAAAAACTTTAATAATACTGTCAATGCTTTACGAAATGAAGTGAAAGATATTCGAAATTCATATACTAATAAGAAACCACCTAAGAAACAGGCAGGTAGACCAAGAAAGAAGAAAGAAACAGAGAATTGATATTTTCATGGAATTATCATTAACAAAATCTAACTGATAGGAGAGGTCTAATTAAGGGCTTCTCTTTTTATTTTGGAAAGGAGAACTAAATTATGAAATGTAAAGGGACAGTATGGGCTTATATTAGAGAAGATAGAACTACAGTTAAGGAGTATAAGGCATTATTGTATTACAGCGACGCATATTATGATGGAGATTTTTGGGAGCCGGGTACCACATATTTGAAATTGCTTGACAAGGATGGAAAAGCTATTAAGAAAGTAAGGTGTACCAATATTCCAAGAGTTCCCTGCAATAACACATTATGGTTTTATACAAAGCAGGTTTTGGATCCGCTGGCTATGTTTGCTAATGTAGAGGCTGACATCATTGAGGAAGAAAAGACAAAATCCAACTCTCTTAAAGTTATTGATATTTTGAAATATATGCCCCTCACACAAGATGTCATTATCTATATGTCTACACCAAATAGTCGTTTCTCGTCAACAGTCAACGTAGCGTTAAAAGTATTATCAGATGATATTTTACAGTCTGAAGTTTACAAGCTTAGAGCAATCAGCACAGATTCTAGTATTCGTATTTACATCGAAAAAGATCGGGAGGAGCAGGAATGAGATTGAGAGTGAAGCATAACCAGCATTTTCATTGCTGGTTCGGGGAAGAATATGATGATTTGCTTGGCTCCTGGTATACCGTAACTAATCCGTGCTATACAAAATGGGGTGCAAAAAGAGAACTTCGTAGCTTGTATAAGTACTATAGTGATCCACAGAAGATCGAAGAGATCGAAGAGATTGATATTCCGAAACTGATGAATGAGGACTCATCTATGGTTTTGAAATCTATATGCGATGGATCATTAGTCCTGTTTGAAGCTATGGTGCTCTTTCATATGGGTTACTCGATTTCGAACTGGGAGTGGTGGCTGATCATATCACTTACTATTTGCTACCGGTTGCTTGCGATGACTGTATTATAATAAGAAAGGAAATGATATTGAAAGTATATTTATACAACTTTTACAGAGGGAAACTGCTGGAATATGAGGGAGAGCTGCTTGTTAGGAGTAAGTATCAGGCTATATTCAGAGTTTTGAATAAAAATGGCGATATTATTCGTGTTTTAAAGTGTGATCCGAAACCTGGTGTTCTGTATAACCGTAATGTTTGGTTTGATGAAGTAAATAAGGTTAGAGCTATTGATATTTTCATGGATAATGAGCTTTCCAAAATCAATAAACTAGATGAGGAGCTTCAGAAAAGAAAAATCACTGTAAATGAACTTATGAGAATGAAAGCGGAGGTGCTTATACGTGACGCGGGAAAATCTGAGAAGACTGAGACTGGTCAGGAATGAGATGCTCTGTAAGTATATGGAACATAGTAAGAGAGCTAATAACTGTTTAACTGAAGCACATAAGCCAGGTGTTGCTTCACAGAGAAAAGAAGAGCTTAAAAATTTGTTTCATTTATATTTCTTCATAGCAGGTGAATGGAAAGATTTATTTCATTATTTAGACACCATTATTCATGATATAGAAGAGGAGATACAGGATGCACGTTATTAGATTTATTATCAGTACAATGATACTTATTGTTGAGGAATTGATTCTGATTCATATGGGATATTCTATCGTGAATTGGGAATGGTGGGTCATTATATTACTTACTATTTGCTATCGATTGCTTGGAACGCTGTTTTAATAAGAAAGGATAAGAAAGGAAATGATATTTTATGGCATCTGAAAACAAAAAGAGAAAAGCACGGAATTCCTATTTACATAATGGTGCAGACAAGAAAGATTGTAGAATGAAACATTATATGTATTTTACCAAACGTAGTAGAAAACATTGTAATAAAATTACGGAGGGATGATATTTTTATGAGAGTTAAATTATTTACACACACAGATTTAGACGGTATTGGATGTGCTGTTCTGGCATATTTAGCATTTGGAAAAGAGAACGTAGATGTTGAATACTGTAACTATGATGATATAGACAATAAAGTAGAGGTATTTATGGAGGATTGTGATTTATACAGAAGTTATGATAAGATCTTCATCACCGATATTTCTGTCTCAGATTCAGTAGCTAACATGATTGATATTTTGGATAGAGTAGACCGGAGAGTACAGTTGTTCGATCATCATGGTACAGCACTGTTCTTGAATAAATACGATTGGTGTATGATAAATGAATATATATATTTGGCGAATATCATCAAGACATGCGGGACAGAGCTGTTTTGTGTTTATGCTTTATGGCCGGAATACCTCAATATCTGCACTCCATATGCACGGACAAAGATTCTTAATTTTGTTACTGTTGTCAGAAACTACGATACATGGTGTTGGAAAGAACTTGGTAATATAGGACTTACCAGCAAACAGATGAACGATCTTTTCCATATTTACGGCAGAGAGAAATTTATTGACTGGGCTATGAAGCGTATTCAGCATCAGGATGAGTGGTTCTCGGAAACGGACATGCTCCTACTTGATCAGAAACAGAAAGACATTGATATTTACGTAGAAGAGAAAGCCAAACAGATAAAGCAGTTTACAGACCAGTTGGGTAATTCATATGGTATTGTATTTGCTGAGAGATATTTCAGTGAGCTTGGTAATCAGTTGTGTGAGATGAATCCAGATCTGGCTTATGTTGCTATGATTGATATTTCCAACGGCAGAGTATCATATCGTAGTATTCGTGACGACATTAATCTTGGGACAGAAATTGCTCATAATTACGGAGGTGGTGGTCATCCTAAAGCCGCTGGTAGTACCTTTGACTCTACACGGGCGATGGAGACTGTTACTAATTGGTTATTTGGTGATGAGAATTCCGAAAATATATTATAGGTCGCATTAGAATCCTACTATGTTATGAAAACTATACAAAATATTCATTTATAGGAGGACGAGATTATGAAACAAATAGTATTAAACGGATGCTATGGGTGTTTTGGATTATCAGAATGTGCAATTGAATTATATCGTGAACTCGGAGGAAACAAGATTACGAGATACGGATTCGATCGTTGCGATCCAATTCTAATCGAAGTTATAAAACGATTAGGAGAGGAAGCAGACGGCGATTACGCAGCTCTTTATATTGAGGAGTTCGATGAGCGATATGATTATCATATCGCTGATTACGATGGTTATGAAACATTGAAAACATCCGTAAATGAAAATATTTTACGTAGCCTTATAAAGGAAGAAGATGAAGACAAAATTGTAGAGTATGTTATGGGAGCTCGGGCATAATGCCTGGGTTCTTTTCTTTTTAACGCGGGATAATCATGGGCTGTTATGATAAAAGATTATAATTTAGGAGGTAATTTATTATGAGAGATTATTACACTACAGGCGAGGTAGCATACCTGTTAAAGGTGTCAAGATCTACTGTGAGTAAATGGATCAGAGAAGGGAAATTAAAAGCCTTCATTACTAATAGTGTTACCGAAGATGAATGGGATTTTGACGATCGGCTTAGTAATAGCGTAAAGAAATCTTTATGCTATGCGATTAAGCCTGAGTCGTTAGATGAACTTGTCTTTGATATGCCGGTTGGGACTATGGAAGCATTTATAATCAGATCCGAACAGAAAGATCTAGCTGAATGCATGAGTATGCTAGATAAGAGAGAACAGGATTTGTGTAATGAACTTGAAACTATTTCAAGAATCAAATCTTATATTAGAAAGGAGATTGAGCCTTATAACTAGGGCTCTTTCTTTTGCCTTATATTTACGATTAAGTTATGTTATATGTTATAGTATTAATATTTCAAGGAGGGTATATACATGTGCGATTTTTTGTAAAAGAGAGCAGGTTACAGATGATATTTCAGAGATGGTGAATATTATTGGTGGGGTAGGAATTGGAATAGGCGAAAGCTCAGATGTGATGAACCTATTAGTATACTTGACTGAAAATGACAAAGACGAACCAATACTGCAGGCTGATTTATATCCTGTCTCAGGTATCGGTAGTATTGCCACGGTCAATATTCCGATTAAGTACTGTCCGAACTGCGGTAGGAAATTGGTATAATGATATTTAAAAAGGAGAATTAAGATTAAGATGAAAATTACAATAGGTCCACGACGTAGTGGAAAAACAACGAGAACGATTATGAAGTCGGCTAAAACTGGTAGCTATATTTTGGTGGCTACTATCGAACAGGCCAATGTGATATTTAAACAGGCTAAAGATATGGGATATGATATTCCGTATCCTGTCGCTATTGGAGAAATTACAACTGGACGTAAATGTTTTGATAATAAACACATGAGAGAACACGGTGTATTAGTTGACGAAGCCCGGATAGTGCTACAGAAAGCTATATATGACATACCGATTCATGGCATGACTCTGAATAACGATGGTAATATTGATATTCTTGAGCATGGGGCAACTCATACGTTGAATGCCGCTAATTTAAAAGAATATTCAGATCTACGAGAAAGGTATAACCACCCGAAACGGGAAATTAGTACCGATGGTAAATTGTGTTGTTCTGAATGTTTTCATATAGTAGACATTACTGATCACTTCTGCAGTAAATGCGGTCAGAGATTGGAGTGATATTTTTATGAAGAAATTAACAATATATTGAAATGATCTTGTAAGATTACATGAATGTCTTACTTGTCCATATTTCAAGCGATGTGAACGTGATGTTCCCGATCCAGAAGAGTATCCAGACGGCAGATGTAAAACCAAGAAGCTTTTCCAGAATGGTACCATGGATTTCTATAAAGTAGAGGGATATCCTCCGTACAGGGGTTACTGAAAATCGCGTTAGAATCCTACTATGTTATGAAATAAAACAAAGGAGGATTTTGTATGAACAAGAATATTAGAGGAATTCAGGTGAGTCGTAAATCTGATTTCGTAAACATCGGATTAGAGGTTGACAACACTGGAGAATTATTTATGCTTCAAGTGAACTTCATTAAAAACCCGCTTAATTGGGGTATAACTATAGGTTTTCCTGAGGGAGGATCTACTACGTTATTGCTCGAAAATGGCGAGAAGGAATATGAAGATTATCCATTTGAATGCATGGGTATGAAGTTCAATGTTGACCTTTATGATAATGACAATCTCGATGTTTATGAGATTTACATTTATCAGTAATTTCTTAGAGGGGTTATATACTTGCCCCTTTGTTTTTCTGTTTGAAAGTATCTGAGAACGGCTTTCATGTCAAGTATTGAATTAATTTATATTTGTGGTAGAATGGATTTCACTTAAATGGAGGTAAGACACATGAAAATCACAATCGTATATTATGATGGAAAGAAGACAGTAAGAGAAACTCGTGGCGGTAAGAACCAGAAGTAACATTGATATTTTCAGATTCAAGGAGTCTAGGTCGGAAACGGCTTGGACTCTTTTTTTGTCGCGGGATAATCATGGGCTGTTATGAAAGGATGGTGTTTATTATGACAAAATTTACAATTATGACTATGGACAATGCTAAGGAGATTGGTGAATTATTCGAAACCCACGAAACCGCATTGATCAATTTTGGTGCCGAAATGTACCGTAAAGGTATGATTAAAGGTGCATTGATACTTGGCGGTGGAATGGTTATAGGGATGATAACCAATCCTATAGTAGATAAATTAGTAAAGAAAGTTAAAGAAAAGCATAGTAAAGGAGAGTAATTTCAAGAATGGGAATTTAAGGTTAAATGTACTTGGATTCCTGTTCTTTTTATCTTTGTAGAAAGGGTGGTGTTACATGGGTATATTTTCACAAGATACAGAATTGATTCATTTAATGAATAAACGGGATAATATGTTGGATGAGTGTGTAAGTTCATATGTCAACGGTGATTTTCCAAAATTGAGAAATCAGCTTGACAGATCCAAGGATATTAGAAAAAGATTTAGAGAAACATCGCATTCTTGTCCTGATTCTGACAAGCTTATTATATTAGCAAGTCAATTTATAGAAACTTGTGATATTTTCGAGAGACTGTTGCATGAAGAATTGGTTAGAAAGGAAATGGGGATAGATGTACAGAAAAATAAAAGAATTACTACAAAGTCTTAAAAGGCGATATTCATACGACGTATGTTACACTCAGCGAGAAAAAGAGGGCTATGCTATATTTGAAAATTGTTGCGGATGGGTAGGCGGTACATGGATGACGGGATATTTATCTGAGAGATGTATTGATTGTCCATACTACATTGAACTGGAGGATTGATATTTTTATGAAATACATAGATAAAGGAGAAGCGTGGTTGTACAGATTTGTTGATGGTGAGGTAAAAGAATTTCATGGTCGTATAAGTGCTCCTGAAGAGAAATACCAGTTCTTTTCATCAGTTACTAAGGGCGGTTATATTTTCGAGAGCGATGATGGTTCTTGGAAATGGAATGTCGCTATTAACGAGGGTGTTGTATATCTGAATTCAGCATGGCTGAGAGAACAGGATAAGAAGAAAGCCGTTGAACTATTTCATGAATATAAGAGAGGTAGATTCATAAGGATGTTCTCGAAGCTTCAGAATTATTATACTGATATGTGTATTTTAGAAGACATTCATAACGGACTGGAGGTTTGATATTTTTATGAAAGATGAATTAAAAGAAGGAATTAGATCGTTTCTCAAAGTTAATAACATTGATAATTTGAACGTGGCGGATTTAATAGACGAATATGAATCCGAACAGATATTTACAGAACTCAAGGACGGTAGTTTTGAAATGGTAACAGGTAATACAATTGAAGAGCTTGTGTTGTGGTTACATGAGAAATTGATTAAATAACTTTCAGAAAGGATTGATATTTTTATGGATAGTATAAAGTTGGGAATACAGATTGCCACCTTTGTGATTGGCATCTGTATTTACGGTGCTATTTGGAAATACTTCGCTGATAGACTTAGTGATATGGATGATGATGCTTCGCCTTGTATAGTAGGTTTCTATACGGTTTGGTTTATACTTCATATTATTGGAATTACCACAGCTGTAATTTGGGCTTGGATGTGAAAGGAGATTTATATTTTCAGTACTTATTATAGGAAGAAATAAGACTAGCATAAAAAGATTTTACAGGAGTTGCGGTGAAGTAGGAAATGAACGAATTGAGAAGAGGAAAGAGATGGATAAGGATTTATTTTTAAAATTAAACAGCCTTACTACAGATGAGCTGTGCGAGATTTATTACAATCTGAACGGATTTAGATGGGATGATCGCATCGGAGAAAAACCAGATGGGTTCGATAATTTGCCGACTAGACGATATAAATGGTATCACATTTTTACAAGAAGGACCACAAAAAAAAAGATTATGTCGAGCCAATGTTTATGATTGTAAAAGACATTCTTCCAGAAGAAGATTATACGCACTGGCTCAACGTAAAGAAATTGAAAACAATGACTAATGAACAATTTGAGCGATTTTGGAAAGTGCATCAACAAAATTTTCATAATTTGTCAATATGGTAACAAATAAGCTTGATACGGCTATGTCTTTATATTTTTATCATGGGTGAAGGAGGTGATACCGGTGAAACGTGGAAGACCACTAAAAGAGATGGCTCGAAGAAAGACTGTCACATTTCGTTTAAGTGATGACGAGTATGATATGTTGCTAGAGATAAGCAAAAAAGTGGGAAAACCTATATCTGAAATTGCTCGAAAAGGGGTCATTATGTCTGCTGTTGGGGAGTCAGATCTGTATGATTTGCAGCATAATTAGACTGATTTTCCGTATTACAAAAAATGAATTTCCGTGTTACAAAAAATCGAAAATGGGTATTTATTGTATTACAAAAAATCAAAAATGAATTATTGTAATACGGAAAATAGGGAATTATTGTATTACAAAAAATAATCTGACGAATTATTGTAATACGGAAATTCGGGCAAAAATAGTGAAAAATCGCTAATTTAGGTTAAAAATGGGGTATTTTAGGGGTAAAAAGGTATTTTTCGTGTTACAAAAAATCAAAAATCGCCTATTTTTCGAAAAAATTTATTATTCTTATATTCCCATAAGAGCAGAATTAAACAATTGTTTAAAAAAATTAAAGAAAAGTTTAATTGTAACCTTAAATAAAATATAACACGAAATTTTTTTTGTTTTTGGAGGTAAACAGTATGAAACAGGCAAAAGATTATTGGACACCAGTGTTTGAGCACTATGCAAGTCATTATCCGAATTATGCAGAACGTACAGTAGATTGGTATCCGAGTGGACAGATGGAAATCACGGTAAGATTAGATGACCGTACATACTGGGCGTTTGATATGATCGGTGAACGATTAAGACCGTTAGGTAGGAATGCAGATAATTCTGAAGCTATTGATATTTCTGAACAGGATTATAGAGAACGGTTGGCCATGAATATACGGAAGAAAATTTATAACATGGCATGGAATCAAGAAGAACTAGCTAATAGGAGTGGTATATCAATAATTACTATTAACAAATATGTAAATGCCAAAGCTACTCCGAGTGCATACAATGTTGATAGAATCGCACGAGCTTTACAGTGCAGCACCTTAGAGTTGACGAAGTAATTGATATTTTCAGATCGGTAGCTTGTAGTCGCTGATTCGGGAAAGAGAGGTATAGTCCAATGGATCAAGAAGAATGGCATCATAGTAAGGAATGGCCGAGATACGATATTAGTAACAAAGGAAATATTCGTAACCATGAAACGGGTAAACTGATGAAGACCTATATTTCGGATAGAGGCTATGAACGAGTGAGTCTTGTGAAAGAAGGAAAACAGTACACTCGTAATGTTGGAACACTTGTCGGTAATGAGTTTGTAGATGGATATTCTGAAGGTATGGTCATTTCTCATAAAAGAGATAAAAGTCAATCTGAAGCTGATAATTTGGAATGGAAAACGATTAGTGATATTCGATCGGAGAGCAATAGTCTGAGAAAAAAAATAAGATGTATAGAAACCGGCGAAGAGTACAACTCGATAAAAGAGTGCTCCGAAGTGATGAACATAAGTCGAACATGTATCAGCCGATGTATAAACAGAAGATCATTCCATACAAGAGATGGATTCAGTTTTGAATTGACAGATTGATATTTTGGAAAGGGTGCTAAATAAACAAGCACTCTTTTTTTGCCATTTATCCTAAAATAACAGCCCTATAATGAGCGTCTGTAAAACATAGCCTGTTATGAGGAAAGGGTTCAATGTCTCCCGTTTTAGTAACTGAAAATACAATTTTCGAACACAAATAAGAAACGGTTTGCAGACATGCTCTTTTCTCTCTGATTTATATTTTCGGACCTTTAGCTCAGTGGTAGAGCAGTCGCCTCATAAGCGATAGGTCGTAGGTTCGATACCTACAAGGTCCATATATAAAGAAAGGGTGGTTACATGTTAGAGAGTAAATTTCAGTCACAGCTTATTCGTAAAATCAAAAACGAATTCCCAGGTTGTATGGTACTGAAAAACGATCCGACATATTTACAGGGTGTTCCGGATCTAACAGTTTTCTGCGGAAACAAGTGGGCTGCATTAGAAGTTAAGAAAAGCAAAAACGCGAGTCATCGACCAAATCAGAACTACTATGTAGACAAGATGAATCGAATGTCATATGCAACATTTGTATATCCAGAAAATGAAAAAGAAGTTTTGGCAGAGCTTCATAAGAAATTCAAAGTATAAGGAGGACACTACATTGATATTTGAAAAGCATCCAGAGCTAAGAGGTAAACATGCTACACTTGCTCCAAGTCAGCCATATTGGTTGAGATACGATAATGAACAGTTGTATCAAAAATATGTGAGTAGCTATGCTCAGTCTATGGGAACATCGTTACATGAATTAGCTGAGACATTGATAGCTAATGGACTGAAGCTGAAAAAAAATGATGAACTTACCGTGTTATCCCATCTACTTGGTGACGGTATTCCGAGAAACGTTATTGACATGGATCGAATTTACGGAAATCTTCGTAATTATGTAAATGACGGAATTGGGTATAAGCTGACACCAGAGCAGATCTTATATTATTCCCCGTACTGTTTCGGTACAGCGGATGCTATTTCTTTTAGAAATAACTTTTTGAGAATTCATGATTTGAAGACTGGAACTCAGCCAGCGAAAATGGAGCAGCTATTAGTATATGCAGCTCTTTTTTGTTTGGAATATAAAATCAAACCAGGCGATATCGATGTAGAGCTTCGAATTTACCAAAATGAAGAAATCATTCATGATGAGCCAACAGCAGAAGATATTTTACCGGTTATGGATTGTATAGTTCAACACAGCAGAATGATGGAACAAATTCATGAGGGAGAATTGCGATGAATCCTATAGCAGAAGAAATAATGTCCTACTATGGACGTAAAGATGCCATTGATATTTCACAAGATGTAGTAGAACATTCTTCAAGTAAAGTGGCGGAAGAGATTTCAGAATATTATGGCATATCTGATACTCTTGGAGAAGAACTAGAACATTACGGAATGCCGCGTCGAAGCGGTCGATATCCGTACGGCAGTGGAGAAAACCCTTATCAGCACGGAAGCGATTTTCTCGCACGTATTAAGGAAAAGAAAGATTCCAATTTTAGCTGGACTGATCCGAAGACAGGCGAAAAATATACTGGTGAGAAAGCTATATATAAAGAAATGGGACTTACTTCTTCAGAATATCGCAGGCAGGTGTCATGGGCTAATTACGAAAAGCGTTTGGATCAGGTTCAGACTGCAAAGAGTCTTAAATCAGATGGTCTGGGTGCTACCGAGATCGGACGAAAAATGGGACTGCCTGAATCGACGGTACGATCTCTGTTAAATCCATCTTCTGAAGATAGAATGAACCAGGTTATGGATACTGTAAATTTTCTGAGGGATCAGGTTATCGAAAAAGGTATGATCGACGTTGGTGCCGGTGTTGAACAGGAACTTGGAATTTCGAGAACAAGACTTGACACGGCTCTTGATTATTTAGAGAAAGCCGAAGGATGTCCTATTTATGGCGGTGGTATTCCACAACCAACAAATGCTAATCAGCAGACCAATCAGAAAGTACTTTGTCTTCCTGGGACTAAGAACAACGAAATATATGATTACACAAAAGTAAAGACAATTACCGATTATACATCTAATGACGATGGACAAACGTATCATCGCAAATTTACATATCCTGAATCACTTGATTCTAAGAGATTACAGATCAGATATGCAGAAGATGTAGGACCAGATGGAGCACACGGTATTGATAAGGACGGTATTATTGAGCTTCGAAGAGGAGTTCAGGATTTGTCACTTGGAAATTCCAAATATGCACAGGTTCGTATTATGGTTGACGGTACTCATTATCTGAAAGGCATGGCTGTATATTCTGACAACATGCCTGACGGTGTTGATGTAGTATTTAATACTAATAAGAAAAAGGGAACTCCGCAAGGTGATGTTCTCAAGAAGATAAAAGCTGATCCTGAAAATCCATTTGGATCCTTAATCAAAGATGCTGATCAGGGTGGACAATATTGGTACACAGACGAAAAGACCGGAAAACAGAAGCTTGGACTTATTAATAAAAGAGCCGACGAAGGCGATTGGACTGAATGGGCTAATGCCTTACCTTCACAGTTTCTGAGTAAACAGTCTGTTACAATGGCAAAGAAACAGTTGGGACTCGCTAAAGCAGACAGAGTAGCAGAGTATGATGAAATATGCAGTCTGCAGAACCCTACGATAAAAAAACATTTGCTTGAGAAATTTGCAGACAGTTGCGATTCTGCAGCTGTTCATCTGAAAGCAGCAGCTCTTCCTGGTCAGAGATATCATGTTATTATTCCAGTGAACACACTGAAAGATAATGAGATATATGCCCCAAATTATGAGAATGGAACACAGCTAGCTCTTATTAGATATCCACATGGTGGTATATTTGAAATACCAATCCTTACAGTAAACAATAAGAACAAACTTGGAAAGAGTATTATTTCACCAGAAAGTGTAGATGCTGTTGGAATTAATCATAAGATTGCCGATCAGTTGTCAGGAGCCGATTTCGATGGTGATACTGTAATGTGTATTCCAACCAATGATGCTGCTGGTAAGGTTAAAATTAAGAACAAGCGTCCATTGAAAGGTCTTGAGGGCTTTGATCCCAAAGTATCCTATGGCGGAACAAAAACTGTAGACTCAAAGGGTGTAGAACATTACACTCGTGACGGTCATGAGTATCCGATCATGAAAGATACTCAGAAACAAATGGGTGTTATTTCTAATCTCATTACTGATATGACACTCGGTGGAGCATCTGAAGAAAAATTAGCTCGTGCAGTAAGACATAGTATGGTTGTTATTGATGCAGAGAAACATCATTTGGATTATAAAGCTAGTGAAGTTGAAAATAATATTTCGGCTTTAAAAGCTGAGTTCCAAAGATCAGTAGATGCCGACGGCAATATTAAGATCGGTGGTGCATCTACTTTATTATCCCGTGCAAAAGGAGAAACATCGGTCAATAAACGCCAGGGTTCACCCCATGTTAATATTCCAGGTGCTAAAGATTATGATCCTACCAAACCAGATGGTGCAAAAATATGGAAGACTGCAGATAATTTATATTATGCAGATAAAGGGAAAAATAAAAAGACCGGTATGGTGGAAATAACAACTACTGATGGTAAGAAGATAAAATATGATCCCAAGGATAAAGAAGCATCAAAGCGATATTATCCAGTAGAGCATATTAATCCAGATACAGGGGAGGTTTCATTTACTGACAGTACTGGTACTATACAGTATAAAGTGAAGAAACGCACCCAGCCAAGTACAAAGATGGCCGAGACGGACGATGCTATGTCCTTGGTATCCTCCAAGAGGCACCCCATGGAGCTGGTATACGCGGAGTATGCTAACGATATGAAAAACATGGCTAATAAAGCACGTCTTGAGATAGCATCCACCCAGGCTATATCTTATAACACCGCCTCCCGTAAGAAGTACCAGGTGGAAGTAGACTCTCTGGATACTAAACTTAAAGAGGCTAAGCGTAACCAACCTAAAGAGAGAGAGGCTATGCGTAGGGCTAATGCTGAGATACAGGAGAAGACAAGTACCAACCCTGATATGAAAAAGGAAGACCTGCGTAAGCTTAGACAGCGTTCAATATCTAAGTATAGAAGCGAAGTAGGAGCAGTCAAGAGAAGCGAGCGTAACATAGAGATTACAGACAAGGAATGGGAGGCTATTCAAGCTGGAGCCATAAGTGATAGTAAGCTTAAGCAAATCCTAAACAACACAGACATCGATGCTCTCAGACAAAGAGCTATGCCTAAAGCTGTTACATCTCCAAGTAAAGCTCAGGTTGCAAGGATTAAAGCTTTGTCAGCTTCTAACTACACATTGAAAGAGATTGCTCAAAAGACTGGCTTCTCAACATCTACAATTAGCAAGTATCTTAAAGGAAAGGAAGTGATTTAAGATGGCAAACGAAACCATTACAGAAACACATGTTGCTCTAACAACATTTGACAATCCGTTTGATCCATTAGATGACTTCGATTCCTGGTTCAATTACGACATTGAGAAAGGTTACAATACTTGTGGTTACTTAGATCGAGTTTCACATTACGTTGATGGAATGACTGAGAAAGAGAAAGCAGAAGAACTTGAAAGAGCAATTGATGAAATCATTCAGTTCAATCCTTTAAACCTTTACAAGAAAGTTAAAAGAACTTACAAAGTTGCTGTTTAAGTTCAAGCTTTAATAAAAGAATGTTCGATTACTGATTAAAGAATTACTTGGTTCGTAATAATCAGTAACAAAGTCAATTATCTTATTAGATGTGTAAACATAACGTTAAATAAAATAATATACTGGATAAAGATACCACAAATGACCGAAAAAAAAGATAAAAACGATGGAAAATATAGAGAAATATAGGTCTTATTTACCTATAGAGTATGGATACCATTCAAATGGGGGTAGGGGGGTACTCTAAAATTGCCACCCCCCCTTGCATCGCGGCGGTCTTGATATTTTCCCCGGCGGGAGATTTGGGTAAAACAGCATTGATATTTTCTGTTCTTCAGATAGGGGAGGTACTGAATTTATGGAGCTTATTATAACCTTGGTTATTACTCTAGCAGTAGTTTTAGGCATTTCTGCCTGCTTTGAATCAATCGGTCCGGATGATGATTAAATATTTGCAGCTGAGATCTGTTCTTCCAACAATTAAAGGAGAGCAGATCTTTTTTATTCATATACAACATTTAATAGAGCCAGTGAAAATATAACAGTACAGTTAAAAAGTACACCACCCAAATCTGCCATTGGATTACACAATATCTCAATACTCATACTTTTTTCGTAACTCCTTTCGTATGAGACATACAGTAATTTCCTCACTGGCTCTATTAAATGTTGTAAAAAGTCTATTACAACTTAGGAAGAGGTGACTAAAACCATGGCGAAAAGCAGTACAACAGCTATGAATCCTGTACGAAAGTCACGGAAAGCTATGGATCCAGATGCAAGAGAACAGCAGATGATAGCTCTGGCTGTAGATCTTGCAGAGAAACAGCTTCGTGAAGGTACAGCATCATCTCAGGTTATTACACATTTCTTAAAGCTCGGAACATCAAGAGCAGAACTCGAAAAGGAAAAATTAAAGAAAGAAAATAAAATGCTGGAAGCGAAGACTGATATGTATCAATCATCCAAAGAGAGTGAGAAAAAATACGAAGAGGTTCTTAAGGCATTCCGTGATTATTCGGGAAAAGGTGAAGAGGATGAATACGACGTATATTAAGTCCTACTCTGAATTAATCCGGATTCCTACATTTCTTGAACGCTATCGATATTTGAAGCTTGATGGAAGAGTATGCAATGAGACGTTTGGATGTAATAGAATTCTCAATCAGATATTATACCGTTCCTCAGAGTGGCGAAGATTCAGAAGAGATATGATCGTTCGAGACAATGCTTGTGATCTTGCATGTGACGGGTACGACGTTGCTGATGGCAGTTCAATAATTCTTCACCATATCAATCCGATTACTGTAGAAGATGTGAAAGACCGTAATCCTATGATTTTCGACCCGGAAAATGTCGTCTGTACGATTCTCAATACACACAATGCTATTCACTATGGTGATGAAAACATTCTCATGACAGATCCCCTTATAAGAACTCCAAACGATACTTGCCCTTGGAAACGATAAGAGAGGGCGGAAAGGAAAACATTTATGGAAGAATTATCTATTCTTAGTGACGTAAAGAAAGCTATCGGTCTGATGCCTGAGTACGATGCTTTTGATCAGACACTCATCATGCATATCAATTCGGTATTTATGATCTTAGCTCAGATGGGTGTCGGCGACAAGAAAGGATTCAGACTTACCACTGGAGAAGAAATGTGGACTAATTTCTTACCGGAAGATTATGAGAACTTTGAGTCTATCAAATCGTACATAGCTCTAAAAGTCCGGCTTCTGTTTGATCCACCATCAAGTTCAGTTCATAAGCAGGCTATTGATGACTTGATCAAAGAGCTGGAGTGGCGACTGAATTTCGAAGCAGAATCAAAATGATTTAGGAAGAAGGTGAGAATGAATGGAGTATGTAATTATACGAAACGACATTGATGAACTTTATCATCATGGAGTCAAAGGTATGAAATGGGGTGTCCGTAGATACCAGAATAAAGACGGAAGTCTTACAACTGCCGGTGAAAAACGGTACGCAAGAGATGCGAGAGAAAAAGAGTTTACTAAATATGATTCGTCAACCGGTCAATACTATAAGCAATCGAAAAAAAATGGGCGAAGCGACTTAGCATTTGATGCAAAACGATATGCTAAAGAGGATACAGAGCGTGCAAAACGTTTAATCGATTCGAGTAAAAATATAACGAATGATGTAAAACGTAGTATTGACACATCTAACAGAAATCGTAAAGTTCCAAAGATGGATCTTAGTAATATGACTGATCAGCAGATGAGAGAGCAAATTAATCGAGCTATCCTAGAACAGCAGTATAATAATATGTTTAACCCGAAGAGAGAGTCGAAAGGTAGAGAGTATGTTAGTCATATACTTGATTCTGCTGGAAACGTATTGGCTATCACTAGTTCTGCCTTAGGTATCGCTTTAGCTATTAAAGAACTTAGAGGGTGATCAATTATGAACGAGATATATCATCATGGTATCAAGGGGCAGAAATGGGGAGTTAGACGTTATCAGTTTGCAGATGGATCACTTACACCGGCGGGAGAAAAACGATATTATATAAATCAGAATAGTAATAAGGTAAGTCGCCTCTCTTCTTTAGCGAGTATGAAAGTTAAAGATATTGCCAACAATGCACGCACTCAAATTACCGGTAAGCAATATGTTGATTCTTGCTTGAAAAAAGGAACCACTTTCTCACGAATTCAGACAAGTAAAGACTTCGAGAACTTTGCTTTCTACGCTACTTATCTGAAAACAGATTCCGACAAGTATATGGGACTGTTCGGAAAGAATTTGACGAGTCGTGCAAAAGCAGCAGCGAAACAGGCCGAAAAACAAGCTAACGCTTCTGGTAGTAAAACAGATGCAGATAAAGCGAAAGAATTACGTTCTGCCAGTAACAATATGAAAGTATATCAGTTGAAAATAAGTGCTACTGATAAGCTGAAAGTGCCGTCAGATGAGAATGCTGGATTTATTACTGCAAACCTACTGAAAGATAAATCGTTTAAGAAAAATGTAGAAGCTTCTTTAGCTGATTCTAAAGAGAAGATGAGACGTCCTGCACAACAGATATTGTTTAAACAAGCTGAAAACGCTTTGAAAAAGGATCCTAATACAATGACGAAAAGTGAAAAAGTGGCCGTATATAAGGCTTTTAATTTATCTCTTACAAATCATAATACCCAGGAGGTCGCTGCTCAAAATCGTTTCTATTCGGAATTGAAAAAGAAAGGCTATAACGCATTACTTGATTATAATGATAAAGAATACTCTAGCTATCATGCAAAACGACCAATGATAATTTTTGATACAGATTCCGTTAAGCTACAGGCTGTAACTCAAACGAACCCCAAAATTGTAGATAAAATGTACAGGAAATACAACTCCGAACGTATCGCTAAAGAAAGTATAGCAAGTACAATCGGAGTATTAGGTAAGATAGGTAATAAAACTATTTCAGAGTGTAATACATATGTACGCCGGAAAATGTCTGATTATCTAAGTTAATCATTAATAACCCTATAGGCGATATTCCCATCTACTGTAACTAAATATTCTATTGGAGTATTTATAGAATCCAGTGTATCAACAAGACCTGTTCGGTTATCAGTATCTTTTATTGCGGAATACGATTTTACAATTTCATCAAGAACAGCACCTAATTCAGAAGTGTCTAATTTTTTTCTGAAAATGCTAGTGTATTCACTGTTTCGACCAATCAGCCTGCTGAATTCAGCAAGTATACGATTATCACATTTACCTATATATCCAGCGACAGATTGCTTCACATTATCTATATAAGCAGGATCATAATTCTCAGAGTAATACACTTCGAGGACATTAGCCATGGTAAGTAATTGAGTAGCCATCTCAAGACTATCTTTGATTTTCATAGAATCAGAAACAATCTTTTCAAATTCGGAATAATTCTTAGTATCACTCTGCACTGTCTTAGATAAATCAGTTATGTAAAACTCAATGTCTTTCATAGCGATTTTTTTTGAGTCTTGTAAGCCAACCAATACAGATAATCTCTGACTATCATGTTTCATGATACTACTGTAATTTTTATATGCCTCATTCACGAATGAAATTTCAGCAAGTAATTCAGCACTCTTTTCGCCGTAAAGAAACCCTAATATTTGATCAATTTTAAGGTTAATCATATCCAAATTATTGTAAATATTTTTCAGATAATATTGACCAGTAGCAAAAGACATTAAAGAGAAACTCGTACTCACTACAGCAAGAAACTGTGCGTCGAATAGTGATGCTGTTCCTGCAATACGTCCACTTGCGTTTACTACAGTACTTGATACACCTCCTTGACCTAATTTCATTAAAGTATGTGGAAGACCTTCAGGAAATCTAACAATATACGCATTCGCGAGTGCTGCTGAATCTATGGCATTAATAACCTGAGACTGCAAAAGCCCCATTTGTGATTTTCCCAATTTAGATATAGGAAAATTTGTGTATTTCCCTGGGGTAATTGCAGCTAAATCACAAGGTTCTATTTCAAAATTATTTTGTTTTGCTATTTCTGGAAAATTAATAATATTTGAATCAAGCTCGTTCATGATGTGATACCTCCTTGTATATCAAGTATATCACAACACTAAGTACAATACAAATCATTTCATTACGAAAGTAGGTGACAAACTATGGCGTTGAGCAATACAGCGACTCCTAAGTACTATGGGCTGTTTCGAGACGCTGTAATGAGTGGAAAGATTCCTATTTGCAAAGAAGTAGAACTTGAGATGTATCGGATTGATGCCCTGATTGATAATCCGGGTTATTGGTATGACAATCGGGCGGTAGAGGGATTTATCCATTTTTGTGAGAATGAGATGACCTTAACTGACGGTGAAGATCTACATTTGCTTGATTCATTCAAACTCTGGGCGGAAGAGATTTTTGGATGGTATTACTATAAAGAGCGAAGCGTATATGATCCAGAGCTTGGGCGGTATGTTCAGAAAACTATCAAGAAACGTCTGATCAATAAGCAATACTTGATTGTAGCCAGAGGTGCTGCGAAGTCTATGTATGCTGCATGTATTCAGAGTTATTTCTTGAATATTGACACTTCTACAACTCATCAGATTACAACAGCACCTACAATGAAACAGTCGGAAGAGGTACTGTCACCAATTCGTACAGCAATTACCAGAGCAAGAGGTCCGCTCTTTGATTTCCTTACAGAGGGATCTTTACAGAATACAACAGGATCAAAGGCAAATCGTCAAAAACTCGCATCAACCAAGAAAGGTATTGAGAACTTTCTTACAGGATCTCTGTTGGAGATCAGACCTATGAGTATTGATAAGTTGCAGGGGCTGAACAGCAGAATCAACACCGTTGACGAGTGGCTATCTGGTGATGTGCGAGAAGATGTTATTGGTGCGTTGGAACAGGGTGCTTCCAAAAACGATGACTATCTGATTGTCGCTATCAGTTCCGAAGGTACCGTTCGAAATGGTAGTGGTGATACAGTCAAAATGGAATTGGCTAAGATACTTAAGAATGAGTATCGAAATGACCATGTATCGATATGGTGGTACAAGCTAGATTCAATTGATGAAGTAGGACAACCCGACAAATGGTTAAAAGCAAATCCTAATTTAGGATTTACAGTTACATACGAAACTTATCAGTTGGATGTCGAAAGAGCAGAACAGAATCCCGCAGTCCGAAATGATATTTTGGCGAAGCGATTCGGAATCCCACTTGAAGGATACACTTATTATTTCACTTACGAAGAGACACTCATACACCGACGACGTAACTTTTGGCAGATGCCTTGTTCTCTCGGTGCTGACTTATCACAAGGTGATGACTTCTGTAGTTTTACTTTTCTATTTCCGTTGGGTGATGATACATTCGGTATTAAAACCCGTAATTACATTTCTTCAAGAACTCTAAAGAAATTACCAGGAGCAATGAGAACAAAATATGAAGACTTCCTTAAAGAGGGAAGTCTTATTGTGTTGGAAGGAACTGTGCTTGATATGGATCAAGTCTATGAGGATCTGGACCAATACATTATTGATAGCGAATACGATGTGCGATGCTTCGGCTACGACCCATACGGTGCTAAGGAATTTGTAGCCAGGTATGAACTTGAAAATTCGCCATATGGAATAGTGAAAGTTCCTCAGGGTTCAAAAACAGAATCTATACCTTTAGGAGAATTGAAGAAATTCTCAGAAGACAGGCGATTACTTTTTGATGAAAAGATCATGTCGTTTGCCATGGGTAACTGTATCACTATGGAAGACAGTAACGGAAATAGAAAATTATACAAGCGTAAACGCGAGCACAAGATAGATTGTGTTGCGGCTATGATGGACGCTTATGTGGCTTGGAAAGCTAATAAAGATTCTTTTGATTAGAAGGAGAAATAGTTATGAAATATGTATTTATACGAAACCATAATGATGAACTTATGCATTACGGAACCCACGGTATGAAATGGGGACATAGAAAAGCACAATATACAAGTAGTACTGCCTCTAAGTCTGCTACTGGCACCAACAAAATTAAAAGTATGCTTGGAAGCAATAAAACACAGAAGACTTATAAAACGGCTAAAAAAGAAAATAAACAGAAAATAAAAGAGACATACAAGAATCTCAATAAGCAGGCATCCACCAAAGATAAGATTATTTATAACAATGCCACTAGAAAGAAGGCCGCCAAATATATTGTAAATAATAATATGACTGTAAAAGAGGCCACTGCAAAATCTAAAAAAGATGCATGGCGAAATACAGCAGTCATTATGGGGGCATACGGTGGTCTTAGCGTAGCTGCTCTTTATAAGATGAACCATTAGAAAAAGGACGATACTATGAATTATGTAATTAAAGATGCTCATAAAAACAGGAAATAATATTTGGGAGGAAAAATCAAAATGGGATTTTTTGATGTATTAAGACATAGTTGGGATGTCTTTAGAAACAGAGAACCTACATATTATAATGGAGAATACTCTTCGACATATCGCCCGGATCGAAAACGGTTGTCTGGTGGTAATGAGAAAACCATTGTTACTTCTATATTTAATAGAATCGCTGTGGATGTTTCTTCAATAGACATCAAGCACTGTCGAGTTGATAACAACGGACGATTTGTAGAGTACATTGATTCTGGATTGAATAACTGTCTTAATCTCGAAGCGAACAAAGACCAGACAGGACGAGCTTTCCTGCAAGATGTAGTTATGAGTCTGCTGGATGAGGGTTCTGTGGCGTTGGTTCCGGTTGATACGAGCTTTGATCCGAACAAGACCAATTCTTACGATATTCTGACAATGCGAACTGGAAAGATCTTTGAATGGAGTCCGGATCATGTAAGAGTCAGAATCTACAACGACCGTACGGGGCGGCAGGAAGACATTACTGTTCCTAAAAGTACTGTCGGAATTGTTGAGAGCCCGCTATATGCAGTAATCAATGATAAGAATTCTACCATGGCTCGTCTGTTGAGAAAATTGTCGTTGCTAGATGCCGTTGACGAGGCTACCGGATCAGGAAAACTTGATATGGTGATCCAGTTGCCGTACACGGTTCGTTCCGAAGCTCGTAAGAAAGAGGCTGCCAAGAGAATTCAAAGTATCGAGGAACAGTTAAAAGGTCCTTACGGCATTGCATACGTTGATGGCACCGAGAAAATTATTCAGCTTAATCGTCCTGTAGAAAACAATCTTATGAAACAGATTGAGTACCTGCAGAACCTATTGTATAGCCAGTTAGGAATTACGCAGGAAGTTATGAACGGCACCGCGGACGAGAAGACGATGCTCAATTACAACAATCGTACTGTTGAGCCAATTTTGTCTGCGATAGTTGATGAGATGAAACGTAAGTTTCTCACAAAGACTGCACGGTCCCAGCTACAGACAATCATGTTCTTCAGGGATCCGTTCAAGCTAGTTCCGGTTAATGACATTGCGGAGATTGCAGACAAGTTTACAAGAAACGAAATTATGACAAGTAATGAAATCCGACAGCTCATTGGTATGAAACCATCCGATGATCCTAAGGCGGACAAGCTTGTTAACAGTAATCTCAATCAGCCAGAATCTGCTACGGAGGATTTACAGACAGAACCCCAAACAGGAGAAGACCCAGAAAACACAGGTGAATCGCAATTTGTAGGTGATACACCAATATCCAGTATACCAGAACTTGAAGAATAACACTGATCTATTCTCATGAGCTTTTTCAATTTTATAGACAATAAGAGAAAAATCCATACTGTCCATACTTTGGGCGAAGTCTCAGATGGATTCGAGGATAGCAATAAATTGTAACTTTTAAACCTATTATTCAGATGGAATTAGGAGGCAAATTCAAAATGAGTAAGACACATTACGATTGCTCCGGCTATGCAACTAAAGCTGATATGCGTTGCTCAGACGGAATAACTATCAGAAAAAATGCCTTCGAAGAATGTGATGGAAAAAGAGTTCCGCTAGTGTGGAATCACGAACATAACAATCCTGATGCTGTGCTTGGACACGCGATTCTTGAAAACAGACCTGACGGAGTATACGCATACCTGTCGTTCAATGATACGGACGCTGGTCAGAATTGTAAGACACTTGTTCAGCATGGTGACATCGATCGACTTTCTATTTGGGCCAACAAGCTTAAACAGGTAGGAGGAGATGTGATTCACGGAGTTATTCGTGAGGTAAGTCTTGTACTTGCCGGAGCCAATCCTGGAGCAATAATTGATTCTGTAATGGCACATGGTGAAAGTTCCGACGAAGAAGCATTTATTCGTTCAGGAGAATTTATCGTTATTGACGATATGACACATTCAGACAAGGAAAAGGAAGAGAAAGAGAAAGAGAAAGAGAAAGGAGACATTAAAGTGGAAGAGAACAATAAAAAGCAGCCCACATCATCAAATGAAAAAACTATTAAAGAAATTTTTGATGATATGACAGAAGAACAGAAAGCAGTGGTATACGCATTAATTGGAAATGCTCTTGAAGAAGCAGGTGTAAAGCCAGATGAAAAGAAAAAGGAAGTAAAACATGCGGACTCCGATGAAGGAGACGATGCGGCCGATGAAGATGAAACAGTAGCTGATGTATATGAAACGCTTACGGACAAGCAGAAAAAAGTAGTGCAGTTCCTGATCGGACAGGCTCTTGCTGATGCTGGAGTATCCGACGAAGCTGACGAAGAAGAGGATCAGGAAGTAGAACATTCATACGAAGAAGGAGAGAACAATATGAAACATAACATTTTTGATAGCGAAACAAACGTTCAGGATCAGGAAACACTTTCCCATTCTGATATGGAAGAAATTGTAAAGGATGCAAGACGTCTTGGCAGCATGAAAGAAGCATTCCTGGCTCATGGTATTACAGATATCGGATTTATGTTCCCGGATGCTAAAGTGGTTGATGGAACACCTGGTTTCATCAAGAGAGACGATACATGGGTACAGGAAGTAATGAAGACTGTACATAAGACACCGTTTGCAAGAGTAAAATCTATCTTTGCAGACCTTACAGAAGAAGATGCCCGTGCTAAAGGTTACATCAAAGGTAATCAGAAGGCTGAAGAAGTATTCAAAATGCTTAAGCGTGAAACTACACCTACTACCATCTACAAGAAACAGAAGCTGGATCGCGATGATGTTCTTGATATCACAGAACTGGATGTTATCGCTTGGTTAAAACAGGAAATGCGTTTCATGCTGGATGAGGAAACGGCTCGTGCCATTCTCGTTGGCGATGGACGTAACAGTTCTTCTAATGACAAGATCAATGAGCAGAACATCAGACCAATTTGGACAGATGATGATGTTTATACTGTAAAATATACCATCAATATTACAAAGGACACAACATCCGATGAGAAAGCAAAGGCATTTGTCCGTGGATGCAAGAAGTCCAGAAAAGATTACAAGGGATCCGGAAATCCGGTAATGTTCATGCCTGAAGATCTGCTTACAGATTGCCTGCTTCTTGAAGATAATAATGGAAGAGTTATCTATGACACAATGGAGAAACTTGCTACAGCTCTTCGCGTATCTAAGATTGTTCCGGTACCGGTTATGGAAAATCTGTCCAGAGTAAAAGGGGCTGATACACATTACCTTGGAGGTCTGTATGTAAATCTTAATGATTACAACGTTGGTGCTGATAAAGGTGGAGAAGTAACCATGTTCGATGATTTCGATATTGATTTCAATGCAATGAAATACCTGATGGAGACTCGTGCATCAGGAGCAATGATTAAGCCATATGCAGCAGTTGCTATTGAGTTTGTTGGTAAAACAGCTGAAATGACAGAAGCAGCATAATTTTTTATAGGAGGGTTAGTTATGTCTAAGTGGTGCGGGAAAATAGGTATTGCGGAAAAAGAGGTAGAGCTAGAACCGGGATATTACGATGACTCTATCGTAGAGTATATAACCCAAGGAGACATACTAACAACCAATTGGAAACGACAAGTTTCTACAGAAAGAGTCGGTGATGATATTAATCTTTCGAATCAGATTAGTATTCTTGCCGACTCTTATCTTTTGTATCATTATTCATCAATTTTATATGTCGAGATTATGGGAACACGTTGGAAAGTGACTGATGTTAAGGTCGAACATCCAAGACTGATTCTCACAGTAGGAGGAGTATACCATGGGAACACGAGTGGAACTTCAGAGTAAATTGGAAGAGCTACTAGGATCTAAGGAAGTATATTACAACCGACCTGAAGACAGATTGATGAAGTATCCGGCAATTGTTTATTCAAAGATAAAACCGAGAACAGCACATGCCGGAAATTCTATTTATAAAATTGATTCTCAGTATGAACTGACGGTTATATCTAACAGACCAGATAACCCAGTCTTGGATAAGTTGATACAGTTTCCATACTGTGTAATGGATCGATCGTATAAAGCAGATAACCTCTACCATAACACATTTACATTGTATTACTGATCAAGGAGGAAAAATATTATGACAGCACTTAAATGGGATCAGACTGGCGAAAAATTATATGAAACTGGTGTTGACAAGTGTGCATTATATCCGATAGAGACAAATGGTAGCTACGGAACAGGAGTAGCTTGGAACGGTATTACTGCCATTAATGAGAGTCCATCCGGAGCAGAAGCTACAGCATTATATGCCAACAACCGTAAATATCTTAACTTATTATCCAATGAGGAATTTGCAGCAACTATAGAATCCTATATGTATCCTGATGAATTCGAGGAATGCAATGGACTTAAAGAAGTGGCTCCAGGAGTTACTATCGGACAGCAGAAACGTAAAGGCTTTGGTCTGGCATACCGATCTCTTATCGGAAACGATGTAGATGGAAACGATTATGGTTACAAAATCCATATCGTATACGGATGCCTGGCTGCACCTTCTGAAGATGGACATTCAACAGTCAATGATAGTCCTGAAGCTACAACTATGTCTTGGTCTGTATCTACAACGCCAATAGAAGTTGAAAATGCTAAACCGACAGCTACAATTACTATCGATTCTACAAAAGCTGATAAAGAAAAGCTTAAGAAATTGGAAGCAAAATTGTGGGGATCAGAAAATGAGGAACCTACATTACCGCTCCCTAGTGAGATTGTTTCTATGATGGGTGAGTTATCAAAATAAAGCAGCATAAAATCAAAATGGAATTTAGAGACCCTACTGTGAAAGGTGGGGTCTTTATTTATGAAAGGAGAACCGACTTATGTTAAAGAAAACTATTAATTACACAGATTACAACGGAATGGAAAGAAAAGAAGACTTTTATTTTAATCTCAATAAGGCAGAAGTTGCAGAAATGGAGCTTAGTACAGAAGGTGGACTTGCTGAAATGATTCAGAAAATTGTTTCATCCAAAGATACACCGTCTATTGTAAAGATTTTCAAAGATCTCATACTGAAAGCATATGGTGAGAAGACTCCAGATGGAAAAAGATTTGTAAAAAGTAAAGAACTCAGTGATGCGTTTGCACAGACAGAAGCATATTCAGAATTGTTTATGGAACTTGCTACAGATGCTGAAACAGCTTCAGCCTTTGTTAACGGTATCATGCCTACTGATTTCGGTGTATCAAATACTCCGGCAATTGCTGGTTAATAGTTTTCAGGAATGAGGTGCTCATATGCTCCAGATAACCATTCCAGAAACAGAATTGTACGACGATGAATTTGGTGAGTTCATATATATTAAAGAGACAAAACTTAAATTGGAGCATTCTTTGATATCGATTTCGAAATGGGAGCAACATTGGAGAAAACCGTACATTAACACAGTTGAAAAAACAAGAGAAGAAACCATTGACTATATCAAATGTATGACACTCACTCAGAATGTTGACCCGAATGCTTACCGATGCATCACAAATGCACATATAAAACAAATCAACGAATACATCAATAACCCAATGACTGCAACTACTTTTTCAGACAAAAAGAAGTCTGGTCGTAGGGAAATAACAACCAACGAAGTTATTTACTATCAGATGATAGAGTTAGGTATTCCTGTTGAATTTGAAAAATGGCATTTGAATCGATTACTGACTCTGATCAAAGTTTGTACAAGTTATAGAGAACCACAAAAGAAGCGCAATAAAAAAGACATCATGAGAGACTACAAGGCGATTAATAAAGCAAATCGGGCTAAGTTCAAGTCCAAAGGATAACCATAAGGAGGTAATATTATGGGAATCTACAATATACACGGTGGACATTCACTTCAATGTAGAGGAGCATCAGGCTTTCTTGATGAGGTAAATGAAGACCGTAAAGTAAAGAATAAAGTAATTGAATTGCTCAGATCGGCAGGACATACCGTTTATGATTGTACTGATGACATTGGTAGAACTCAGGGACAGAATCTGAATAATATCAAGAATAAGTGTAATGTACATAATGTTGATCTTGATGTGTCAATTCATCTTAATTCTGGAAGAAACGATCCTAACGGAGACGGAAAGACCGGCGGGGTTGAAGTATGGAATTACAGTAATAAAACAGCTGCTATTTCAGATCGTATCTGTGCAAATATATCATCAGCACTTGGTATTACAAACCGTGGGACAAAATATACCCATGGTTATTTTATTCTCAACAATACTAAGGCACCTGCTATTTTAGTGGAATGTTGTTTTGTTGATGATAAGGATGATTACAGTCATTGGAATGCTGATAAATGTTCTGCAGCAATTGTGTCTGGAATTCTTAACACTCCAGTTTCAGCAGGAACATCTAATCCAAAGACATCTGAGAAAACTCCAAAACCGACTACACCTGCAGCAAAACCTACAACATCTACAGCGAAGATCCATGTTGTCCATCAAGTGTTTGCCAAAGATAAAGGATGGCTGCCTGAAGTCATAGATTTTAACACCACTAACGGTAACGGTTATTCTGGATTATTTGGGCATCCACTGGTTGGATTCAGAGCCAAGACAAAAGGTGAAGCAAGCATAGCAGGTTATCTGAAATACCGTGCTCATAAGAAAGGCGGTCCTTGGTTCGGATGGCGTACTGATTATGACAAAGATCCAAGCGGTGATACATTTGCCGGAACGTGTAAAAGTGAGATTGATGGACTTCAGTTTTATATTCAGGGAGTTTCTGGAAAGCATGTCCGATATCGTGTACATACATCAGAAGATGGATGGCTTGCATGGGTTACAGATTATGGTGATGGATCTGACGGATATGCAGGCGTATATGGACATGCTATCGATGCAGTTCAGATTGAGGTGGTGTAAGCGGAGGTAACTTATGAACGACGAACTCTATCATTTCGGTGTTAAAGGTATGAAATGGGGTGTACGACGAAAAAGTGAATCCAGTGTTCAAAGAGTGAAAGACGCCACCACCAAAAACGTAACAAATAAAGCAATTAAAAGGCAGCAACGAATACACAATGTAAGAAATGCCGTAGCTATGGCTAAGACAGCAGTAGCGGTAGCAATTACAGTCAACTCATTGATGAACACAACGAAGACTGCTACTGGCAAAACGTATGTCAAACAAGCCTTAAAGAAAACTGGAAATAAGAAATATTCTGATATACATGATGGATGGACCTGGGCGGACTATGCTTGGGACGAAGTAAATAGGCATTAGGAGGTAGTTATGGAAGTATTAATAACAAGAACTACTAATTATGCATATTTGAAACATCATGGTATATTAGGTCAAAAGTGGGGTAAAAAGAATGGACCGCCATATCCATTAGATGCTTCTGACCATTCTTCATCTGAAAAGAAAGCTGGTTGGAGAAAGAGTCTTGACAAAGATTCGTCCACTGAGGATAATAAGAGAAAAGGATTATCTGATAAGCAGAAGAAAGCTATTAAAATCGGTGCTGCTGTAGCTGTAACAGCCTTGGCTACGTATGGTGCATATCGTTTGGTCAAATCAGGCAAACTCGACAAATATATCGATATCGGTAAGACCAAGGCTGATTCACTACTCAAAAAAGAAAGCCGGAGACTCTAAAGTTGGAGACATTAAAGTAGATGATCTTTTAAATAACGCTTCTACTGCTAAAACCAATCCATCTGTAAATAATATTCGGATGGTTCACGGCGTTAAAAAGTTAGCCAAGCCTGAGAGTTTGTCTGACATAATAAAGAACGTTAATCCAAATTTAGGAAACAACGATTACCGTAATAACTGCTCTGCTTGTGGAATAGCCTCATTTCTACGTTCGAAAGGATATGACGTTACCGCTAAGAGTACCGGTGGAAAGCAACAAATCCTAGGCGGTGTTATTGAAGAATGCTTCAAAGGTGCAAAAGTCATGGACGGATCAGCTGTGAAATTTGGACGTTCGAGACAAGATGCTGCCGAGATGCTGGCTAATAAGTTTGGCAATAATGCATCTGGCGTGGTATCTGTTCAGTGGAAGAAAGAATTAACGCGTAACGGTCAAGGTGGCGGGCATATCTTTAATTGGGAAATAAAAGACGGCGTCGTTAAATTCTTTGATGGACAGAACAATAGAGATGATTCAGTGGTAAGCTCTTTATATTGGCGAATGATGAATCCAAACGATTCACTCACAATCGCACGTCTCGATAATGCTGAAATTAACTTTGACGCCATAAAGAAATACGTTGAAAATCGTTAAAATTGCATATGCTGTTATGGAAAGGAGTAATGCGGCAATGAAATATGAAGAACTAAACATATACGATTATGAACAGTCATCTATAAAACCGCTTTTAGAGCAAAATATTATCAGAGTTTTGGAAGATAATACCTATTTTTATATAGGAATAGACGATAACAATCCGTCTGATAGTTGGGACGTCATTGACAAAGCGGAACATAAACGACATTGGGCGACAATTATTGATATGTTTGCAGCAGGAGTATTTGATGAAGCCAAAGAAATAACTCCAGAAGAATTTAGAAAAAGAGTCTTGTAATAGAGGCTCTTTTCTTTATTTATGAAACTAATAATGACTAATTAATAGACCGGAGTAAAAGAAAAAGAAGCCGCTGGTTACGACTTCTTTAAGATGGTTATGCAGAGAAACGTTTAGCTATAAATTCTTTGCCGAGCTTAATGTATCGCGGTGTTAATTTCAAAATAGGTGTATTAGCATGTGTTTTTACAGTAGCTTTGGCTTTTGAATTAGTGTGTAATACATGATTTAAAGCAGCTGTTCCATAAACTCGCTTACCATTATCATTGACGTAGCCGTTTTTCTCGACCCATCGCATCCATTTATAATCGATCATAACATATCACCTCCGGTCTATTAATTAGTCATTATTAGTTTCATCATAATGCCTGCGATAATTTGGATAAGAGCTTGAAGTTTTTCTTTCTTCATAACGTATCTCCTGCTTGATGTATTAATAAACTTCTTAATCAGCACTCTAACACATCGAGTGCTAAAAGTCAATACATTCGCAATTAAAACACATCCTTTTATGAAAGGAAGGTATGATTATGATTAATAAATTATTTTTAGCAGGAGCAAAGAAAATGAATAGTAGCGTATCACCGTTGTTGAAACTAAGTGATAAGTTATCGGAGCCAGCATACAGAAAAGCAACTATTAAGACGTTTAAGAATGGTAATAGACTTATTGATGCTGACATCCTAATGGCGAATCGAATGAAAATAACGGTATGCATGTACGCTGTAGGAAGCATAGCAGGTGTAATTGCAAAACGAATTGCTAATCATTAACATTTTCAAAATGAGAGGGCTTGAACATAACAGGCTCTTTCTTTTTCTTCGCACAATAATCATGCACTCTTATGAGAAAATATTATTCAATTACGAGAGGAGCAATTATTATGTTTAAGAAAAATGAAAAAATCGAAATTGTTGACTTTGAAAAAGAGGCAAAAAGACGTGAGCGGAAAGAAAAATTCCAGAACAAAGTCGATAGTGCTATGAATTGGATACATAATAACAAAGAGATAGTTATGCTTGTTGGTCCAACTTTAATCAGTGGAGTAGCGTTTGGAGCAAAAACGATTACCAAGCAAGTTAGGTTGAACAAAGAGAAGAACTTGAAAGATTTGTATTGTTATGACCGTTCGTTAGGACACTATTGGAAATTGCGTAGAGAATTGACGAATTCCGAGTGGGTCGAGATCGATCAGAGAAAACAAAACGGAGAACGTTTAGCAGACATTTTAGATGAACTTAAAGTATTGAAGTAAAAAAATAGGGACTGTGAAAAAATCATGGTTCCTTTTTTTTTTACATTTTTAGGGGTGAGTTACATGAGTAGTACTATCAATTTCAAGCAAAAAGGTGACTTTTCAAAGTTGAATCGTTACTTTGAACGACTGAGAGAAACTGCCAAGATAGGTGTGCTTGATAAGTACGGTCGTGCAGGAGTTGAAGCCCTTTCGTCTGCTACTCCAAAAGAAACAGGAAAAACTGCATCATCATGGTATTACGAGATAAAACGTCAAAATGGATCTGTTTCACTTGAGTTTTATAACTCCAATGTGAACAAAGGTGTTCCAATAGCAATCATCTTACAGTACGGACATGGTACCGGCACAGGAGGTTGGGTCGAGGGTATTGATTATATCAACCCTGCGATTCAGCCTCTTTTTAAACAATTAGCAGATGACGCTTGGAAGGAGGTTACAAAGCTATGAGTAAAACAGTAGATGAAAAAGTTGTCGAAATGCGATTTGATAATGCTCAGTTCGAACGGAATGTCACCACATCCATGGGGACGTTAGACAAACTGAAGAAAGCTCTGAACTTCAAAGATTCTTCTAAAAGTCTTGAAACAGTTAGTGCAGCAGCTAAGAAAGTAGACATGTCAGGTCTGTATAATGGTGTTGAAACAGTTCGCATGAAATTCTCTGCTTTAGAAGTTATGGCCGTCACTGCATTAGCCAATATTACGAATTCAGCTGTAAATGCTGGTAAACGTATGATATCAGCTCTGACCATCCAGCCTGTAAAAGATGGATTTGCTGAGTACGAAACTCAGATGAATGCAGTACAAACAATCCTTGCCAATACCCAAAAAGAAGGTACTAATGTCAAAATGGTAAATGCTGCACTTGATGATTTGAACCATTATGCTGATAAAACCATTTATAACTTTACAGAAATGACTCGAAACATCGGTACGTTTACCGCAGCAGGCGTAAAACTTGGTACTTCAGTGTCTTCTATTAAGGGTATTGCAAACCTTGCTGCTGTGTCAGGCTCAAATTCTCAGCAAGCATCCACCGCAATGTACCAGCTATCTCAGGCGATCGCAGCCGGTACAGTTAAACTTATGGACTGGAACTCAGTTGTAAATGCCGGTATGGGAGGACAGGTATTTCAGGATGCTTTGATAAGGACATCTGAGCACTTACAGACTGGAGCAAAAGCAGCGATAGCAGCAAAAGGAACGTTCCGAGAATCGTTACAGACAGGATGGCTTACCACAGAAGTACTTACTCAGACACTTGATCAATTTTCAACAGCAGCTGATACACAAGAAGAATATGAAGCCGCTGTCAAAAAATTTGTGGATCAGGGGTATTCGAAAGAAGAAGCAAAACAGATGGCTGATATGGCCAAGACCGCCGGCGATGCAGCTACAAAGGTCAAAACATTCAGTCAGTTGATTGATACTCTGAAGGAACCACTTGGCTCAGGTTGGGCAGAGACGTGGCGAACTGTTATTGGAGATTTCGAAGAAGCTCGTGAATTATGGACCTCTGTAAGTAATATACTGAGCGATGCTATAAATAAATCGTCCGATGCTCGAAATGCCATTGTAAAAGAATGGGCTGATCTAGGTGGAAGAACCGCCATGATCGATTCATTTCGAAACGCTTTTAATGCATTACTATCAGTTACAACACCCATAAAAGAAGCATTTAATTATGTATTTCCACCTGCAACAGCTAAACAGCTTTTAAAGATTACCGAAAACGTCCGTAATTTGACAGCCAAAATGCGACTCTCAGATTCAGCAGCAGCTAAACTAGAGAAAACCTTTGAAGGTCTCTTTTCAATAGTCTCTATTGGTACGAAAATTATCGGTGGAATTGGGAGTGCTATATTAAAACTTGCAACTTCAAAAGGTGTATCTAGTTTGGCTAGTCATTTACTTAATTTAGGAGCGGCTATAGGTGAAGTAATATCAAAAATGAATGAATCAATCAAAATGGATTCAATAGCAAATGGATTAGGTAAAGGGATTGATTTCATATCAGGTCTGTTAGTTTCTTTTCTAAACATCATTGACAATGTCTCGGATGATCTGAATAAGAAGTTTAAGATTGATGGTTTTCTTGGAGTACTTGATACACTTAGCAATGCTGTATCAAAGACCTTTTCTTATATAACTGACAACCTTTCGCACTTCCACTCTATATTCACAACCATAGGAAGTGTTGTATCTAAAGGGATAGCCCTAATCGGTGAATATATTAGCAAAGGTATTAGCTGGATTCACGATAATATTTCATTCGGTGATGTATTTACCGGTCTTGTTGGTGGTGGATTATTTGTGACCGCTACGAAAATAATCAGTTTAATTGATTTGATTAAAGATAAAATAAATTCTTTGTTTGGCAAAAAAGATGACAATAAACTGACTCAGATAATAGATAAATTCGGAAGTGCTTTGGACTCATTACACGACTCACTTCAAACATTTACAACTGGTATTAAAGCGACCTCGCTACTGGCTATAGCTATAGCTATTGGTATTTTAGCTGGATCGATGGATACATTATCGAAATTGAGCGTAGAAGATATCGGTAAATCGCTGTTTGCTATAGCATCATTATTTTCAATGCTTACTTTATCTTTTAAATCACTAAATAAGACATTAAGTAAATACAACACAAAAGGACTGATTAAAGCCGCCGGTTCGATTTTAATTTTAGCAGAAGCTTTAAAAGTGTTATCCAAAGCGATAGTCACCCTTTCAGGACTATCATGGGGAGGAATCGCAAAAGGACTCACTGGCGTTGGTGGGGGACTTATTGAATTATGTTCAGGCATTAAAGCTATAAATGGAGTCAAAATTCCACTGTCAACAAGTTTGGCATTATTAGCTTTAGCAGAAAGTTGCAAAATGCTTGGTGATGCTATGAGCAAGTTTGGTAAATTATCATGGGGCGAGATTGCTCATGGACTGATCGGCATGGGTGGGGCACTTGGTGAATTTGTTGCAGTATTAAAAGGTCTTAATAAAGTCAGCGGAATGCACTCTATTTTTAGCGGTGGTTCATTATTGATAGCAGTACAGTCTTTGAGTGCACTTGCTTCTGGATTATCTAAATTTGGTCAAATGGATTCCGATAGTATAAAAAGAGGCCTTGTCGGTATGGGTGGTTCTTTAGCTGAGTTGGCTACAGTGCTTTCTGCGATTGGAAAAATAGCAGGATTTTCCAGTCTATTTGCTGCAGGATCGATACTTGCCGTAACACAAGGACTTGATGATATTGCCAATGCACTTTTTAAATTCGGCATTATGTCCTGGGATGCTATCAAACAAGGGCTTGTTGGTATGGGCGGTTCTTTAGCTGAGGTAGGAACTGTTATAACTGCAGTCGGTAAGTTAGCAGGATTTTCCAGTCTATTTGCTGCAGGATCGATACTTGCCGTAACACAAGG